>Ga0315339_1003100_pt1 | contig 11981 bp, 10 predicted proteins | sample ASW17metaG_FD_204514 | JGI IMG/M metagenome (GOLD analysis project Ga0315339, IMG submission 204514) | Ammonia-oxidizing marine archaeal communities from Pacific Ocean, United States - ASW #17 | ecosystem: Environmental > Aquatic > Marine > Oceanic | place: USA: California | collected 2016-12-05
CTTAGCTCGCAAACTACGCCGCTACATCAACGCCTACTCGAAAGACGCCAAACCGTTCCGCTGGAAGTATTCGAAACCTTCACGCCGCATCCGCCATGGTAAAACTATCTCTGCGACAGTCCACTAGTCTATCCGCTCGCTCTACCCTATAAGCCATCACCTATTCTACGGTACTGCCACTTTCTCCTTGGTATTATAACTATTTAGCAAGACTAGGGATACAATCCAAGCACCCTTTCCTCCACTGGACAACGGTCGCCTCCTCGATACGGGCGTCCACGAAAGGTTTTAGCGACGGGCTACCCGTCGTGTGATCCACGGGCGCTCTGGGGGCCGATCAACCCACTACGGAAAGGGCATCACTTTAACCAACTGTACACAACTTAAGGAGATTATGAAATGAAACTACTTCTGCTAGCTATCGCAACCTGCAAGATCATCGTCGAAGGCTCCTCTGCCTACGCAATTGCGCCGAGCGCTCCACCGCAGGAGGAAATGCTGGCGGCATGCCCATTCTGCTATCCAGACCCTCCCCCGGATGATTGCTGATAGTGCACGGTGAAAGCACGAAGGTCTGGGCGGCCCAGACCCCAACACCCAGACCTCTCAGTCCAAAGGCGCGAAGGGCATAGGTAGATGGCCGCGGTTATGAGAAACTCTTGCCGCGGGCATGCCAATTCGAGTAGAATCATGAGACGATAAAGTCAACCCAAGGGAACGCGGATACTGAGGTAGGGTCTACCTGGGCATGTCGGAGTCGAGTTGGAACTCTTAATCACAGTCGTTCTTGTCTGCGCCGTCGTCGGCATCAGCCTCGCGATCCGCTTCTTCCTGGTTCGCTCGGCCCCTCGGGCTCTTCCCACCGGACGAGCCCTTCGGTCCCACGCGATTCGGCTGGATCGATATCGCGTAATGACACGGCTATTTTGTCAGGCCGACGCGGAGCTTGCTGAGACCCATCCCGTACTGGGGCCCGTCGCTCGTGACCGGCTCGTCGCCTGTCGCCGCCGCATCATGCGGCTCTACCTTGGCGAACTGCGCCACAACTTCTTACGATTCTTTGCCGTGTGTCGTGTGATGGCGAGACAATCCAGTGATCCCGACTTCGGGATGAAATCCCTGCGGCTCTCCGTGGCCTTCCACGTTTCATGGGCCACGCTGTGGCTGCAAACCTACACCGCGCGCTGGGATGGGATTCTTCCCCTGTTCGACGAACTGGTGGGAGCGGTGCAGCTACTGCGGAACCACGCCGCCCACTCTAGCGGGCAGCGCTCGCAAACGACGTAGCTTTACGCGGCGGGCCCGTTAGCGGCGCGCGCCCTGAATGAATCGCCACGCCCCGAAGTAGGGTGGCGGCCACCCAAGTTTGAAGGCGCCTGCCTCATCCGTGATCTCGTTGGTGAAGCCGGCCGGGAGTACTTGTAAGGTCTTCAGGAACTCAATTACCCTCGCCTGTTGCTGGGCGGAAAGATTGCGAAACGCCTCCCGCGCGAAATGGGCCTCTCCGCTGTGCGCCTCGACCGCTTCCCGCAAGGTCATGAACTTGCCGTGGTGAAAGTGAGGTTTTTCGTTCGCGCTGCCCCACAGCCGTCTCGTCAGAAATCTCCGGTTGCCGGCGAAAAATGCCGCGGAGCCTCCGGGTGAATTGATATCAAGGGGCTCGGCGTTCTGGTCATCGGGTCCGCTCGTAATGTCATGCAGCTTGAAGTCGGTGAACGCACGAACCCACACCACACCGTCAACAGGTTTCAGCCTAATGCCGGGCAACTCGTCGCTAGACAGATCCACTGAGTAAGTATCCGCTTCGCCCACCTCCAGGATCTCAGGCGGGTTGTACGGATTGGGCTCGGTAAAGGTCCAGCCTCCGTCAGTGAGCGGCAACTTTGGAACATGGCAGCCGGCGCAACCCAGGTTCGTGAAGAGCTCTTTGCCGTAGTGGATCGCTTCTTCGAATTCCATATTGTTCGGAATCAACTGGCCGGGTGCGCCGCGCGTCGCTACGAATAAAACCGTGGCGGTGATCTCCGCCCGCGTCAGTTCGTTGGTGAAGCCGTCTTCATCGGGGTCCTGATCGTAGCCAAAGCGCTCAGCCGCCTGCATCCCGTGGTGCTGGTTCATCGCGTTCACCGTGAACTCCCGCAACGAAACCGCGGTGCCGCTCTGGTGAAATGGACGGATTGCCAGGCTAGGGGGATCGCCCGCCAGCGATTGCGGCGCTAGGCCCGCCACGCCCGAAACGTCCCACGACCCGTCCGCGCCACGCGCGATCACGCCGTACGAAATCCCTTTGCTCTGCAATTCACGCGACTCGCCGGCACCCGTGTTGTCTCGGATCTGCTGCAGGTCGGCCGTGATCTGACGACTGAGCATCTCGATGTAACCGGCACCCGCCAACCCGGGCGGCACACGGTAGTTACCCAAGGTCTCAAGTGTCACAAACTTGCCCTCTTCATCGACCGACCCGACACCCTGCTGGGTGACATCGTGATCGAACGAGACGAAGTCGAACCGCTCAGCCCCGACGAACGCGCCGGCACTGAACGCTCCTCCGCCGCCGGGGACGCCGAAGGGCACACTATGACATCCCGAACAGGAGTTCGAGTCGCGCCCCGACACGCGGTTGAAATTACGCGGAAATACCAGCGGGTTCTCGGGCGCGGACAGTGGGTTCCGTGCACCCGTCATCGCGGGACGTCCTCCACCTTCCTGCGGTGTCCACTCCGCTTCGAAAACTGACTGCCCCCGGCGCAACAACTCGTCAAGTGGCATATCGAACTCGTCTCCGTCCGCGAGACGCTCCCGCTGGGACACCTCGACGCCAATCAAGGTCGACGGCTGGGCGAATAACAAACTCGCCTGTGAGAGCAAGACGAATACTGCGGCAGAAAGAAGAAGCATCAAACGCACGATGGCCTCCATGAAAGAACGCTTTTAGCACGTAAAAGATGGCTTGAGCCGTCGTTGGAACGGGGTAATTTCATCAACAAGCGAGGGTTGCGCGGGTGGAATCCAAACACAAACAAGTGCAGCAAGTGTAACATGCACTCGTCCGCTCGAAACCCGTCTTCGGCGCACGAAATGCCTCGGCTTCTCGCTTGAATTCATTTGCCCGGATGCAAACAAATACACGACCTCAGCGCACCGCGACGTCGCGCACTCTCGTGCGCCGCGCGCTCCCGGCGGGACCTTCGATATAGAGCGTGACTACGTATTCCCCAGCTTTCTGATAGGCGTGCAGCGGGTGTTGCTCCGTCGAAGTGGAACCTTCGCCGAAATCCCACTTCCACGACGTCACCTCACCCTCGGACATGTCCTGAAAAGCAATCAGGCGGCGCTCCATATCGAGCACCTGGAAGGCCCACGCGGCATCGATCGCCTTGCGGAACCGCTTTTCCAACGGCATCAGCCGGAACGCGACCAAATCGTTGGCATCACCGTACATCGTCGTCTTGTGTGAAAGATTCCAGAATCCCTCGTAATCGTTTCTGTTTACGTCGTCATAATCGAGAATCGACCACGACATGCCGATCACCTCGTCTTCTTCGAGCTTCGAAACAACCGCGCGCTCCGGTTCGGGGGGAGCGTAGTCGAACGGCGTGATCCAGAACTCGAGGATCAACTTGCCGCTCTCGCCCGGCTTGAAATCATAGTCGTATGCCGCATTCGCCCAAGGCAGTTCCTTCACCCAAGGCTGGCTGCCCCACACAAACGTCCAATCCTGTCCTTCATGTGGCGTCATGATGTGGTAGTTCTGCGCGTGCAAACCGTGGAACAGAAAATGCGCTTTCATTGGGTCGAGATTCTTGTTAGGATGCAACGTCTTGATGAACGGGCCACCCGATAGATCGCCGTCGACGACCAACTCGAAAATGTCGTTGTGGCGGCCGGCCTGCGCGAAATCCCAGTAGTTGTCGAAAGCCTCATAGAGGACGTAGAGGTGAGGCATCCCCTTCACCCAACCGACCTTCACCTTTACGTCCAGGCTCGACCGATCAATCTTCGCACCCTTACCCTTGACCGTATCCGAGAGTTGATCCGAACCAATTGCGTATGAATCGGGAACAATCTCCCAATCATCCGTCTTGGCATCGATGCGCGGAATCCGGTCCGCCGGAAACTGAAAGATCTTGAACTCCACCTCGGGGCGCTCCAAGGCCGGCAGTCCGGCAGCGACAGTAAGCACGGCAAGGGCCGCGCCGAGAATGGATTTCTTGCTCATCGATTCCTCCAGAACAGATCGGCGAGATGAAGACTCCGGCGGCCGCGCCGAACACCGCCCTGCCGTTGGAAACGTAGGGGCACGGCATGCCGTGCCCCGCGGCCTATGGGATCGCCCGCATACGCAAGCCGCGGTACCAAACCTTGTCGCCGTGATCCTGCAAGTGCAGGAAGCGCCCGCGGTCAGCCACTTCACCGCCCCGCTTCCGCAGCCTCTCAACCAACTCCGCCAGCGACGGATCAGTGTAGTCGATATCCACGACTTTCTCGCCGTTCAGCCAGTGCTCGACCCGCGTGCCCCGCGCAACGATTCGCCCCGCATTCCATTCGCCGACGGGCTTCGTCACATCCTCCGAAGGCGCGAAAGCGTAATAGAGTGACGCCGCGTTCGTTCGCGGATCTTTGCCGTCGCGATGAAGGTCGTTGTCGAGGATCTGATACTCATACTGACCCGGCCGATAGTAGACGCCGCTATTGCCGCCCGCTGAAATCTTCCACTCGAAGCGCAACTCGAAATCGTCGGGCACCTTTTCGCCGCTGTAGTCGATCCCTCCGCCCGGACCGGCGATGGCGATCGCACCATCCTCAACCGCCCAATTTCCGCCGCTTGCATCCCAGCCGGTCAGGTCCTCGCCGTTGAACAGCAACTTGAATCCGGCAGCTTCCTCCTCGGACGTGAGTGAGTTGGGCTCGACCGATGTTTTCACGGGTAGCGCCTTCTCCGCATCTACACAACCCGAATCGGGCGGCTGTGATCCGCACTCCAGTGTCATCACAGCCAAAACTATGATCGGAGGTACCAACGAACGCTTCATGCTCTACTCTTCCTCGAGGGCTTTGGACTTGCCAAGCAGTTCTAGCGCGGTTCAGTGTAAAGCATCACCGCGTGTCCCCCGACGACAAGATACCTAACCTCCCGGTCGTTGAACAGTTTCAATAGTTCGTTGAAGTCGGAACTGATCTTGCTTCGCTTCATCAATGCCGTGTGCGCTCAGCACCACTCGCCAAGCTTCGGTAAAAATCGCCTCGGGTCCCAGCCGCTGCCAGAAGGCAATATCAAAACGGCGATCGAGGTCTCGCAGCCGCCCACTATTCTCCATGACGAAATCGCCGACTGTATCCTACTGAGGCACTCTCTCTAGTTTACTCGCACGGCAAGCTCACTCCGCTGCTTTGCCGGGCACGTCGTCAACCCCCTCCGACTCTCCCGTAAACATCAGGGCCATCGTAGCCCAACTCGTAGCACAGATGGAAATCCACTGATCCTTCCCATGCGGAAATCCGCTCTCGAAGTAGGGCTGAAAAGGCCGCGACCGCGACTTCACCTGCCACGAACCATCCTCTTGTTGCGTCTTGAGGAGAAAATCGAGTCCGCGCTGATAGACGCTGTGTGACGCCGGCATCCCGTCTCCCAAGTGCAACGCCACAAGTGCCTGCCCCGTCGCGTACGCGTCGCTTTCGAGAGTCGGCAACTGCGCCCAACCTCCGTCGGAGCGTTGCAGTCCCATCAAGTCCCGCACCGGGGATGTGCGCCGCGCGACGGGCGCGTCGCCCCAGCCCAAACCTAGTAGCCGGAACGCAGCGTCCTCGATCGTTGCCGAAGACGGCGCGTCGACGAGCCAAGCAGTAGCGCGCTCGATTTGCTCCCGGAACGCCTCCCGGCGTCCCTCCGGCGCGTATTTGCTCAAGCCCCATATGCTCAGGGCCGTCGTCGTATAGTCGCTGTACTGCGCCGGCGGACGGTCCGGCGCGGTGCTCCAATAGCCATTCTCCATCTGCCCGGCGGCCAGATGGACGGCCATCGCGTCCGTCACGTCATCGGCGGGAAGGCCCTGGGCGGCCATGCCGGCGAGGCTGTATGCCACCGAATGCTGCCCGCCACCGTCGGTCATCGCCTGCAACATGCTCTCGCGGCGGGCGTACATCATCGTCTCTACGGTCTCGTTTAGTGCCCGCGCTTTGGTGTCGTCCACCGCGAACCCGCGCTCGCGCGCAAATCCCACCGTCATCGCCGGTAGGGATTGGTGATGGCACGAGACGCAGCCTGCCTTTTTGAAGAACACCGGGGGACTACTCTGGATCAGCGCCATGCTCTTGCCCACAGCAGCTCGAACCTGGTCCGCACAGATTTCTTCCGCATCGGCTACCGGCGGCACAGCGAAGCTCAACGACACCATCACCAGCAGCAACGGCGTCGCGTTCCTCATTCGGCACCCTTCTCGGCTTCCAGCAGAAGCTGGACGATCTCCGTGCCGCCACGCTGACGCGCAAGCGTCAGCGCGGTCTCTCCATCCACACCCTTGGGAGAGATGGCGGCCCCCGCCACAAGCAAGGCTCGAACAATTGCAGCGTTAACGTAGTCCGAGCAAGCAGCCTGCATCAGCGCTGTGTACCCCATGGCGTTACGCGCTTCAAGGTCGGCGTTCGCTCCAATCAGCGCCCGCACAATGCCCGGCACACCGCGGCCGGCGGCCATCGTTAGTGCTGTGTCATTACTGTTGGAGCTGACACCTTCCAGCGCTTGTACGTTCGCATCCGCGTCGCGGTCGATGAGGAACCAGACCGCTTCCTGCCTGCGTGACCGCACCGCGGCCATCAGGGCCGTTCGGCCGTTGTTGCGTGTTTCATTGATTCGGGCACCGGCCTTGATTAGCTCTCTCATCGACTGGGTATCACCTGCGCGAGCGGCTTCCATCAGCGGCGTCACGCCACGAACATCTTTGGCATTCGGATTGGCGCCGGACCGAATCAGGTCACGCACCACCGGTCTCGATCCCGGACGCCGGGCTGCGATCAGCAAGGCCGTTCGGCCTCTCTCCGAACGCGCGTCGACCCGGGCGCCGGACCCAATCAGGATGCGCACAGAAGCACGGTTCGCGGTAGCCCGCATCAGCGCCGTTGCCCCGGCATGGTTGGCCTCGTTCGGATCAGCGCCATAGTCAAGCAGTCCCTTGACGATCTCCGGGCCGGCGTGCAGCGCGGCGTACATGAGCGGAGACTCGCCGAAGCTGTCCGTCACGCTGATATCGATGTCGGTGGCGAGCATGCGGCTGACCGCGGTGAGATCGTTGCGGCGGATGGCTGCATAGAGTTCCTTCTGTGCCTCGCTAAGAAAACCGGCCTCAGCAACAGTTCCCACAGCGGTCTCCGCGGCAGCCGAGGTGTCCGGCCACTCCGCGCCTTGGTCGATCCAGATGCGCAGCATCTCAATCTCGCGATCCGGCAACGCCCTCGTGGGCGGCATACGCAGGCCGAGATCCGAGCCACTGATCCGTCGGATGAGCAGGCTCTCAGCGGCATTCCCGGGCAGGATCGCGGGTCCGGAGTCACCGCCTCGTAACGCCGTGTTCTTGTCGTCGAGGCGCAAATGTGTGGTTTGGAATGAGGCGTTATGGCAACTCACGCAACGCTCCTTCAAGATGGGCCGAACATCGGTCGCGAAATCAATCCGAGGCCCAGCGTCAGCGCCTCCTGGCCGCGACTTGTCCGCCGCAGCCCCAGCCAAAGCAAGGGATGCGGAGCAAAGGGCCAGAATTCCGAGGCGCTTGATCGAAACGAGCATTAGGGCACCGGCCATGCGACCGTGCGGTCCCCATTATACGGATGACGTCCGGCTGGAAACCGGGAACCCCTCAAATCTACGACGCCCGTTGGAACCTGTAGTCCCGCGACAACCCCGAGGCATGAAGCGCGCCAACAGTTTCTTCCGGCTTCAGAGGATTCCTCCGGCGGCAAAGTCAGAGGCGATGCGAATACCCCTTTTGCAAGCCTTCAAGCGGAATCCTCACACCGAAAACTCGAGGCGCCCCGCGAGAGAACCGACCGGTGCAAACTCCCAGAATCATCCGGTCGGGCCGGTGAGTCGGCTAGTCTTGGTCAACCGGCGGGTAATTGAGATCATCATCCCAGCACGAGGCAGCAAGACGAATCGCCGGGTCGTTCGGATTGCCGCATGATGCAACCATGCGAAGCCTCGGCCCATCACCAGCGTCTACGACGTAGGGTGCGTTTTCGATCGCATCGCTGATATGCAACAACGCGGCTTTGGACGTGTGTTTGGTCATGAAACTTTCCCTCTCAGACTGGAGACGCTACTTGCCGGGTCCGGGCAGAATACCGTCGCTGCCACAGAAGGCAACAGATCTGATCGTCTGTCCATCGCTTCCGCAGGAAGCGGCAAGAGGAATCGCCGGCGCACCGCCACAGGAAGCAGCAGAACTGATAGACCGTCCATCGCTTCCGCAAGAAGCCGCGACGCTTACGTCCAGGCCGTTGGGACTGAGGCGTGACACGGCTTGCTGAACCCTGGCCCCGTCGTCACAGCCAAACAGATACGTCGCATTCTCAACCGCGCCACTCAAGCGCAACAGAGCTTCCTGTGCCACACCGCTATTACCCGCTGTTTGATGCTTTATAACTGTCTCCCGAATGGACTCCAACACCCAACGTGAAGACCATCATACGCAACGAACTACCCTCAGTACTACAGTACGAGACGCAAACCTCCTAGAATGAACTTGCGGGCCTGTAGCTCAGTTGGATAGAGCGCCTGGCTTCGAACCAGCCGTACTTTGACCTTACTTAACCCTTAACCCATTGAATCTAAAGAGGCTCGCTCGGCTGGACACCCCGTAGAGACACTCAATAATCGTTACCCCAGTGTTACCCCAAACGCACAGTGCTGACAGCCGCCGGCACTGACCGTCCAGAGGCGGCGTATCTTGACCTCGATCGGCCTGCGACCATCTGTCCGGAATCCGAGCTAAACCCCACTTGCCACAAGGGGCAACACCGTACAGGCTGGCGAATCTACTTGACCTGCCCCCTGAAAACGAATCCAAATCTTGAGAGAGAATCGAAGGATTCGGGTGTGTGTAAGGAGGCAGGTCACGTCGCCTTGACAATCGCCGACGCGCCCGAATTGCCGGATCCGTCTCAAGCTCTACATCCACAAGAATACCCTGATACGGCTCCACTCTTCACCTGTTGATCGATCCGTCAACGAGGTGCACAACGCTGTGGTAGTATCACGAATTTACGTTTCGTAACACTACTATGCGGTTCACGTTTCGATTGATCGCTGTACTATCGTTGGCCACCGTTGCGTGGGCCCAAGCGCTGGCCGACATTAATCAAGATCACACCGGACGTCACATCGACCCCGTCCATGACAGCATCGTAATCACGGCAACGCCGCTTGGCCCGCAGGTCGAGTACGGCAACGCCGCGGTCTTCAACGAGACGCTCTTCTCTCGTGATGATCAGGTCTTTCAACTACTCAACGGTGGTATCAATGCGGGGCAGCACGAGGGTGGCGGCAAGTCGCTTGAGATTCGTCGGTTTGGTTTCAACCTCGATCACGGCGGTGCGGGCGGCGGCCTTAAAGTCTTGGTCGACAACGTTCCTCAGAATCTCTCAACACAGGGCCACGGACAAGGCTATCTCGGTTCGCTAAAGAGCATGAGTCCGGAACTTGTCGGCGAGGTACTTTTCATCAACGGACCCTTCAGCGCCGAGTACGGCGACTTCAGCGGACTAGGCGTCGTTCATATCCGCCAGCGCGAAACGCTTCCCCAGCAATTCACCTTGCGCATGCAAGGCGGATCGTTCGGCAACCGCCGCGTCTTTGCCGCATTCAGCCCGAACGTGAACCGCCGTGACGCCGTTTTTGCCTATGAAGGCTCGCACATCGACGGACCCTTTCAGAAACCACTCCATTACCGCCGCGACAATGTCACGGGCAGTTACACTTGGCGGCTCGACGACGAGAGTCGCTTCGGGCTCAAGTGGAACGGCGGCCGCAACAACTTCGACTCATCGGGCCAGCTTCCACTCGACGAAGTTGCCGCCGGAAGGCTCGACCGCTTCGGTTTCTTGAGCCCGGGTGACGGAGGCCATGTCGTACAAGGCCGCATCGGCGGCTACTACCGTCGCGATTTCGACGGCGGTTCGTTCCTAAAAGCCGATGGCTTTGTCGAGCGCTCTCTTTTCGACCTCTACTCCAATTTCACTTTCTTGCTCAACGACCCGGTCAACGGTGACGGCATTCAACAGCACGACTCGCGTCTCACCGAGGGTGGCAACGTGCAGTACGTTGGCCCACACACGGTGGGAAGCGGCTCGGCACAACTCACCATCGGCGCGAACTATCTCGACAGCCAAAACGACGTCGGCCTGCTTTCGACCGTGAATCGAAACCCAATCGGTGTCTTCACATCCGCTCACGCGCGAGTGAACAACGGCGGTGGCTACGTCCAAGAGGACTTGGCCCTGGCGAACGGCAAGCTGACGCTCGGCGGCGGGCTGCGCTGGGACTTCTTCCGTTTTGGCATCACTGACTTTCTCGAACCCCAATTCAGCGGAACGCGTTACACGGCCGAGCTGCAACCGAAAGCGAACGTTGGATGGCGGCCGTCGACGCGGATTCCCGTGAAGGCGTTCGCCAACTACGGGCGCGGCATCTCATCACTCGATGGCCGCGGCGTCATCCGACGCCCCGGCGGACCCCACGTCGCGACAACCGACTTCGTCGAAGTTGGGATGGCGAACCGTTTCCACGATCGCTTCACCGTGAAATCGAGCTTCTTTCTCATCCAGCCATCGAACCAGTTGGTCTACATTCCTGACGACGGTTCGATCGAGTTCAGCGGCCCCAGCCGTTCCTATGGATTTGAAGCAAAGACCTCTATTCAGGTGACGAGCAAGCTGAGCCTCGATGCCGGCGTCACAAAAGTGACCAACGCCTACTACCGCGATACCGCACCGCGAGTCTACGTCGATTCTGCGCCCCATCTCGTTGCCAATGCGTCCCTGACCCTTTCAAACTGGCGCGGCTGGAGCGGGTCGTTGCGCGCGCGGGCGATCAATCGTTACCGACTCGACGGACTGGACTCCTCGATCGCCGCTGCGGGGCACACCATCTTCGACTTCGCTTTCTCGCGGCGTCTGCATCGCTCGGTGGACCTTGGCGTAGCGCTGGACAACATACTCAACCGTGACTATTGGGAGATGCAGAATTTCTTTGAATCGCGTTTGCCCCGTCAGTCACCGCGCAAGCGTATTCACGGCACGCCGGGTTATCCCGCGACTCTCACCGTCGGACTCACTTTCCGCTTTGGCACAAAGTAGTTGACGAGTAGCTAAATCTATTTTGTTTGGGGACAACATTATTATGAAATACTATTTCACGCTGTAGTGCCCCTAGATTATGCACGAAGCGTAACGGGAAGGTCTCGATGAGCCTGCTTTTGAGCGGAGCGGAAAGCATAGCGTCAGGACAGACCTCGGTACCAGTAAGGCAGCGAGGTCAGCCGGTACTTCTCAGACGGCAGCGCCGCCGCTTCGCTCACCGAGGCCCGTCTGGCTTCGCGGCGAACCTGTGTTACCGACTTCTTGCGCTCCTTGATGGCCTCGACTTGCTCCGGCTGTTCTTCAGAGATCGTGTGGAGCGCTTGCGCTTCGGCCGATAGCTTCTTCGTAACGCCGAGTTCTTCGAGCGTCGGAGGAGCGTCTAAAATTGGTTCCTGTTGGGTACCAATTTTCTTCTGACCTGCCCCCTGAAAACGAATCCGAATCTTGAGAGAGAATCGAAGGATTCGGACGTATGTAAGGAGGCAGGAAATGATGAGGAAGCGACACACGAGCGAACAGATTATCCACAAGCTGAGGGAAGCAGAAGTTGAATGGGCAGCGGGCAACAGCGTGCCGACGGTCTGCCGCAAGCTGGCGATCAGCGAGCAGACGTACTACCGCTGGCGCAAGCA
>Ga0315339_1003103_pt1 | contig 11972 bp, 12 predicted proteins | sample ASW17metaG_FD_204514 | JGI IMG/M metagenome (GOLD analysis project Ga0315339, IMG submission 204514) | Ammonia-oxidizing marine archaeal communities from Pacific Ocean, United States - ASW #17 | ecosystem: Environmental > Aquatic > Marine > Oceanic | place: USA: California | collected 2016-12-05
GCTGCCCACCGGATAGCGGACCCACGTGCCAGCCTCGCATCGGCCTTTCTCATCCTCGAGTCCGCCTTCGAGAACGAAGGCTTCTTCGCCGCCAGGGTGCTCGTCGAGTCCAAAAACCGTTCCCGGCGAGATGCGCGTGAGGCGCGTGAAGGCCTTGCTGGATCCCGGTTCGTCATAGAGCGGCAGGATCTCCACACCGGGCACGCGTCCCGGCTTCCAGTCGGCCGTCTTGGTGTCAATCACGACATGTTGGCGGTCCTTGCCGGTATATTGCTGAAGCTTCACGAACAAAGTGCAGCCCTGCTCCGACCAAGGCGCGTGGTTGGTCCCTTCCGGATTGAGCATGTAGCTGCCTGCCGGGTAGTCGCCGGTTTCGTCGGAGAACACGCCCTCGAGCACCAGGATTTCTTCGCCATCGGGATGCGGGTGATCGGGAAACTTGGCCCCTGGATCGAAGCGCACGAGCGAGGTCACACGTCCGGACTCGATTTCACCGTTCAATTCCAGGCGTTTTCGCCAAATCCCGGCGGTCGGGCTTTGCTGCCATTCCATATCGTTCGTATGGGCGACTGCGAACTTTGAGAAATCTGTATTGATCTGGTCGCTCATCGTTCCCTCCTGTACTTGAATCAATCGCAGGCGTGTTTGCCGCTGATGAGTTCGGTTCGGCATGATGTCCTAGTTATGTGGCCACTTCCATCCATGACGAACACCCCAACAGCGCAATCGTCTACAACGTATTCAAAAGGAGAACAGCGTGCTGTATTTTGTCCACACGATTTACCGGTCCAACTATGGCGAACTTCGGAATCAGGTTTTGGAGCCCCACCGCCAGCATTTTGACGGCAATCTCGACAAAGTCCTGGCCGGCGGCAACCTGTCGACCGACGACGACTCGCAGCGCATCGGCGGCGTCGCACTCCTCGACATGCCGGACCGGCGGGCCGTTGAGACCTTCATGGCCAAGGACCCGTTCACCGCGGCCGGCCTTATCGACTCAACGACCATCGTGCGCTGGAACAAGATCTATTTCGATTATGCCAAAGTGGTCTAAGTACAATTCGACTCCGAGTTGGAGTCGTACAACCAGAACGCATGGGACACGATTGTTCTGTTTTATGAGGCGCTCTGGGCCTCGATAAAATTTCCAAATTGCGCGCCCTCGTACCTGACAAGTGAGGTATTTGGCAGATTAATCAAAACCGAGCCAATCGCGAGAAACCCTCTGTGTTCTCGGAGTTCTCGGCTTCCTCGGTGACTAAAACTTCCTTGGTGCCGCCCTATCGCTGATTGGGTGTTTCCTCATTCGACACCGAGTCCGGCTCGGAGTCGTTTTTACCGTTAGTCCTCCCCGCCATCGCGAATGAACTCGAAGACGCGCGTGAAATCGGTACCCGGGTGCGCTTCTTCCATGTCCTGCCAAATACGGTTGACCACAGTGCCGACGGCGTTGGGGAAGTTGCCGTCTTCCACTTCCCCAAAATAGACACCGACGTCCTTGGTCAGAATCTCGACTGTCGCGCCGATATCGTAGGTGCCCGAGTCAATGGCTGTGGGAAAGATGTAGGACGTCGCGATATTCTGTCCACTTGAGACGTTGACCACATCCAGGATCGTTTTCATATCGAGGTTTTGGTTGAGTCCATAGTTGAGCGCTTCACTCGTCGCCGTCATGGCCGTGCCGATCAGGAAGTTGTTGATCAATTTGACGGCCTGGGCTTGGCCTGGCTCCTGCCCAACGTGGAACAGCGTGCGTCCCATCTTTTCCAGCGCTGGTCGGACTGTCTCCACCACGTCTGTTTTGCCGGCGACGATGAAGGTCAGACTCGCGGCTTTCGCCGCCGCCGGGCCGATTCCCGTGCCGCCCGACGCGCCGGCGACCGGTGAATCAACGTAGTTGATCCCAGCAGCCGCCAGGTGGGCCGCTGCGGCCCGTGCGGTGTTGGATCCGATGGTCGACGTGTCGACGACGGTCGCGACCGTCTTGTTCGCAGCGGCGGCGATCTCTTCCGTGATGGCATCCACCGCCTTCTGGCTTGCCACGCTGATGATGGCGAAATCCGCGCTTTCCGCGATTTCCGTGACGGTCTTGGCGATCGCGGCACCCTTGGGGGCCCGTTCTTCCGTTCCCGCGATATCGTAGCAAATCAAGGAGTATCCGGCTGCAGCCAGATTGGCCGCCATATGATGCCCCATATTGCCCAGCCCGATAAATCCAATGCGCTCCGCTGCCATGCCGTCCTCCCAGATTGCAGTCCTATGGGAGTGAATGTTTAGCGGGTTGGGGCTGTCTCCAGCAAGGCGGGCGATTGAGTTGCGGCCGGCTGGGCCCTTATCGTTGCAGGGTACTTGTGGGTCGGTCATGATCTTGGGAACGCCACGGCAGTGTATAGGGAAGAATGGCATGGCCAACGATATCGATCCGCAAATCATCGAACGGTTCAGGGTGCTCGCGGGGCCCGATGTGGCCGACGGTCTGGAGCGGAACGGGCTCAAAGGCGCGACCGAGGGCGTGCTGCCCCTGTGGCCCGATTGCCGCAAAATCGTCGGTTCGGCGCAGACCCTGAAACTCGTGCCGCCGGGTGAAGGGCCGGAATCAGCGGCCTACGATACGCTGCGGGCCGTTGTAGCCGGCGGCGAAGGCTGCGTTCTCGTCATCGACAACAGTAACCGGCCGACCGTGAACAGCTTTGGCGGGATTGTCGGCACGACGTCCAAGCACTATGGCCTTGCCGGTTGTGTCAGCGACGGCGCCATGCGGGACATCAACGAATACAAATCCCTCGACTTCCCCTGTTATGCAGCCGGGCCCGCGCTGACCTCGATCCGCACCCGCTCGTCCAGCATCGGCTACGGCATGGAAGTTTCGTTAGCTGGCGCTCCGGTAAGGCCGGGCGACCTGGTCTTCGGTGATGTGAATGGCGTTCTCATTGTTCCCCGAGAGCAAATCGACACCGTTCTTGAGACCGCTGAACTCGTGAAACGGACCGAAGAGCGCATCATCGCCGCCGTCCGCTCCGGCCAGGATCCCGTCGAGGCTCACGAAGAGGTCCGCTACGACCAGATGCTCAAAGCCTAACGGTCCTTTTTAGGATTGGACCCTAAAGAACATTCTCGTCCTACGGTGCCGGACCCCGAAGGGCTCCGGCACCGTTGAGGATAAGAGTCATTTATTCTGTTTGATGAGGCGCGAAGCGCCTCGACAAAGCCCCAAATAGTCAGTTCACCCCAAATTATTCGGTGCAACCCGCCCCGAGTCTCAAGTGAGGTTCCTCAGTGTTCTCGGAGTGCTCAGTGTCCTCGGTGGCAAATTCCTGCTTCGCGCCACCTGACAGCTGACCGGGCATTTTCACCAAAAGGAATGCGGCCCTAGGACATCTGGATGTTTCGCACCGGGGAGTAGTGGTCCCATTCCCGTTCCTGCGGCGGGTATTTCTTGAAGGCCTTATGGTTGAGTTCGATGCCGAGGCCGGGCTTGGTTGGTAGCGCGAACTTGCCCTTCTCCACGACCAGCGGCTCGACGAGCACGTCGGCCCGCTCCGGCAGATCGATATATTCGGTGAGCATGAAGTTGGGGATGCTGGCCGCCAGATGGATCGTCGCCGCCGTCGCCACCGGGCCGTTCGGATTGTGCGGAATGAGCGGGATATAGAACGCCTCGGCGAGGGCCGCGATCTTCTTCATCTCGGTGATGCCGCCGGTATGGATGATATCGGGTTGGATGTAATCCACGGCGAAGCTGTTTAGTAGGCCTAGGAACTGGTGCTTGGTGATGAGCCGTTCGCCGGTGGCCAGCGGCACTCGTGTGGAATTTTTCAGGTCCACCATAGCTTGGATGTTTTCCGGCGGAATGGGCTCCTCGATGAAAAACGGCTCATAAGGCTCCAACTTGCGGGCGATGCGTTTGATCGTCGGCAGGTTGAACCGCCCGTGGGCGTCGAGAAGCAGGTCGGCCCGGTCGCCGACGGCCTCGCGGACGCGTTTGACGCACTCGATGATGACGCGCTCTTCGTCGATCGTGGTGGTGTAGGCCGAGGAGCCGAAGGGGCTCCATTTGAGGGCATCCCAGCCCTCGTCGACCGCACGTGTTGCTGCGCGGGCATAGTCATCGACCGTCCGCGCGTAATCGTCCTTGGTGGTGCCGAGGAACCAATAATTGCCATAGGCGCGAATCGTGTCGCGCACCGGGCCGCCGAGAAGCTGATAGACCGGGACACCCAGCTCCTTTCCCTTGATGTCCCACAGCGCGATGTCGATGCCCGACAGCACCGTCGTGCTGAGCGTGTCCGTACGCCAGAACTTGTTGCGCACGAGATGGTCGTAGAGGCGCTCGATCTCAAGCGGATTCTCGCCGATGACAAGGCGCTTGTAATCTTCGACCGCCGCCGCCACCGCCGTGTCGAACATCTCGAGCGTGATTTCGCCGAGACCGGTAATGCCGACGTCAGTCTCGACTTCGATGAACGTCCAGTTGCGCCGAACGGCTTCGACGGCATAGACCTTGATATCGGTGATTTTCACGCACTTTCCCCTTGCGGCAATGGACGCACATCTTGGAGAAAGTGTCGCCTAAGCGCTATGGCGAACGCAACGCCACAAGCCGTCTCACGCCTGGGCCAGGTGCTCAGCGATAAAAGTGAAACGGGTTTGAGTTTGGACCTATCGGCCTTTGGTATCCGCCGCGAGCTGAGTTGCCTTTTCGATTTGGGCGCGCGGCATCTTCTCGAGAAGTTTGTCCCGGGTACCGCACGGTTTGGTCTTTAAGCCGTCCTTTGGCTGTCTCCGACGCGAGGATCGCCCAAAGCAGCGCCTCGACGAAGTCGCGCTCGGTCCCCGCGGCCATTTTCGAATCGCTGCGCGAGATGGTACCGCACTGTTGCGTGTCCAGCCTCGGCCGCGAGCACATACCACTCGGTCGATTTCGTCTGACTCTTCAGCTTTCCGTCGATGCGGGAATAGAGGATCCCAAGGTTGAACTGGGTGGTGACGGGTCCCTGCTCCGCCGCCTTCTCGAACCACTCCAGCGCTGCTTCCTCGTCTTTCTAAACGCCTTGGCCCCGCAGGTACAACAGGCCAATATTTGATTGCGCCTTGGTATGCCCGTTCACCGCGAGGACTTCCCACTCCTGGAAGGCAGCCTTGTAGTCGCCTTTGCGGTAAGCCTCGACACCGCCCTTGAAGTCCGCCAGGACGATGGACCCTGGCAGGCAGAGAATTGCGATCAGAAAAACAAGGCGTTTAAATATCGTCATAAGTCCCTCATTTCGGCGTTGGACTGTATGACCGTAGGCTACGGCACTTCCAGAAGCACTTTCACACTGCGACGGCGCCCGTCTATAGCTACAGTACGCGTAAATTCCGTACCATGACACCACTGAGATCGGGGTTCTGATTCCCTGTACAGAGTCAGTCCCTTACTCAACATGGGGTTTGAAGTTCTATTCAACCTTTCCAGTGATGGGACACAGTTTGCCGAATTGAGTTCCCAATTTGATACAAATCGGTCGTTCAAGAACGTTATTTACGCGGCGATGAAACCGCGCTTGCATTCGATCAGCGCTTTTTCGAGCGGTCCCTGCATCGTCGCTTACATCGTCAACAGAAAATAGATGTTAGGGTCATTACTTGAAAACGCATTATAACACTCTGATATCACTATGAATTTATTTGTCTATATGAAAGAATAATCAGTGGAACACATGCCGCCTTCGGCGCGAAAGGGAGATCTACTTGATGGCCGATAAATCCGTGCAAGACATCTTTGTCGACATGATCACCAACGTCACCTACGCCAACGGTGTGCTGCGCATCGCGCTCGCCCGCGCCGGCGCAGACAATTTAACTGAACCGGTGGCCATGATGTTCCTGCCCGGTGGACAGCTCACGTCGTTCCTCAACGGCCTCAACGAGGCCGGCAAGAACATTGCAACCCAGATTCAGGAACGGCAAGGTGACGCCCAAAAACCGGCAGTAACAGAAGAGTCTGACGATTTCGGCGATGGCAAATCGTCGGCGAAATCATCGAAGCCTGCCAAGAAGTGAATCGGTTGACCCAAGACCCCGTCGAACCAGAGCTGGTTAACGTTTCAGACCTTGTTTTGGTGTGATAATTCGGGTGTAGTCGGGCAGCATTTGGGAGGTGTATTATGAGTCAGAAAGCCCTATCCGAGTACCTTGTCGACAACATCACCAACGTGACGTTCGCTAACGGCGTTTTTCGCGTCACGCTGTCTCAGGTTGGCAAGGGGGATGAGGCTCATCCCGTCGTCCGGCTGTTCATTCCCGCCAACCAGTTTTCACCGATCCTCAACGGCCTCACCCGCGCCGGCCGCAATATCGCCACCCAACTCCAGGAACGCGAAGGCGGTGTCGAAGTCCGCGAAGCGTCAGACGACGGCGAGGTCGAAACGTCATAAGGCGGATCGATTCAACCAGTCACGATCTGACATCGCGCAACTGCGCGAAACATTCACTCCGCATCGATGACGAATTCACTGGCCGGGACGGCGGCGCCCACGGCGGTTGAGCCCTTTCCGACCGTCGCCATATGCATGGCGATGACCCGGAATTCGTCGCCGAACTGCCGCAGGATCGGGGAGCCGGAATCACCCTTGGTCGCGTCGCAGTCATGCGCCAGCAAGGGGGTATCCTTGAACCTCCCGAGAATCCGGCAGCCCTGATGGGCGCTCAGGACATGGGCCTTGTCCTGGCTGTAACCCACCTGGATCACGGATCCGTCGTCCGCGCCGATCACCGCGTTGGCGCCCTCGGCGCCTGATTCCACGGGTATCGTGCCGAACAACTCGCTGATATCGGCTGACAGCGAAAGCACGGCCCAGTCCGTACCTGGCAGATAACCTGAGGTTTTTGGATTGACGCGTGCCCCGTCCGGCACGTGGTTGCTGTCGACCCGCGTGTGTGCCATATAGCCGCCCCGCGCGTATCCGCCAACAAAATGGATGGCCTGTGGTGGCCGCCAGTTCTGGGTTTTCTTGTTCCACAGGCAATGCGCGGTACCCCTGACTCGGTACGAAGTGTGCGAATTTCTCAAGAAAGCCTGGCGTTGCCAATTGCTTACCTGGCAGCTACGTATCCAGCACGGATTCGTCGAACATGGTTTCGACCGGGATGGGCGCATCGATCAGGCCCTGGTCGGCGACATAGCCGATGAATTGCTCGAGGTTGGCCTTGTTGGCCTTGAACCCATTGGGGAACAGGTCGGGCCCCATGTTGTCGCGCTGCCATTCATACTCGTTGCGCGCGAAGACCAGCATTGAGAAGCCCGGGTCTTCATAGAATTCATCGGCCTTGTGCTTGGCGTCTTCCCACACGTCCACCATCGCTTTGGGTAGCCAGGGCTCGCGTTCGACCAGGTCCCGGGCGAACACCAGCAGGTGCATGATCGGGCAGTAACCAAATTTTTCGAAATGGCGCATCGATTCGGCCCGTGAATCGGGGAACAGGCGGCGCACCCGGTCGGGGTTGCGCATGACGGCGGCCGGCGGCTGCGGGTGGAACATGGCGTCGACCTCGCCAGACACCAGCATCTCGCCGGCGTCCTTGCCCTCGGGGATATTCTGGATGGAGACGTCCGCACCTTCCCAGGGGATCTCCTCGTGATGCTGGATATGCCAGTTCACCTTCTCCCAGGGCACATCGTACTGGCTTTTGAGATCGCCCTTGGCCAGGACGCACAACGTCGTCTGGAACGACCACACTGCGACGTTCTTGCCGATCAGGTCGGTGGGCTTCTCGATGCCCGAGTCGACGTTCACGAACATGCAGAGCTGGCTGAACAGGCGGCGCGGGAACACCGGTGTTGCGATGAAGTCGTCGGTGCGGGCCCGCGACATGATGAACGACGCCAGCGACTGCTCACAGATATCGAATTCGCGGTCGCGGAACATGCGGCCATGACGGTCGATGCCATCGCGCCGGCCCGGCTCGAAGCCCACGCCGACCTCAAGAGCACGGAACGAGACCCCGTCAGGGCAATCCACGGTGTCCATGAAGAACGGCGCGTGGCGGTCGAGTCGCTCCAGCGCGATCGTGAAAGACTTGTCGGTCATGTGTACTCCCGGGTTCATCGCCCTTGCATGGTAACTGCTCAACTCCAATAGTTGAATGTCGTGTTTCCCTTGCGCAAGAAGACGTGGCTGACGACGGGGCGGTGGGTCAGTTCGCGCAGTAATGTCGCCAACGGCGTTCCCGCGACCGATCGACTCGGGTGCAGGCGGCAGGCGGTCTCCCAGCGCTCCCGCATGGGCCGTGAGATCTGCAAGGCGGCAAGCCGCTCCTCATCGGACCGGAAAGGGCCCTCCTCCTCCAGCTTGGCCATGACGGGTGCGACCAGGGCACTTGGGCGTCCGGAGATGGGCTCCCGCCCTTCGCCCAGCCGGTCGAGGATATCCGGGTCGATCGTGCCCGGCACCGCGCCGAACCAGCCCAGCAAGTAGTTGACGAGATCGGCCTGCACGGTTCTGTAGCGCTCGCCCTCGATGACATTGAAAAGGGCCTGGACCCCGACGAACTGCGAGATCGGTGTAACCATGATCGGCCAGCCGAGTTCCTCTCTGATCTGCGATATCTCATCAAGGACGTGCGGTAGGCGGTCCCGCAACCCCAAGGCTTGGAGCTGGTTCTCGAGATTGCTGCGCATACCGCCGGGAACTTGATGGCGGGCAAGTGAGGGTTCGTGGTTGACGGGCCTGCCCAGTGGTTTGCCGTGAAGGCTGGCCTGATCCCGGAAATGCGCAGCGACCCGCTCCAACCCTTCGAAATCCAGGCCAACATCAAAACCGGCTTCGGCCGCTTCCCGCGCGATCATCTCGGTTGGCGGATTTGAGGTTCCGTGGGCGAGCGGAGAGATCGCTGTCTGCACGACATCCACCCCGAGTGAAATCGCTTCCAGCGTGTTCGGTGGACCCAGGCCGGAAGCGCAGTGGGTCTGGAAATGGAATAGTGCCCGGTCGCCGATGGCAGCCCGCAGTCTGGTGATCAGCGAACGTAGTCTGGCTGTCGACATTAGGGAGGCGGCATCTTCCAGGATGATGCTGTCGGCGCCGTGGGCGAGAAGTTCCTTTGTCTTCGCAACGTAATAATCGTCCGTGTGCACAGGACTCTCGGTAAAGATCAGCGTGGCGGCGGTGTGCAGGCCCTCCTCCTTCGCGGCCTGCAGCGGCACGGCAATGTTGGCCGCGTCGTTCAAGCCATCGAAGAGGTTGACCAACGTGATGCCGTTCTTCGCCATTGTCTTCATGGCAAAGGGAAACACCTCATCTGGCAGGGTCGACCAGCCGAACACGCTCAAGCTGCGCACGATCGCCGCGACGTGGCTGCGGTTCGAGGCCTGCGCGATCAGCCGTACACGCTCCCAAGGATCCTCGGCGTTGTAATGGAAAGCGGCCTCGTAAACGGCGCCGCTCATCACTTCCACGCACCAGTAGCCGCAATTCCCCAGGGTTTTGGCGATCGGTGCAATCATCGGGGTGGTCATGCGCGTTGCCCACAGACTTTGCTGTCCGTCGCGCAGGGCCGTTTCCCAGAATTCGAGCTTTTGTGACATCGGGGACTAGGGTTGTTCGCACTTACAGTGCATGGCCACGATTCTATTCACCTGATCAATATTCATCTGGAAAGGGTATACTGCCTGCTTGGAGAACAGTTCAATCTCACTTGGTTAGTTGTTGAACGTGGAAAGTGTATCCATGTCCCTCACCGCTGAAATAATCTTCGATCGCACCTGCTCGCACCTGTTTGACTGCACACCTCAGCTTTGCGACCCTCGTTCCATCGAAAGAGACAGTGCATGTTCCTGAAGAACTACTGGTACGCTGCGGGATTCCCGGAAGAGTTGGGCCGGGAGTTCCTTGCGCGAACTTTCCTGAACCAGACTGTCGTCATGTTCCGCAAGGAGGATGGCACGCCGGTCGCGCTGGAAGACCGTTGCGCGCACCGGCGCGTTCCCTTGTCGCTGGGCCGCCTGATCGGTGACACCGTGGAATGTGGCTACCACGGGCTACAATACGACTGCTCCGGCAGGTGCACCAAGATCCCGGGTCAGGAGCGGATTCCACCGAAAGTCGGCGTCAGGGGATATCCACTGGTTGAGAAGTATCGGTTCCTGTGGATCTGGATGGGTGATCCCAAGAAGGCCGATATAGCTTTGATCCCGGACTACAGCATGCTCGACCGGCCGGGCTTGCGGATCAGCAATATCCAATTCCACATGGACGCCCACGTACAACTCGTCATCGACAATCTGCTGGACCTGTCACATCTCACGTACGTGCACGGATCCACGACCGGCAGCCCGGAGATTTCCGAGACTGCCGACGTCAAGATCGTGCGCAAGGGTGACGCCGTGCAGGTGTTGCGCTGGATGGAAGATGTTCCGCCGGCACCCGCTTTCCGCCAATTTGGCGGCTTCACCAGCAACATCGACAGTTGGCAGGTCTGTGAGTTCAGTCCGCCCACCTACGTCCGCGTGAGCTACGGTTCGGCCCCCGCTGGACACGGCATCCCCGACGGAGATTGGTACGAGGATCAGGGAGACTGGGGGTTCTACGTCTATCATGGACTGACGCCGGAGACCGAAAAACGCAGCCATCAGTACCGCTACGTCGTGTTCAAGTCCGGCATGGGCGATCCGGCAACCATCGAAGAATTCCGCTTCCAATGTGACCAGATCATCACCGAGGACTCGGTGCTGTTCCCCGTTCAGCAGCAGTCCATCGATCGCGATCCGGCGGAGACGTCGGTGTGGGACATCAACTCCCAAGTGAAAGTCGTTCACGACGGTGGACTGTCCGCGGCACGCCAAATCGTCGACCGCCTTCTCACCGAGCAAGCCAACGGCAAGCGCAAGAACGGCACGAAGATGAAGAAGAAACTCAATGGCAAATCCAAGAAGGCCGTGCGAGTGCACGCTGCGGCGAGATAGAAAGTGAACACCAAAAAAACCCACCCCCACCCAACCCTCCCCCTGCCAGGTGGAGGGACAAAACGACGACGTAACAAAAATACTCTCTCCCCCTGACAGGGGGAGGATTAAGGTGGGGGTCGTCTGTTCTTTTTGTGCAACGTCTCAGCGCCACACCTACCCAGAAGGCACCTATGTTCCTGAGAAACCACTGGTACACCGCGGCATGGTCGGACGAACTCGGCACGGAGCCGCTGGCCCTGACCATGCTCAACGAGGATGTCCTGCTCTACCGTAAGCAGGACGAAACCCCTGTGGCGCTGGAGAACCGTTGCGCCCACCGGCGTGTGCCTCTCTCAAAGGGTAAAATCGTCGGCGATGAGATCCAGTGTGGCTATCACGGACTGATCTACGACTGCAGCGGCGCCTGCGTGAAAATTCCGGGCCAGGTGCGGGTGCCCAAGGGAACGTGCGTGAAGTCGTATCCCGTGGTCGAACGTCATGCCTTCATTTATGTCTGGATGGGGAATCCCGGGGACGCTGATGAATCTCTGATCATCGAATTTCCGTGCCTCGATGATCCCGATTGGGGCGTCACCAAGTTGCACCTCAATATCAAGGCTAATTATCTCCTGCTGATCGATAACCTGCTCGACCTCTCGCACGTCGCCTATCTGCACAACACGACGATCGGCAATACTCCCGTGGCTGAGAACGCGGACGTGGTTCACGAGCGGCATGGCGATATGCTGCGCGTGACGCGCGAGATGATCGATGTTCCGGCGGCGCGGACCTACGCCGAATTCGGCACGCATCCCGGGAATTTCGACCGCTGGCAGCTCGCCGAATGGCACCCGCCCGCTTATTTCCTCATCAACAACGGGTCCGAGGGCACGGGTTTGCGGAAGCCCGGTCAGTATCGGGTCTTCGACCAGGGTGAATGGGGCTTTCAGGTCTATCACGGCATCACGCCGGAAACCGCGGTGTCGACCCACCAATTCTGGGCCATCGCCTATGAGCTGTCGGCCGTGCCCAAGAAGGGCCGCCCGGA
>Ga0315339_1003104_pt1 | contig 11966 bp, 10 predicted proteins | sample ASW17metaG_FD_204514 | JGI IMG/M metagenome (GOLD analysis project Ga0315339, IMG submission 204514) | Ammonia-oxidizing marine archaeal communities from Pacific Ocean, United States - ASW #17 | ecosystem: Environmental > Aquatic > Marine > Oceanic | place: USA: California | collected 2016-12-05
GACGTGCCCCGCTCAGGACGAGTCCTTGATGTGGGGTTTGGCATCGGCGGAAACCTGGTCTTCTTCGCACAGTCCGGCTTTGAGGCCCACGGCCTTGAGGTAAGCCAGGAAAGTATCGATGCGGGCAACAAATTAGCCGAATCTGCAGGCATAGACCTGAAACTGGAGCTGATGGACGGCACCAAACTCCCCTATGAGGACGATTATTTCGACATCGTTGTCTCTTGGGGCGCGGTCTATTACCACGGCAACCGGACGTTGGTTTCTGAGGCTATAAGCGACTTTCGTCGGGTGATCAAACCGGGTGGAGTGTTCCTGCTTTCGGTCATTCACCCCAACAGTTTCATGGTGCGCCGGTTCACGGAAGACCTGGGAGACGGTGTCCACCGAATCGACCGGGAATCGCCTCACGATACTCGATTCGGCATAGAAATCTTCTATAGCGGCACATCCACCGGCTGGAGAGAGCTGCTTTCGCCATTCGACGAGGTTGCCGAAGGGTATGCCGAGGCCGACCTCTTCAACCCGGAACGGCGCGATGCCTGGCGGCTGTTCCTCGCCCGAAAGGGGCTGGCTGGAAGCTGATGCCGGCTATTTTCCGGGCCGACGGTTCGTCCCATCTAGGCTTGGGCCACATCATGCGCTGCTTGGCGTTTGCCGCCGCCCTACCTGGTTCTCAGTCGGTCTTTGTGACCCGTGCGTACGATGAACGTGTTTCCGCAGTAATCAAAAGTCACGGCTATGAAGTGGTGGAAATCCCAGAAGATGCATCGCCGGAACACGACTCAGAAATTACCAAGCGGGCCGCCGGTGATCGCAGGGCCAAACTGCTGATCACTGACCTGTTCGTCCGCCCGATCCTGGAAAATTTCGAGAGACTGGACTCCTACCACGGCCGGTTGAGAGCAGACCATTTCGTGATCGCCATCGCTTCCGGAGAAGTCACAGACGTGGACGCCGACGTAGTGGTCAGTCCTTATCTGGGTTTCCAAGCCAACGAATCGCAGGCTCCCAGGTCTGACGTCAGATTGATCGGGCCTGATTACTTCATATTCCGCCCTGAGTTCATCACGGCCGCGACAAATAAACGGTCGATCCCCCAGGAAGCACGCAACATTCTGGTCACCGTCGGTGGCGGCGACGACCTTTATCTGAGCGCCAAGATCGCCCGGGCACTTTGTGAACTAGAGATACTTGGCCTCGACATACACATGGTGTTTGGCGCCGGTTACTCAGACGAGCTTCGGCAAGATGTCCGCAATATTCTTGAAGGTTTCTCGGGCCAGTGCGCTTTCTTGGAGAAAAACACGGACGTAGCCGCAGAGATGCAATGGTCGGACCTGGCGATCATCGGCGACGGCCTGACCAAATACGAAGTGGCAGTCACCGGCACGCCTAGCATCACGCTATCGCGGCCAGAGAGTGAAGAAGAGCTGAATATCATGTTCCAGGATGCCGGGACCACCAAATATCTGGGCAACGGCTGCGACTTGGATGTCGCGGTACTGGCAGATACGGTCCGGGATGTCTTGAGCGACTATCCACTGAGAAGATCAATGTCAGAAAAAGGGAAGGCCATATTGGACGGAAAGGGGTTGGAGCGGATCATTGCCAACGTCCCCAACGAGATATTGGCCGGCGGAGTATTGAATTGACCGGAAAAGTTAAGGTCGGCAACCGGGCCATCGGCGAAGGAGAACCCGCGTTCGTCATCGCGGAGGTTGGCTCCAACCACAACCAGGACATAGACCAGGCCAAAGCCCTGATCCGCGCCGCTAAGGAATCAGGCGCCGACGCGGTGAAATTCCAGTTGTTTTCAGCGGACATCCTCTACCCAGGTGGTGGGGAGATGCACGATGCTTTTCGTGCCGTGGAACTGGACCGAGACTGGCTGCCGGAGATCGCAGAGTATTCCCAGAAACAGGGCATCATCTTCTTTGCCAGTCCTTTTGACGAACCGGCGGTAGACCGAATGGCCGAAGTAGATGTTGCCGCCTACAAAGTGGCATCGTCAGAGACGACAAAGCTCGGTCTGCTGAGATACATGGCCGCGAAGCAAAAGCCGGTCCTGATTTCCACGGGGATGTGCGACCTGGCCGACGTCAGCGAGGCGATCGACGCCGTACGGTCGGAAGGGAACAACGACATCACTCTCTTCCAGTGCACGGCCCTCTACCCAACTGAGCCTCGCCTATCCAATCTCAGGGGTATGGACACGCTTCGCTCGGCGTTTGGCATCCCCACTGGCCTGTCCGACCACACTCTCGGTATCACGGTAGCCATCGCGGCAGTCGCCCGTGGCGCCAACCTGATCGAAAAGACATTGACCCTGAGCCGCAGCCTTCTGGGCCCTGACCACAGCTACGCGTTGGAGCCTCACGAGTTTCGGGCGATGGTTGATGGCATCAGAGACACCGAAGCAGCCCTGGGCTCTCCGGTGAAAGGCATGCTCGCCGAAGAAGCCCAACTGGCCCGACGTGAGGTCCTACGCGCGGCACGAGACATCGCTGCCGGCGAGACCATATCCCAGGATGACCTCGTGGCCGAAGGCCCGGCATTAGGCGGGATCAGGCCGAGGCTGATGGGAGCGATAGTCGGTCGGGCCGCCAAATCAGCAATCTCCAAGGGCACGGCCGTCACCTGGGACGCGGTCTAAGAATGCCCACGATCACCGGACCAATTTTGCTCTGCCTTTGCGCCAGAGCCTCGAATAATCGTCCATTCCCGGAGGCGTCAAGATGTCGAAAGTAGTGATTTTCGGGACCGGCGACATCGGCCAGCTGGCCCATTACTACCTCACCAACGACAGCCCCGACGAGGTGGTGGCGTTCTCCGCCGACGCTGATTACATCGACCAGAACGAGTACCTGGGACTGCCTTTGGTCGCGTTCGAAGAAATGGTTGAGAAATACCCTCCTTCAGATTTCAAGATGTTCGTGGCGCTGAGCTACAGCAAACTCAACGAGGTCCGGGCCCAGAAATTCTACGAGGCCAAGGAAAAGGGCTACGAACTGATCAGCTACATCTGTTCAAAGTCAGTGATCTGGGACGCAGCCAAGATCGGCGAAAACTGCTTCATCTTCGAGAACCAGACCATCCAGCCGTTCGTCGAGATCGGCGACAACGTAACCCTCTGGAGCGGAAACCACATCGGCCACCACTCGACCATCGAGGACCACTGCTTCCTGACTTCACATTGCGTGGTGTCAGGCCATGTCTCGATCGGCGCGTATAGTTTTTTGGGCGTCAACTGTACCCTGCGAGACGGCATCTCCCTCGCCCCCAGGACGGTCGTCGGGGCAGGGGCAACCGTGCTAAAAGACACTGAAGAAGGTGGCGTATACACCGGGAAAGCGGCTGAACTCCGCAGCACCCAGTCTTCCCGAATTCGTTATTTCACCAACACCAAGTACAGTGAGAAATAGGTCAACTATCAGATGAAATGGGAGAAAAAAGGGCTGGTCATCACCCCCACTGGGTCAGACTGGATGCGCACACATGCGATGGTGCCGGTGGGAGAGCCGCGCCATGACGACATCTGCCGGGTCTATTTCTCCGGCCGGGACACTGAAAATCGGTCCATCATCAGTTACGCCGAGATTGACCTCAGCTCCCCGTCGTCAGAACCCAGGTTCTCCGGGCCGGTGTTGGGGCTCGGCGAGCTGGGATGTTTCGACGACAATGGCGTCTCGCCTTCATGGGTCGTCGACAACGATGGGCGCAAATACCTGTACTACATCGGCTGGAACCAGGGCTCCACAGTACGGATGCACCTCTACGGCGGGTTGGCCGTGAGCGACGATGACGGCGAAAGCTTTCAACGGTATTCCAGGGCGCCCCTGCTCGAACGGAGCAACGATGAACCCTACCTGAATACCGCACCCTGTGTGATGAACGATAACGGCACTTGGCGAATGTGGTACACGTCGGGCGTGGACTGGATCCACCGTGACCTACCCCGTTACAACATCAAATATGCTGAGTCCAAAGACGGACTGACCTGGAAGCGCAGCAACACCGTCTGCATCGATTTTGCTGCCAACGGCGAAAATGCGCTGGCCAGGCCGTGTGTCCGCAAAGAGGCCGGTATCTACAAGATGTGGTTCTCCCATAAGGGCGACAATTACCGCATGGGTTACGCCGAGTCGGCCGACGGTATCCATTGGGACCGGGACGATAGCCAAATCGAGTTGGACGTCTCCCCAGGGGGCTGGGACTCTGAGATGATCGAATACGCCTACGTGTTTGATCACCGAGGCGTGAAGCACCTGCTCTACAACGGAAATAATTACGGCTACGACGGGATAGGCCTGGCAGTCGCCAAGTAGGCCGGGCCGGACTAATGGCAAATCGTACCGCCGCGATCATGCAGCCAACCCACCTCCCGTGGCTGGGCTATTTCGACCTGATGGACCAGTCAGACTACTTTCTGTTTCTCGACTCGGTCCAGTTCAGCAAACGGTCATGGCAGCAACGTAACCGAGTCAAGACCAGCAATGGAGCCCAATGGCTCACGGTGCCGGTCTTAACCAAGGGCAAGCGCGAACAACCCATTTCCGAAGTGGAGATGGACTTGGATTCTGAGTTTCATCTGAAGCATCTCAAGACGATCCATAATTTGTACGGAAAAGCTTCCTATTTCGGGGAGTACATCGGTGGGATCTCGGATATATTGAACAAGGGCCACCGGCTACTCGGTGATCTGAATATCGAGTTGATCATCTGGTTCTGCGAGAAGTTAGGCGTCAAAACGCCCACGGAGCGCACCTCCAACCTAAACGTTGATGGCAGCAAGGCCGATCTCCTGATCAGCGTGTGCCAGGCCGCTTCGGTGAACCGGTACCTGTCAGCAGAGGGTTCACGGACGTATATCGAAGAGGACAACCAGTTCGGCGCCCACGGGATCGAACTCGTCTATCAAAACTACGTCCACCCGGAGTACCGCCAGTTGAACGGCGAATTCGTCCCTTATCTCTCGGTCCTGGACCTACTGTTCAACGAAGGTCCGGGCAGCCTGGAGATAATCCGTGCCGGGCGCGAGCAGTCTTAGAGCCATGGTCGCGCAGCTCAATGCTTGAAGTGAGAACGGCTCGAAACGAGAAAGAAGTTGACCAGGCCTATGAGCTGGCTGCAGGTATCTTTGGGCCCGACTATGCTGAATCACTGAGCCACAAGCATTTGGTCCGATCTCTGGAACCGTTGGAAGACCTCAGGGATGTGGTGCTGGTCGTGGATGGTGAGAAGCTCTTGGGGTTCATCCGCATCATCAACCGGAACTGCTACTCCTTATCAGGCGACCTCAAGATCGGCGGGATCACCAGTGTGTGCACCCACTCGGACCTGCGGGGGCAGGGATGGGGTATCCGATTGATGGAAGGGGCAATCCAACGCTCTCAGGAAAGAAAAGACGACTTCTCGCTGCTTTTCTCCCGGCGGGTTATCACAGGCTGGTATTCCAAGATCGGTTACGTGGGCATCGGGTGCAAATCTGAAATCAAGCTAGACCAGGTACATCCGGTTACACAGGTAGCTTCTACCAGCGCTGAAATCCGCTCCGGGATGGATCATTCGTTCCTAGGAACATACGCAGATGCACACAGAGATTCATATTCCGGTTTGTCTCTGGCCATCAGTCGGACCGAGCCATGGTGGGGCAGCCTGGAAGGTCGCTTGGACCAACACCGGATCGAGGCCGCCAATTTCATCAACGTAATGATTGGAGAGACACCGATCGGCTATTTCATCAAGTCTGAAGACCAGGTGATTGAAGCTGCGTCGGTGGACGAATATCGGGCAGAATTTCTAGCGGAAATGTTGGAACACTGCCAGTCCCCAGGAGAAGATACAACCGGGCTTTCCTTGCCACCGGGACACTGGTGCCTGGACGGCCTGCCATGCGCTCCGGACTCCAGACCAACCCCGGAGTTGTCTTGGAACCATAGCCAGATGGTCCGTATGCTGAACAAAAACGTCTTTTGCGAGATCGCACTGAAAACCTGCGACCCGGAAGAATCTGAGGCCACCCAAGACCTATTCAAGAACGCGGACATTGAGTCCCACGAAGGAGCCCGGCAACTACTGGCATCGATAATCGGCCAAAACCCGGTTTACCCGCCGGGCGGTTACGAAGAGCTACCCGGTTCACCGGCCACTGACCAGTGGCTGTTGCCCTCGCTGCCATATTGGTCTCCTCTGGACGAAATCTAGACCGGCTGAAGCCTCTTTATAAACGATGGAAATCTTAAACAAAGATCAAAACTTAACATCTTGGGACCCCTTCGCCTTGGAGTCGGACGACGCCTGGTTCTGGCACTCGACAGATTGGATGGACTATACCCAGGAGTATGCCGGTGACCTGTTCGTTGCTGACCGGTCGTTCTTCATCACCGAGAACGGCAAGATCATGGCCATCTGCCCTTTGTTCGTGGAGAAGAGTCCCTTCTCCGAAGACGCCAAGCAGTTCACCTGCTCAGGATCGCTTACCGCTCCTCTGGCACTGCCCGCAATGGCTAGCGGGCTAACGGCCGCCAAGCGGCAAGAGGTATTGGTGTTTTATCTGGAGACACTGAAATCGCTCTCGGCTGAAGAATCCGTGAGTTATGTAAGCCTGCGTATGCCGGCCATCGCAAGGTCCAACATCGAGATCGATATGCCGTCGGCCAACCCGCTGCTTCGTTACGGTTTTACTGACCTCTCCTACATAACTCGAGTCATCGACCTGAGTCCGGACGAGACCGAATTGTGGTCCGACATCCGCAAGGGCCACCGGGCGGACATTCGACGGGCTGAGAAATCCTGTCAGGTCAAGATTTGGGATCAGAGTAATATCACACCCGAGAAGTTCAACGAATACCAACAGCTTCATCACAAGGACATGGGCCGGGTAACTCGGACTCAGCGGACGTTTGACCTCACTCGGTCTTGGGTCGAACGGGGCAACGCTATCCTGGCCGAGGCGGAACACAACGAACATGGCATCGGCTTTTCCCTGTTTGTCACCTATGGCAACGGCGCCTTCTACGGCTCGTCGTGCCGGGACCCCGAGTTCATGTCCATCCCAGCCTCACACCTGACCCAATGGAGCGTCATGGCCTGGCTGAAGAGCCACGGATACAGATGGTACGAGATTGGCCCTCAGGCCTTCTCCCCCCAACTCCATGACCTGGCCACAGATAAATCGGCATCGATCTCGTCCTTCAAGAACGGCTTCGGCGGCCGGACGATACCATCGGTTACCTCTGAGTATTTTTACTCCAAAGACTTGATGGAAAAGGTGTACCGTCAGCGCATGGACGATCTTTTCTCTCTGATCTCAGCGGAACCAGCCAAGGTCTAACGGCCCAGCACATGCGCCAGAACGTGAAATCGAAAGAACCCAAGTTTTACCCGATGGAACCACCCGTCCGGCCCGGTGACTACCGGTCGCCGGTGGGAGCCACTTGGGAGCGGATAGACCAGGCGGCGTCCGATGCACTGGGCGTTTCCTGCATCGGCATCCCATCTGTGAGGGTCGGTCTTAGCTGGACCCAGGAGTATCTGGGCCTGAGCCGCCATAATGACCATGTGCTGGTGCCCCGGTTCATGGGCCAGTGCATTCTCAACGCGGTCAACCGCCGAGGGTTCCCCGTGCAGGAAGGCACCGCAGAGATGCAACTGGCCATCGTGGTCCATCAATACGGCCTACGCCAGGATCTGGACACCATCGCCCGGGAATGCCGCTCCAGGGGCTGCCGGTACATCGAGGACGGCGCATTTGGTATCGAGATGGAAGAGCGCCCTGGTCGGGACTCTTTGGGCAAGCTACTGGCGCTCAGCAAGGTATTGCCTGTATTGAAAGGCGCCATATTGGTCTCGGATGACCATGGCTTGGTCGAATTCATGAAAGAAAAACGCCGGGAGTCTTCTGTCTTGTCTTGGTACGTTCTCGTGTCGTTGGCCCTGCTGAGACGTAAGAAATTTCTCAGCACCTATTCCGCACTAGGCGGCACGGCCTACGAGCTATATCTGGACAGCAAAGGCGACAACGGGTTGCTGCGGGCAAACCTGCTCCACGGCTTAAACCGAATGGACTCATTCTCGGCCGAGAACCAACGCCGGTTGGCAATGGTTGAAGACCGGTTTGGTTCTATGGTCCTTATCCCCGATACTAGGAGGTTGGCCTATGCGGCGCCCCTCCTGCCTGGGGCGGACGTTGAAGCAGCCCAGGAGATCTTTCGCGCCCACGGTTGCAACCCAGACCTGTATCACATAGATGTGGCACGAAACATCTTCAACCCTGATTACCAACGGTTCCTGATCATTCCCTTAAGTCCTCGAATACCTGCTGCCAGGTTCGAGGCGCTGGTCGAATCTCTGGCCGGGCTGGCGACCTACGCCAAACCCGAAACTAAGGAGACCGAGACGGGAGCACCCATGGCATCCACCGGGCAAAATAATAATTAAGATTGAGAGATCCCGATGACTGACGTAAATTCACTTAAATCGGTGCTCAAATTCCTGCACACGCCTGCGAAATCCTATGACGACGTGGAGTACGAACCAACGTTCAAAGCGTCGTCTATGTTTCCAATCATGTGCGGTAATGGCATGTCCGCCACCATCAGTTTCATGAACTATTGGAGGTTCAAGAACGAGATTGAATCCATATCCTGTGTTGCCACGGTTCGTAGCGCAGAAGGTGAGACTCTGAAGCGGGTCTATTTCCCGGTTGACCAGGCGGTGCACAGCCTCAAATTCCCCGAACTGGTCGACGATTTTCTCAGCGCCGATGGCTCGTTCCTTGGCTCCTGCGAAGTGGAATTCTTCGCCGTGGAAGACCTGAAATTCCCTTACCCGGCGGTGTCCATTTTCTACGAGACGGCCAAAGGCGTGTCGGCCGTACACACGGCGAGTCGTGTGTTCCACAGTATCGGCGACATGGATAAACGCCTGATGACCGACATTCAAGAGAGTGGCTTCGACATCCACTCTGATGACGACCGCACCCCGTTCATCTGTTTCACCAATGGGCCGCGGCCGGTGGCCAAGTCAAAGATGGTCTTCTTCGCTTTCAACGACCAGGGAAAGGAAATGGTCATCGAACTACCCACCGAAGCCCTTCGACCGTATCAGACGCTCTTCGTCTTTCCGGAAGAACACCAGGAGATGCGAGAGTTTCTGCATGGCAACGCGGGGTTCTGCAAGGTTTTGTACGAGCCGTTTGGCATCTTCCCAAGGCTGATGTGCGGGAATATGGCGCCCGACCGCTCTCAGGTTACGCTGACTCATTCCTACTACGACATCTCGGTCCGGGGGGAGTACTTCGATTCCGACATGTCCGGCGAAATCAGAAATGCCTTCCTGGCCATCCCGTTGACCATGGTAGAAGAGACTGAGATCGACGTCAGCTTCTACCCGATATTCTCCCCTGGCGAAGTCAAGATCAGGGCGTCGATATTCGACGGCCAAGGCGAACTGTTAGGCCAAGAAGAGGACTTTGGCACCGTGGTGTCACCAGGCACGCAGATGGTCTCGCTCAAGATTCGGGACCTGATGCAACGGCTAGAGATTCCCTTGGAAAGCTCTTCGTTGCTGTCGATTGAAGGTTACTCCCCGGACAACAAACTACCCACCAGGATAAATTTCGGGGTAAACCACCACAAACCATCCAAGGCCGGCACCAACATCAACACCTCCATGTACCACGGCGCCCAGTTCTACGCCCCGCGGCGCAGTTATCTGTGGCAGCCGGTGTTCGTCAGGCAGGACCTGGAGAACTTCGCCCTGATCACCGCTCTTAGCTCACGGTTCGATGACAAATTCACCGCCCAGGCACACCTCGACCTGTTCTCGGAATCCGGGAAGGTCTGGTCAGAGGAGCTCGAAATCCGAAATCAGACTAGCTTTCGCGTCAAGTTAGAGGACCTGATCGATAAGGCTGGATACAAGCCCAGAGAAGGCGAGATTCTCTGGTGCACCATTGAATCCGACTGCCCGTATCTGGGCTCGACCTACCTGATCACGTCGGAACAGGGGTACATCGGCGGCGACCATTCGTACTGATCGTGTCCGCACCAAGGGTAAACGTGGAATCCAATTTAAGGGACTTCTGGCCACATGCAAGACATAGACACTAAAAACCTGGAACGAATCAGTTGGGATAGCTACAACCAGCTTCTCTTGTACGGAGAACCTGGCCGTCTTTCCAAAATCTTTGCCCGTTATGAACTGTACAAAAAGACTATCGACCTACCGGGCGATATCGTTGAAGGCGGTGTTTTCAAAGGGTCGGGAGTATTGTTTTGGGCAAAATTGATCGCGATATTCAACTCGAGTAGCGCACGAAAAGTAGTTGGCTTCGACACATTCGAGGGCTTCCTGGACCAGAACCTGGACTTCGAGACTAAATTCCTCAAAGATAACGATGATGAAGTGGCGGCCAAGAGCGCCACGGTCGAGGGGTTGATGAAGACTGCCACCGCCCAAGGTCTGCAAAACCGCATGGAACTGGTGGCGGGAGACGTTGTTGCCACCATTAAGAAATACACCGAAGATAACCCAGGATTCAGGGTGTCTTTGCTCAACGTGGACTTCGATACCTACATTCCGACCAAAGCAGTACTAGAGGGCCTCTACGACCGCGTGGTGCCAGGGGGTGTCGTGGTACTCGACGAGTACGCCGTTAGTACGTGGGGTGAGTCCAACGCAGTGGACGAATTCATCGCCGACAAGGGGATAACCATGCAGGCGTTCCCGTGGACACATAGCCCAACCGCCTATTTCATCAAGGGGTCTTGATCATTGATCGTTGCCGCGCTCAAACCACTCCAAGGCCTTAAGGACTAGAGTTTTAGTTTGGGTGAAAAAGCGGTCGTCTTCGAAAATCTCAAGGGCAGGGACGGCCTCCTGGTCCGTTGGTACAGTACCTGGGGATTCCAGACCTACTATCTAAAGGTTGAGATGTCAGCCTCGGAGAGCGGCTGGTTCAAGGGTTTAAGCAACTCGGGCAGGCTCGAAAAATTAACGTTGGATGAGCCACTTTATATGTGCCTTCTCAAAGCGCCGGAGGCGGCTTACGACGTCATAGAAGAGATCTACCAGACCAGGTTTTCCAGAGGCGGGCCTGCCGGAAGCATCGAGCGGTTATTTGGGTCGGCAGACACGCATCTCGCGTTCAAGAAAGCCCTATTAGTAGAGTTGGAGAAATACTCTTACTGCCAGATCTTAAAAACCAAAATACGCCGGTCGCTATCGTCGGCAAAAAAGGTTTTGTTCGTCCCACAGGAAGTCCGCTACGGCGCTCAACCACGGGCGTACCGGAGTCTCATCGGACGCTGCGACGTCATCGACCCACCGACCAACGGCAATGCCTCGGCCCCTGTGTGGAATCGGCCGAAAGCAGCGTACAAGAGCATGGTCAACCGGTTGAGGACAAGCGCAGTGGCGGTGAGCACCATGTTGGGAGCCACCCGAAACTGTCTGACCAGCGCCCGGAGCAACGTACCACGCCGGAATTTCAAATATGCCGTCGCCATGATCAATCCGCTGCGCGAGCTTGGCAATGAGGTGCGCGGCCCTGATTTCTTGGCTGACGGGGAAAACATCAACCGCGAAAATACGCTGTTGGTGCCGCTGGGCAACTGGGCGTTAAAACATTCCCATCTGATGAACGAACGAGGGTACAACATCGGTCACACCGATGTGTCTCCCGGATTCAAAGCCCTGGCTGCAGTGGTGGCCGCTGAGTTGTCGGTGCTCCTACGCGTGTTCACCGCGAAACCCTGGGCCACGGATGTCGCGGCACACATGGCCAGGGATTACTGGACCTGGTCCAAATTCCAGACCGAATTTGAAGTCGACCACTTCATAACCTACGCCGATCTGGGAATCGGGCATGTCGGCAGAAATGCGCTCCTGAAGCAACAGGGCACTGAAACGTGGATCTATCTGGACTCCATGGGCACCGGAGATTCGTACTTAACCACCAA
>Ga0315339_1003106_pt1 | contig 11964 bp, 15 predicted proteins | sample ASW17metaG_FD_204514 | JGI IMG/M metagenome (GOLD analysis project Ga0315339, IMG submission 204514) | Ammonia-oxidizing marine archaeal communities from Pacific Ocean, United States - ASW #17 | ecosystem: Environmental > Aquatic > Marine > Oceanic | place: USA: California | collected 2016-12-05
AGAACGAAATCCGCCCAGAAACACCACCGTCGGACCGGCACCGGGCGTCAGATGATAGGCGATTTGGCGGCCCTCTGGTGTTGTCAGAAAAGAAACGTCAGCCATGAAATTCCCTGTAAACCCGCTGTATTTCCCTAGCTTTGCCATAACCGCATAGCGAAATCCATCGCGCTATCGTGGCAAAATTTACGTGACCACTTTGTCACGTGACTATTTTGTAACCTATAAGCACTCCCATGGACATGATTTTCAAAGCCCTGAACGACTCGTCGCGTCGCGCCCTATTGGACCGGCTGCGCCAGAAAGATGGCCAGAGCCTGGCCCAACTAGAGGACGGTATGGAAATGACCCGCTTTGGCGTGATGAAGCATCTGCGCGTGTTGGAAGACGCGCAGCTGGTGATCAGCCGCAAACAGGGCCGTTTCAAATACCACTATCTGAACGCGCTGCCCCTGAAGGAATTGATGGACCGTTGGGTCGCGCCCTTTCTGCAACCACAGGCCCGCGCCCTTAGCGAATTAAAGCTGAAACTGGAAAGAGACACCAAGATGAGCAAACCCGATTTCATGATGCAAACCTTCATCCGCTGCACCCAGGATGCGCTTTGGTCTGCCCTGACCGAAGCCGACCAGATGGCCGCCTATCATTTTGCCTGCAACACAGTGCAAGGCAGCGCAGCCGTCGGCGAGGCTACCGCGTTTATCCTGCCCGATGGTCAGGCGATGCTGCGCCAAATCACCACCGCGATGGACCCAAAAACCCGCATCGCAATGACGTTTGAGCCGCTGTTTATGGGCCCCGACGCCCCCGCTAGCCACATGGTCTATCTGATCGAACCACAGGGTGAGGCCTGCAAACTGACAATTGAACATTACGACATGGCACCGGGCCAAGAAGGGTTTGCCGAGGGTTGGGCACGCCTGACCGCGTCGCTGAAAAGCTATCTGGAAACCGGCACCGGCCTGAAGGCAGCAATGAAAGGCGCGCAAGCATGAATTTCCCAACCGAACTGGGTGTCTTGACCTGCCTGATGATCCTCGCCGCGTCGCTTTGGATGCCGTATATCGTGGGAACCGCGCGTCTACCGGGCGACCCTAGGCAAAAGGGCTTCCAGCGCCCGACTGACCTGACAAGCCTGCCCGCCTGGATTCATCGCTCCCATCGCGCGCATCTGAACCTGCTGGAACAGGCGATGCCCTTTGCAGTTCTGGTCCTATTGGTGGACCGTCTGGAAGGATTCACCGCCCTGACATATTGGACGGCAATCGCATTCTTCTGGATCAGGGTGGGTCATGGCCTGGGCATGATTACTGGCGTTGCGGGAATGCCGATCCGGCCAATCCTGTTCACTGCGGGTTGGGTCTGCTGCATGGTCACGGCCTATGCGGTCTTTGCCGCACGACTGACCTAACCGGTGCCTTACCCGCTGACGTAGACCTGTTTCTTGGGTCGGTAAAATATCTTTTGATTGTGCAACCGGCCCAGCAAATTCTCTACCGTATTCAGTTCGGCCTGAATCGACCGGATCGACACCAGATGCGCCGGGTTTTCCTCTGAGAACGCCAGTAAACGCGCCGAGAGATCGCGGCCACTCTGACGCAAGCTGCTTTCAATCAGGTCCACATCATTGATCGTCAGATCAAAATTTCGGTTATAACCAGCCACGTCATATCTCCTGCTTATTGCGCGTTCAGCAATCCTGATGATGGTTCTAGCAATCTGGAAACCCGCGTCAACGTATATCTGGGTATACAAATGCTGCGCGCGCAAACCCGGCACAGCCTGTCGCCTCCCCCCCTTGACGGGCTGGTCCTGAGCCGCCAAATAACGCCCACATACCCGCAACCGGGCGCTTGGTAGGCGCCAAAACGACGAGGACGCCTGATATGGCCCAAATCTCCCTTACTTTTCCTGATGGTAACGCCCGCAGCTATGATGCCGGGGTGACCCCTGCCGAGGTTGCTGAAAGCATCTCGACCTCACTACGCAAAAAGGCGATTTCCGCCACCGTGAATGGCGCGCATCATGACCTGCAATGGCCAATTGACGCAGACGCCAGCATTGCGCTGCATACGCTGGCCGATGACACGCAGGCGCTGGAACTGATCCGCCACGACTGTGCCCACATCATGGCCCGCGCCGTGCAGGAAATCTGGCCTGACGTAAAGGTCACCATCGGTCCGGTGATTGCCAACGGCTGGTATTATGATTTCGACCGCGCTGAACCGTTCACGCCCGAAGATCTGGGCGAAATCGAGAAAAAGATGAAGGAAATCATCAACAAGCGCGACGTCGTGACGACCGAAATCTGGGAACGCGACCGCGCGATCAAGCACTACGAGGCCAACAATGAGCCGTATAAGGTAGAGCTAATCGAATCCATTCCCGGCGATGAGCCGCTGCGCATGTATTGGCACGGCCACTGGCAAGACCTGTGCCGTGGCCCGCATCTACAGCACACCGGTCAGGTGCCCGCCGATGCGTTCAAGCTGATGACCGTGGCCGGGGCCTATTGGCGCGGCGACAGCGACCGCGCCATGCTGCAACGTATCTATGGCGTCGCGTTCAAGAACAAGAACGACCTGAAGGCGCATCTTCATATGCTGGAAGAGGCCGCCAAACGTGACCACCGCAAGCTGGGCCGCGAGATGGACTTGTTTCACATGCAGGAAGAGGCCCCCGGCCAGATTTTCTGGCACCCCAACGGCTGGCGCGTCTACACGTTGCTACAGGATTACATCCGCCGCAAACAAGACGCCGGTGGTTATGTCGAGGTGAACACGCCGCAAGTCGTTGACCGCCGCCTGTGGGAAGCATCCGGCCACTGGGAAAAATACCAGGAACACATGTTTATCGTCGAAGTTGACGAAGAGCACGCGCGCGAGAAATCCGTCAATGCGCTGAAACCCATGAACTGCCCCTGCCACGTGCAGATCTTCAACCAAGGCCTGAAGTCCTATCGCGACCTGCCGCTGCGCATGGCCGAATTTGGCTCGTGCAACCGGTACGAACCCTCGGGCGCGCTGCATGGCATCATGCGCGTGCGCGGCTTTACGCAGGATGATGGCCACATCTTCTGTGCCGAGGATCAGATCGAAAGTGAAACCGCGATCTACATCGAGTTTCTGTCGTCAATCTACGCCGACCTTGGCTTTAGCGACTTCAAGGTCAAATTCTCGGACCGGCCAGAAATGCGCGCCGGATCGGATGAGGTTTGGGACAAAGCCGAGGCCGCGCTGCTGTCGGCCACCCGCGCCGCCGGGATCGAGCCGGAACTGAACCCCGGCGAGGGCGCGTTTTATGGCCCCAAACTGGAATTCGTTCTGACCGACGCCATTGGCCGCGACTGGCAATGCGGCACGCATCAGGTGGATTTCGTGCTGCCCGAACGGCTCGACGCGAATTATGTCGGCACCGACGGGGCCAAACACCGCCCTGTCATGCTGCACCGGGCGACGCTTGGCTCTTTCGAGCGGTTCATCGGCATCCTGATTGAATCCCACGCCGGTAAACTGCCATTCTGGCTGGCTCCGCGTCAGGTCGTGGTTGCCTCTATCGTGTCCGATGCCGATGACTATGTGCATCAGGTCGTAGCAACACTGAAAGCGCGTGGCATCCGGGCCGAAGCCGATATTCGCAACGAAAAGATCAACTATAAGGTCCGCGAACATTCGCTGGGCAAAGTCCCCGTGATTCTGGCCTGCGGCATGAAAGAAATCGAAAACGGCAGTGTAACATTGCGCCGCCTTGGCGAAAAACAGACCCAAGTTGTAACACTTGACGTCCTGACAGATCAGCTTGCTACAGAAGCGATGCCGCCCGATCTGGTGCAAAACCGCGACCTTGTGGCGGTATAGCCTTTAATTCCGGGCCAAAACTGGCCCGGATAACACCCTAATCACAATAATGTATGTTACATGACCATAACAGCGACGTGCCACACGGCCCTGTTATTGGAAGCGTTCATGTCTATCGCTTAGACCTATTGTTATCGCAAGACGCGGTAGATGACACATACAGAAATTAGGGAGACTCGCATGTCCACCACCATCAAGACCCTCGCCGTTGCTAGCGCCGTAGCCGCCGCTGTTGCAGGCCACGCCACTGTTGCCTCTGCTCAAGCTAAAGAAAAGTGCTTTGGCGTTTCGCTGGCAGGCAAGAACGACTGCGCCGCCGGCCCCGGCACCACCTGCGCCGGATCCTCGGTACAGGATTACCAGGGCAACGCCTGGACACTGGTTGACGCTGGCACTTGCGCCGAGATCGAACTGCCTGCAATGGCCGATGGCACCGCACGTATGGGTTCGCTTGAGGCACTTGAGCGCGATCTGCCGTCCTGATGATAGCTGCCCCCGGCAACACGCCGGGGGCATCCCCTTGCCTGCGATATTTGCCCCGATTGTCGTGATAGACTATCATTCGCCACGCCATGGGACGTTTGAAAAATGCTGGACGCCACACCGAAACCCTTTGATCGGCTGCCTGACGCCCCCGGCGTTGGCTATAAACCACAGCATTTTTCCGACATCCTTGAAAACCCCGGCACAGTTTCCTGGCTGGAAATCCACGCCGAAAACTACATGGGCGACGGTGGTCGCCCGCTGGCGCAGTTGCGCGCGCTGGCCGAACGCTTTCCGATCAGCGTGCATGGCGTCGGCCTGTCCATCGGTGGCGAGGGGCCCCTGGATACAGACCATCTTGCCCGCCTGAAACACCTGATCAACTGGCTGAACCCGGCCAGCTTTTCCGAACATCTCGCCTGGTCGACCCACGACAGCCACTTTTTGAACGACCTGCTGCCGCTGCCCTATACGGCGCAAACGCTGGCGCATGTCTGTGATCACATCAATCAGGTGCAGGATACGGTCGGGCGCAAAATGCTGTTGGAAAACCCCTCGACCTACCTCGCCTTCGCCGAATCCGACATGGCAGAGGTTGATTTTCTGGCGGAAATCGCCCGGCGCACCGGTTGCGGCCTATTGCTCGACGTGAACAACGTCTTTGTATCCGCCACCAATCAGCAGACCGACCCGATCAGCTATATTGACGCCTTTCCCATGACAGCCGTTGGCGAAATCCACCTTGGCGGCCATGACGAAGACATGGACGAGACGGGCGCGCCGCTGCTGATTGATAGCCACGGCAAAGCTGTGGTTGATCCGGTCTGGGCGCTGTATCAGCACACAATCGCCCGCGGCGGCCCTAAACCAACACTGATCGAATGGGACAACGACGTGCCGGACTGGCCGGTTTTGGCGGCAGAGGCCGCGCGCGCCGCACCAATCCTGCAAGCCGCGCTTGCCTGATGTCACATCCTGTGACCTCTCAAACCGATTTTACCCGCGCCATTCTTGATCCGGCGCGGGCCACCCCAAACGGGTTGACCAACCCCGATGGCGTGCCCGCGACCAAACGCTTTGACGTCTATCGCAACAATGTCGTCGTCAGCCTGACCGACGCGTTGGCCACCGCTTTTCCGGTGATCTTCAAACTGGTCGGGGAACAGTTTTTCAACGCCATGGCAGGGGTTTACCTGCGCCAACATCCGCCCAGCAGCCCTCTGATGATGTTTTACGGCGACACCATGCCGACCTTTCTGGCCAGCTTTGCGCCCGTTGCCAAACTGCCCTACCTGCCAGATGTCGCCCGGCTGGAACTGGCCATGCGCCACGCCTACCACGCTGCCGACGCCGCACCGATTGCGCCCGAGATCTTTCAATCCCTACCTGCTGATCGCCTGATGTCGGCCCGCCTCACCTTTGCCCCCGCGATGCAACTGATCCGCTCGCACTATCCAATCCACGGCATCTGGCGGATGAACATGCACGATGACGCGCCCAAACCCGGCCAGTCCGGGGAAAACGTGCTGATCACCCGGCCTGAATATGACCCGCTGCAAACCGCGCTATTGCCCGGTGGCGGCACCTTCGTGGCCACGCTGATGCAGGGCGCGCCCTTTGCCAAGGCGCTGGACGCCAGCACCGCGCAGGTGCCCGACTTTGACCTTTCCGCGACACTCGGCACGCTATTTGCCGGTGGGGCGATAATTGCACTCTCCGAGGACACCTAGATGAACACCCTGATTTCCCTGCATAATTCGGTCTTTGCCCAGCTTGAACGGCTGGCCCCCGCCCTGCTGCCGACGTTGGCGCGGTTGGTCTTTGCCGGGGTGTTGCTGGCCTATTTCTGGTCCTCTGCCGCCACCAAACTGGCCGGCGTTTTCAGTCTGGAGGCCGGGGCCTTTATCCAGATCTTCCCAAAGAAGTTCGAAGCTCTCGGCTATGACCCGTCGCAATTCGGCGCTTTGGATCGGCTGATCATCTTTGCCGGGACCTATGCGGAATTCATCCTGCCGCTGCTGATCGTCATCGGGCTGTTCACCCGCCTCGCTGCCATCGGCATGATCGGCTTTGTCATCGTGCAAAGCCTGACCGACATCATTGGTCACGGCGCGGATGCCAGCACCATAGGCACCTGGTTTGACAAGACGTCAGACGCGCACATCATGGATCAACGCGCGTTCTGGATGTTTCTTCTGATCTACCTGGTTCTGCGCGGTGCTGGACCGCTGTCGTTGGATCGGCTATTGGCCAACCGTCAGGCCGCATCCGGCTGACGCGCCGCCAGCGCCAACACGCCGCCAAGCCCGCACATCGCAATCGGGAACATGGTGAAGGCCCCAAAACCAAAGGCGTAAAGCATCCCCGCCGCTGAAACCAGCATCAGAATGCCGCCCGCCATGGCCTGACTGCGCGCCATTGAGCCGCCCGCGATGGCAAGCAACGGGGCCAACAGGCTTGCCACTTTGATCAACGCCGGGTTCGCTACCTGCCATTGCCCGGCTGCGGCCTCATACTCGCCCGCCCAATCGATGAACTGAATAAAACCAAAGCTGAAAAAGCCGACGATCATTCCGATGATCCCGCCGATAACACCCAGCGTCAGGGCCGCGTTGCGCATAGTGTTCTCCTGTTTGACACTTGTGACATAGGCCCTGCGGCGGCCCATTCCAAGACGGGAAAATTGCCGATGGCTTCCCCCAATTGACCTGGGTTTACCCAATACCGCATAAGATTTCATCGAAACCAGGATTTGCCCCGACCGGCAAAAACTCGCCAATCTTTGGCCGTTGCGCGCAGCGCACATCAAGTTTCGCGTCACCACCACCCGTGCAACAAACCATTACTACATAACGGTTTTTCAGCACTCTTCATCCCGGATAGCAGCCACCTCTGACCGATAAACACCTTGCCCGGCAATAGGTTTCACAGCCCGCTGCACGAAAATCGTTACCAAAAATTTACTTGATTTTTCTCTGGAAACCGACATGTTTTTCGCCGTGATGACAGACTTTCTTCGACGAATGCTCCTGTTTCAGGGGGCAGCCAATCGATTGACAAGACCTGGCTGCACCAACCCGCCGCACACCGCGGGCGGACCTAGACAAGGAGAAACGGAATGCCCACTGGCACCGTGAAATGGTTTAACACCACCAAAGGCTTTGGCTTTATTCAGCCTGACGACGGCGGCAAGGACGTGTTTGTACACATCTCTGCGGTAGAGCGCGCCGGGATGACCGGCTTGGCCGACAACCAAAAAGTCTCTTACGAACTTCAGGAAGGCCGCGATGGTCGTTCCTCTGCGGGCGACCTCGTCACGCTTTAGGCGCTGTGGAATTTGGGCGCTACGGTTAACACGATTGAAAGCGGCCCACTTTGGTGGGGCCGCTTTTGTTTTTCGCCGTTAATGCTGGTAGATTTGTTGACGCCCGGCCTCGCGGCTGCTGCCTTTGACATACCGGATCGTGTATCCGTTACCCCAAGTGGTCTTCGTTACGGTGCCAACCGCAGGGGCAGGTTGCTGGCCCCCGGCATGTGTTCCCGCATAAACTCCAGGATTCGGACACGCCGATGTAACATCCGCCCATGCATGTGAGCATCGAGCCTGTGCCCCGGTAGAAATCATCACACCGGAAACAACCAAAGCAGCAAATAGTCCAGATTTCGCGTAGTTCATCATGACCCCCTCAAGATGTTGCGCAGCCAATTCCCTGGCAATGCACGATCCTAACAAAGGTTAAGAAATGGTCAATTTATCCCTGGGAAACAGAGTGTTTTGCCACGCGAAACGCCCCGCCAGATGGCAGGGCGTTTAATACCAAACTGTCGTGAAAGGGGCCTACTGACCCTTTTCGTAAACGACCGTGTCGCTATAGCCTTTACCATAGGCAACAACTGCGGGCGCAGGTTTGTAAACCTTGCGGTGCTTTGGGGCCGGATGGCTTTGATACCCGACATGGGTCGGCGTACCACAACACACCACACCGCCAACAACCACGGGCTGCAGCCCGGCGGGGCAATAATTGGCCTTGCTGCCTTGGTAGGCCCAGACCGCGATATCATTGGTGGCCGGCTGGGTCATATTATCATTCCAGGCCAACGCGGGCGCGGCCGTCAAAACTGTGCCGATCAGGGCGGCGGAAAACAAAGAACGCATGGAACCCTCCATAACAAATTGTGCAGCCCCCCAAGGTGCAGATGCCGCTTGGGTAACATGCCCTGTGGATAATTCAAAAACCCCGCGCGGAAACAATGCGTTTCACGGTAAAGCTGTGGCAGATTTGACTCGCCACGCTGTAGGTATGTTTCAATCCGTTCAAGCCCGGACACGGGTCATCACGGATACGTGGCAGGGGATGAAATAGTCGCCCGGATCGGGCATTTTCATGTCAGAGATCACAGGAGATACGCCATGACCATGACCCGCCGTTCCGCCATCGGGCTATTCGCGCTTGCCCCCGTCGTCAGCTTTGTCGCCCTGCCCGCCCAGGCCGCTGAACCAGAAACCTTCCAAATCAACGGCCTTGCCATTCGCGGCTATGACCCCGTCGCCTATTTCACCCAGGGCGGCCCCATATTGGGATCGGGCGATTTCACCACCAGCCACAATGGCGCAACCTGGCAGTTCGTGAATGACACCAACAAAGCCGCCTTCATCGCCGACCCCGCCAAATACGGCGCGCAATTCGGCGGTTACTGCGCCTTCGCCGCCTCAAAGGGCTATCTGGCCCCGACAATCCCAGAGGCTTGGACGGTCTACAACGACCGCCTGTACCTGAACGCAAACTTGCGGGCGCGTGAACTATGGCTGCAAGACGTCCCCGGCAACATCGCCAAGGGCGAGGCGAACTGGCCCGGCATACTTGGCTAAACCCAAGGCAGACCCAAACAAAAAACCGCCCCGGGACCGTCAGGACACCGGGGCGGCAAGGAACACTACGCATACGGCCGGATGGATGGCCGTTACTAGCTATTGAGGGAAAAGATCACCCCAAACCCAACAACCGCCGCACCGCCGGTGGGGATAGGGGAAAGATCGGATTAGATCTCTCGCCGGAACTTGGTGCTGCGGTTGCGGGCATTGGTGTGGTCCTTTATTGCCCCCCCTTTATGCCCGCCCCCCGCGCCGCCGGAACGGGGAGTTGGCGGCGCATTGTCCCCTCAACCCAAACGGTCGCGGACTCGCCTCACCCCAACAGCGCCGATTGCGTCGCCTCGTCCCAGCCAAGATACAGCGTATCGCCATCCCGAATGACAGGCCGTTTCATCAATGTCGGATGCTGCGCCAACTGCGCGTCGGCCTCGGAATGCTTCATCCAGTCCGACAGACCGCGGTAGGTCGTAGAGCGTGTGTTGACCAGGTTTGTGCCGAACTCGGCAATCAATTCGGCCCAGTCAGCCTCCGTCAAGGGATCAGCCCGGATATCGCGGAAAGTGACGGTTCTGCCCGCAGCCTCCAGCGTTTTAATGGCCTTTTTGCAGGTGTCACAGGTCGGGATGCCGTAAAGGGTAAGCATAGAGGTGGCCTTTGTTGGGTTGAGTTGTCCGCATTCTACGCGGGCAGGTATAGACGCGAAACCCCTATCGCCCTGCCCTGTCACCCTGCCCTGTCATCCAACTCTGTCATCCACGCGAAAACGGCGATCTCCTTCACCCGAACACCCAGCCCCAAAAGTTTCTCGCGGCCGCATGGACAACAAACGCCATCGTTGGAAGTTTGCACCACCCCATCAAAATGCCTTACCCGGACGATAGGCCAAACAGCTCCTGTTCTTCCGATGGAAACCCCGCCGGAAATTGGGGGGGATTACCTACACTGCGTTACGTTGACCGGCTGAATCCATCGGGTTCAAAAGTAGGGAGATTACCGGCTTCCGCTGGTGTGCCAGTCTTCCGATCAAGCCAAAATTGTATCGTCACGGCAGAAGCCGTGGTGACGCTGTTTTGAATGGCGACATCTGTCTTCTGTGGCTTGGCCTTATTTTGCAGGCTTTTGATGTCCGCCAATTAGCTTTCGCGTCGTCTTTGAAATCCGTGTCTGAAAGGGCCCCTTTTTCGGCCTATCCAAGAGGCCGGTCACAGTAGATGTAAATATTTCCACACCTCTTTAGGGCCTGTGGACAATCAGAAGCCCCATTTGGTCTAATTTCTGATTCCGCCTTCCAAAATGAAGGTTTGAATGAACAGCGGTTTGTGGTCTCGGATATATTGTGGACACGGCTTGAGCCGCAGTTGCCAGGCAAGCTCAGTGATTGCCGTGTCACGGCAAAGAACAATCAGCTGTTTCTGGAGGCCGTTCTCTAGCGCGTGCGCGCGGGATCCCCATGGCACAATGTGCCAACCGCGTTTGGGAATTGAAACAGCCAGTTTCGCCGCTTCCGCCGATGAGCCAAGATGGGCTTTTTCGAGAGTCCTTTCAAAGCCAGAGCAATGACCCCGACCTTGAAAATGCTCTGATCGACGGCACCATTGCCCAGGTTCACCAGATGACGTCCAACGCAAAAGGGGGCACAGCCTCAGGCCATCGGGCGCTCGCGTGGCGGGTCGATGACCAAGATCGTCGCGCTTGTTGAGTGCTTGGCATGCTCTTGCGATTGCCTGCCGCTGCCCGACCTGGACCTGTCGCGGTTTGATGCCGCTCCTTTGATAGCATTTACTGCAACAAAGGAGACGGACTATAGGACTGAAACGGACGGGCGAATTCCGCCAGGACGCGGTGCGCATTGCGTTGACCAGTGGGCTTACGCGTAAGCAGGTGGCTGACGATCTGGGTGTCGGGATGTCGACGCTGAACAAATGGATCACGGCACACCGAGACACGGATGTGGTATCGAAGGAGGATTTGAGCCTTGCCCAAGAGAATGATCGGCTTCGGCGCGAGAACCGCATTCTCAAGGAGGAGCGGGAAATCTTAAAAAAGGCAACGCAGTTCTTCGCGGGCCAAAAGCCGTGAGATTCAGGTTCATCCACTGCCCGGCAGTGCCTGTTTACAGGCACGAGAGGGGAAGAACACTGTGGGCCTTTCCAGACGGAACGCCTTTGCAGGATTATGGATGTCAGTCCGCGTGGCCGGCGGGCGTTCCGCACACGTCCAGCCAGTCGCAGTTAGCGGTCTGATCTGGTCACGCTGGCGCATATCAAAGAGCAATCCCGTCTCGGCCTGGGCAGCTATGGTCGGCCACGCATGACCGAAGAGCTGAAGGAGGTCGGCTTGAATGTTGGGCATCCCACTGCCCGGCAGTGGTTTGTTTACAAACCGTGAGAGGGGCCGTGTGGGCCGTTTGATGCGCCAGAACGGCATATCAGTCGTGCGCACCCGCAAACACAAGGTGACAACTGACAGCGACCACAAATTCAACATCGCGCCAAATCTGTTGGATCGGAACTTCACAGCGGATCAACCCAATCAGAAATGGGCGAGTGACATCAGCTATGTCTGGACGCGCGAGGGCTGGCTGTATCTCGCTGTGATCTCGGACCTGCACTCAAGCCGTGTCATCGGTTGGGCCGTCAGCAATCGGATGAAACGTGGCCCCTTGCTCGGCAGGCGATGCTAGCATCGCCGAGAGGAGGGCAATCAGGGCGCTGAATATGGCAATTGCCTTCAGGGCACCGCCGAAGGGCT
>Ga0315339_1003107_pt1 | contig 11960 bp, 8 predicted proteins | sample ASW17metaG_FD_204514 | JGI IMG/M metagenome (GOLD analysis project Ga0315339, IMG submission 204514) | Ammonia-oxidizing marine archaeal communities from Pacific Ocean, United States - ASW #17 | ecosystem: Environmental > Aquatic > Marine > Oceanic | place: USA: California | collected 2016-12-05
TCTTTGACGCTGACCGTATGAGCAAGGTGCGGGCCGGGGCCGTAGTTTATGCGCCGGGGGCGATCGAACAGCCAGCGGTTTTCGGGCACAACGACCTGCCGGGGGTGATGCTCGGCTCGGCTGCGCAGCGGCTGGTGCGTTTGTACGCGACCAAACCCTGTGAACGGATGGTGCTTTTAGCGGCCAATAGCCAAGCTTATGGCGTGGCGTTGGACATGCTCGAAGCCGGGGTCGAGGTGGCGGCCATCGCCGATTTGCGTCCCGATGGAGAACCTTCGGTTTTGGGCGAGGAAGTCGCTGCTACGGGCGTGCCGATCCATTGCGGTCACGCGGTCTACGAGGCGGTGGCCAAGGGGGACAAGAGTGGTTTGCGCGGTGCGGTCGTTGCACCATTACGCGACGATGGCGAAATCGAGTCGAGCCGTGGTCAACTAATCGCCTGCGACGGTATAGCGGTGTCGGTCGGGTGGATGCCCAATGCGGCATTGTTAAGCCAGGCAGGGGTCAAGTTTGCCTATGAGCAGACGCTGCAACAATTGGCGCCGGTCTCAAAGCCCGACGGAATTTTTGTCGCAGGGCGCGTGCGCGGGACATACGACCTGGATGCGCAAAGAAAAGACGGGCGCGACCAGGGAGAGGCGGCGGCTTACTATACGGGGCGCGAGGGCAAGCAGAATGGCCCCCGGGTGGAACCCTGCAAAACGGCGCACAGCCATCCCTATCCTATTTTTGCCCACTCCGGCAAAAAGAACTTTGTCGATTTTGACGAAGACTTGCATTTGACCGACTTCGTCAATGCGCATCAGGAGGGCTACGACAGCGTCGAATTACTCAAGCGCTATAGCACCGTCGGTATGGGGCCGAGCCAGGGCAAGCTCGCGAATATGAACGCGATGCGCATCCTCGCTAAGCTCAACGCCCATACGATCGACGAAACCGGTTCGACAACCTCACGCCCGTTCTACCAGCCGGTGCCGTTGGGGCACTTGGCCGGCCGGCGTTTCCACCCGATGCGCCAGACGCCGATGCACGGTTGGCATGCCGCACACGACGCGGAATTTTATCACGCCGGTGATTGGTATCGGCCCGAATATTATCGTCGCACCAATACGCATCGCGACGAATGTATTTTTCAAGAAGCGCAACAAGTGCGCACCGGTCTTGGCGTTATCGACGTGGGCACGCTCGGCAAGTTACTGATCAACGGCCCCGATGCTGTCGAATTACTCGAACGGCTCTATACCGGCCGCTTCAAGAAACTGGCGGTGGGACGTTATCGCTACGGAGTGGCGCTCGATGAGAGCGGGGTGGTGATCGAGGATGGCGTGATCGCGCGATTGGCCGAGGATCGTTTTTATGTCACGGCGACCAGCAGTGGTGTCGGTGCGTTCTATCGCGAGATGTTGCGCTGGGCGGCGATTTGGGGGTTGGATGTGACCTTGAGCAATGCGACGGGCCAATTGGCGGCGTTGAACCTGGCTGGGCCGCATAGCCGTGAGGCGCTAACCGGCCTGACGGACATCGACCTGAGTCCGGAGGCTTTTCCTTATTTGGGGGTGCGGGAGGCTGAGGTGGCAGGGGTCCGGGCGTTGGTGATGCGGGTGGGTTTTGTCGGAGAATTGGGGTATGAGGTGCATGTGCCGGCTTGGCAAGGGCCGCATGTATGGCAGTCGATTTTTGCCGCTGGAGAGCCGTGGGGCGTGCGTGCTTTCGGCGTTGAGGCGCAGCGGCTATTGCGGCTTGAAAAGGGGCACCTGATCGTCGGCCATGATACCGACGCGCTGACGCACCCCTACGAGGCGGGTTTGGTTTGGGCGATAGGTAAGAACAAACCCTTCTTCGTCGGTCAACGCAGTCTGCAGATCTATCGCAAGCGCGAAACAAAGCGAGTATTGGTCGGGGTACGCTGGCCAGACGATTTTAAGGGGGTATTGCCCGAGGAATGCCACTTGATTCTCAAGGATGGCCGTATGGTGGGGCGCATTACGAGTATCGCTCCCGTTTCGACCCTGGATTATGCATTGGGCATGGCCTTTGTCGAACCGGATATAGCTGAGCCAGGCACGCGCATTGAGGTGCGTTTGGATGACGGGGCGCTGAGCGTTGCTGAAGTAGCGGCATTGCCTTTTTACGATCGGGATGACGAGCGGCAGGGATTATGAGCGAAATGCGCAATAGCCCGCTGGACAACCTTATTACTGAAGCTACGCCCGAGGTCTTAGCCGTCTTGCGGCATCCGACGGATCTGGTAAAGCTCGGGGTGAAGGGGCCAGGCCTGGTCGCATGGGCTGAGCAGCACAAGATCGAATTGCCGGTCAAGATATACGACACTTTGCTCGTAGGGCAACATGGGGTCCTGGCGCGGGTAGGTACGGGCGAGTTGATTCTGGAGTGCGCGCCCGACGATGGATTGTTAACGCGTTTTGAGTCCACCTTACAGATGGTCGATAAAGGGGTTTATCGGATCGAGCAACAATCGGTGACCTTGGTATTGGCAGGCGACGCGGCGTTGGGCGTTTTGGCACAGACTTGCGGGGTGGATTTTGTGGGTGAGTTAGCTGACCGGATGGTGTATACGCGCGTGGCTGGGGCTTCTTGCGGGGTGTTGCCGCGCGAAGAAGCCGGTCAACGAGTCTATCGGCTGTGGGTCGACTACAGCTTAGCACCCTATCTGTGGGAGACGTTGGCCGAGATTGCAGCCGGGCTTAGGGGCTGAGGTGGCGGGTTATTTGCGCCAGAAGGTAGGGCTGAACAATACCAATAGGGTGAATATTTCCAGGCGGCCGATCAGCATGGCGAAGCACAGGATCCATTTGGCCGACTGGTTGATGTCGCCGTAGTGCAGCGCGACTTCGCCGAGCCCCGGTCCGAGGTTGTTGATACTGGCGGCGACGGCTGAAAAAGCGGTCAGCGGGTCTATGTTCGTTGCCAACACGGCGACGAAGAGCAGCGCGAAGGTGAGGATGTAGACGGAGAAGAAGCCCCAGACGGCCTGCAGCACCCGGTCGGGAACGGGGTTGTCGTTGATTTTGAGGGGGATGACGGCGTTGGGGTGGATCAGGTGCTTGATCTCGATGTTGCCTTGTTTCAGAATGAGGATCAGGCGGATGATTTTGATGCCGCCGCCTGCCGAGCCGGCGCAACCTCCGGCAAAAGAGCAGAGAAACAATAAAAAAGGCAGGAAGCCGGTCCAGGCCGAGTGGTCGGTTATGGCGAAGCCGGTGGTGGTGGCGATCGAGACCGTCATAAAAAGCGCATAGCGCAGCGCTGCGACCAGATCGTAACCCTTCTCCATATAAAGCTCGAACCACGCGATCAGCGTGACGGCCAGTAAAATGAGCAAGTAGGTTCGGGCTTCTACATTCTGCAAATAGCCGCGCAGCGACCGATGGCGCAAAACGGAGAAGTGTAATGTGAAGCTGATCCCCGATATGGCAATGAAGCAGATCGCGATTAGCTCGATGGCGGGGTTGTCGAAATATCCGATACTGGCGTCGTGGGTGGAGAAACCGCCGATGGAAACGGTCGAAAAACTGTGCGCGACGGCGTCAAAAAGGTCCATGCCTGCCAGCCAGTATGCGAAGGCGCAAGCGACTGTCAGGCCGAGGTAGAGATACCACAGCGCCTTGGCCGTTTCGGCGATCCGCGGCGTTATCTTCGAGTCTTTGATGGGGCCGGAGGTCTCGGCGCGGAAAAGCTGCATGCCGCCGACGCCGAGCATCGGCAATACCGCGAGGGCGAGCACGATGATGCCCATGCCGCCGAGCCACTGAAGCTGTTGGCGGTAGAACAACACGGACTTGGGTAGGTCGTCCAAACTTTGGATTACCGTGGCACCAGTGGTGGTCAAGCCGGACAGTGACTCGAACACGGCGTCGTTGAAGTTTAGTTGCAGCCGCTCTTCCAACATTAGTGGCAACGCGCCGTAAAATCCCAATACGGTCCAAAACAAGACGGTGACGACGAAACCGTCGCGGATGCCCAGTTCGGTGGGGTTATTTCGCGTTGGCAGCCAGCAGGTCAGCCCGGTGCAGAATGTTATGGCGAAGGCGATGAGAAAGGCCTTACTGGCCCCGTCTTCGTAGAAAAAAGAAACTATGGCGGGTACCAGCATCGTCGCGCTGAAGACCATCAGCAATACGCCGAGGACTCGAAATACCACTGGTGTTCGCATAGCTTATTCCGTGGGCAACGCTCCGGTTATTTGCGCCAGGCGTCTGGTGGAAGAGCACGATCACGATGAAAATTCCAACTCGTCCAAGCAACATAAACAAAGAGATCAACCACTTGCCGACCGCAGGCAGGTGCGCATAGTTGTCGGTGGGGCCGACCGAGGCTAAGCTCGGGTCGACATTGCCCAGGGTCCCCGCCACGGCGCCGAAGGCCGAAAACATGTCCAAGCCGAGCAACGACATCGACAATACGCCAAACAGAAAAAGTATAATAAAAAATGAGGTAACCGAGCACATTAATCACGACTTCCCTCGACACTAGCTCACCGTTCATGCGCACCGGGACCACCGCTTGCGGGTAGAGATGGCCTCGCAAACTGCCCGAAAAAGACAGGATAAGCCAGGCGAAGCCTTCTTTGGGCCGCAGCTCGCTGTCGAGGCTGGTCGTTTTATAGGCGATGAGTCCGGCGAATAGGCTGAGTGCGGCGCTGATCAGGAAGGCCGGCGCGTCGCTTTCGCCGTAGAACAGTGAAAAGGGCACGGGCAATAGCATGAAGACGGAGAGGAAAATCAGCAGCCCGCCGAGTATATGCGTGACTTTATTAAGCTGCATAAGGGCCTCTGGTTTGACGGAGAAATATACGACGAGTTTAACCGCCGAAGATTTTCCGTACTTCCTCGTGGGCGTGGTGGCGGGTGAAGACCACGGTTTTGTCGCCCGGTTCTATGCGCGTATCCCCGTCCGGGATGATTACGCGGTCGTGGTGCACGACCGCCCCGATGATTGAGTCGCGCGGCAGGCGGATATTGCGCAGATCCTTTTTGGTGATCTTACTGCCCTCGCGGGCGATATATTCGACGGCTTCTACATCGAGGCCGGGCAGGCTGGCGATCGAGGCGATGCGCTGATGGCGCACATAGCGCTGAACCGCGTTGACGGTTAGCAGTTGTTTGCTCAGTACCGAATCCATGCCGATCGCTGGCGTGATGGGTATATAGTCGACATTGTTGACCAGTGAGATGGTGCGCTCGACCTCGAAATGCTTGGCGATCAGCGTCGAGATGATATTGATCTCGTCGTTGCCGGTGACGGCGATAAAGGCGTCCATGTCGGTAATGCCTTCGACGGCCAGCAGGTCGTAGTCGGTGCCGTCGCCCTGGATGACAAGTACGTCTTTAAGCCGGTCGGCGACTTCCCAGGACTTTTCGGTGCGGCTCTCGATGAGCTTGACTTTGCTGTCGGGCGCGATGGCCTGCGCGACGAACTGCCCGGTCAGGCTACCGCCGAGGATCATGATATTTTCGAGGCGGTGCTCGACATGTCCGGTCAGTTTGATCACGTCGGGGATGTAGGCGGGGTCGCTAATGACGAAAATTCGATCATCGAAGTATAGCTGTGTATCGCCGCTGGGGACGACGGTTTGCTGTTTGCGCTGGATGGCGACGATCCGCATGGGGATGTGGGAAAATTGGCGCCCGACATCGCTCAAGGGGGAATTGAGCAGCGGGCAATGCTCGTCGAGACGCACGCCGAGCAGGACCAGTTTGCCCTCGGAAAATTCGATGATATCGGTGGCGCTGGACTGGCGGATCAGCCGGACGATGGCGTCGGCGGTTTCTTTCTCTGGATGGATGAATTGGTCGATACCGAGCTCTTCACGACTGAAGATAAATTCGGGTGAGGCGAACTCGGGGTTGCGGATGCGCGCGATAGTGGACTTGACGCCGAGCTTCTTGGCAAGACGGCAGGCCAGCAAATTGACTTCGTCGTTGGTCGTCATCGCCGCGACCAGATCGATGCCGTCGATGTCGACTTCCTGTAGGGTCTTCAGGCTGGTGCCGCTGCCCACTTTGACCAAGATATCGAGTTGTTCGCCGACGCGTTTTATGCGCCGGTGGTCGATGTCGATAAGCGTGATACCGTGCCCATCTTGGCTGAGTTGTTTGCTCAACTGAAAGCCGATGGCGCCGGCGCCGATGACTAGGATGCGCATGGATTCTTAGCCGAATATATTGGTGAGACGGTTTTGCGTGGTGAAGGTATACATAGGTAATAGATAGACCAAAAATAAGGAGAATATACGATAGACGCTAATGAGTTGGATTTTGTTTTAGCCCCTGAAGTGCGTGTCTTGTTTTTACGGACTTGTCAAACCAGCAGCGAAGCGAGGCGTTTGACGGCTATGTGGATGCGGTCAACAAACTGGTCGAATTGACCAAAATATATTACGGCGGCCAAGCGCGGGTGCTGTGGTCGAGTTGGGATTGAGCTAATGTATACGCCTGAAGAAAAGGCATTTTTCCTCGAACACGGTTATTTGCACGCAACTGGCGTGCTTGACGAAGGGCACCTCGCGCTGTTGCGGATCGAATTCGATCGGGTCTGGGACGCCGAAAGCCCAAAGGTTAACCAGCACAAGCTGCTGAAGTACCAGGCTTTTATCGACTTGCTCGAACACCCACCGATCATTGACCGGCACCACGCCATTTTCGGCGCGCAAACCCAACTGCTGCAATACGACTTTTTGCGGCAGGGGCCAAAAAGCGACGCGGCGGAACGTGGCTGGCACCGCGACTTCGTTTTTTCGGGCGATCGGCCACTGTCGATTAATACGATTCTCTATTTAGACGACATCGACGACGAGGTGGGGCCGACACGGGTGGTGCCGGGTAGTCATCGCGGTGAGGCTTTGCCGACCGCCAGGGATGAACCTGTGGAAGGGGAGGTAGCGCTCTACGCGAACGCGGGCGATGCGGCCTTTATCAATTCGGCGATCTGGCACACCGGTGGTTGTAATAAGGGGCAGGGTTTGAGGCGCGGGATCTACCTTTATTACGGCTATTGGTGGCTCAAGCGTTACGAGTCGGAACAGAAACTGCCGTGGCAGGCGTTGGAAAATGCCAGCGAAAAGCGATTGCGCTTACTCGGGGTCAAGATGCCGGATCGGGATATTCATCAGTACCGGCCGGACGCGGGTTTTGCTTAGGCTCTATTCCGGAGATGACAGCGATGACTGATTGAATTACAACTATACCCAATCGATACACATTTGAGAAGGGGCGTGCGAGTGGGGCTGATACGGGGTCGGTACGTTTATGATATTTTCTTCAAGTCGGCGATATAGCGTCGCCGATAGCGCGCCCCCAGCCGGTACATTTCATGGCTTGGTGAAATGCGTAGCGTTTATAGGTTTTTGGCGCCGAGAATCTCGCATATTTTTTTGCGATGGGATATTCTTCGGGTCTACAGTCAGCCATACCTTCTTAAGGCTGTGGGCGTTCGCCAGCGACAGCTGCGGGCGACGTAGCGGTGCCCGCGATATCTCGGTTTCGACCTCGTAGCCGATATGGCCGGTATAGCGGAGTTTGGCGCTGTAGCCGAAGCGCAGGTGGATGATGCCGATGGTCTGTTTTGCTTCCGCGCGCTGCATCGCGAATTCGTAGCAGAGCACATGGCCCCTGGCGGGGTGGCCCGACACGGTTTTTAACATTGCCAGTTCGAGGTCTCTGTCGATGTTTTTTCTGGGGTGGAGAAATTCAAATGAATTCGTCGTGGCTTAGTGAGGGTGGGAGGAGGTGCTCTTGCTCATTGTCTGGGCAAGACATAAAAGAACACGGATATAAAGTGGCTGAAGCTGCCGACCAAGACGAATAGTTGAAAAATGGCGTGGTTGAATTTGATTCTTTTTATGCTGTATAGGACCGCGCCCATCGTATAGGCGATGCCCCCCGTCAGAAGCCAAAAAAATCCTTCGCGCGGTAGATTGGCGATCAGAGGTTGTATCGCGGGAACGATGATCCATCCCATGAAGACGTACATCAGGGTTGAAATTAGATTGTATCTTCCCGTCGTAAAAAATTTCAGGACGATGCCGATCAGCGCGAAACCTCAGGTGGCGGCAAAAATAATCCAACCCGTCGGGCCGTTCAGCGTAATGAGGGTGAAGGGGGTATAGGTGCCGGCGATAAGGACGTAAATCGACGCGTGATCGATGATCCTTAGTCTGCTTCTCAACGTCGGTTCTTTCGCCTTGTGGTAGAAGGTCGAAGCGGCGTAGAGAGCGATTAGACTTGTGCCGAAGGTGCCGAAGCTAAGCAGGTGCAAAAGCGTGCCGTGCATGTACGCGTGCACAATGAGCGCCGCTAATGCGATAATGCTCAGGATAAAACCAGCCGCATGGGAAATGATATTCAACCGTTCTTCGCTGGGCGGGTAGTATTTTAACCCGTCTTTGGCTTTCATAGTTGTCAAACCCCATAATGGTGTCGATTGGCGACCGACAGCAGATGAGCGAAAATGGGCAGTAATATGGCAAATAATAGCAGTTGCGGATGAATTGCCGCAAGCCTTAACCGGCAATAGGCCGTATGGGTATATCGTTTGACAGCCTATAGGCGAAGATGCAATATGATCAAAGAAAGAAGGCCAAACCATTAGGGTATACAGCGATGACAGATAGCTTTACGGATGTGGATAAGAAAACAGAAGAGCTGGAGACGAGGGAATGGCTCGAGTCGCTGGCTTATGTTATCGAGCATGCGGGCCCGCAGCGGACTCGCCACCTGCTCGACGATCTGCTCGATCGCGCTCGGCAACAGGGTGTGCAGGTCCCCTCTGGCGTTCACACTCCCTATATCAATACGGTCCCCGCTACGCGCCAACCGCCCTATCCCGGCAGCCGTGACCTCGAGCGCAACATCCGGAATATCATCCGCTGGAACGCGATGGTAATGGTGGTCAGGGCGAACTTGGCCGACGCGACGATGGGAGGTCATATCGCGACCTATGCTTCGGCGGCGACGCTTTACGAGGTGGCGTTCAACCATTTTTTTCGTGGTCGCCAGGAGGCCTTTGAGGGCGACCAGATTTTTTTTCAGGCGCATACCTCACCGGGTATTTACGCGCGGGCCTTCCTCGAAGGGCGCCTGACGGAACGGCATCTCGACAATTTTCGCCACGAACTGCGCCCCGGCGGCGGTCTGTCTTCGTATCCGCACCCCAAACTGATGCCGGACTTCTGGCAGTTCCCATCGGCGTCGATGGGTTTGGGCCCTATGATGGCCGTCTACCAGGCCCGTTATAATCGCTATTTGGAAGATCGAGGCTTAAAAGAAAAGTCTGATGCCCGGGTCTGGGCCTTTGTCGGCGATGGCGAAACCGACGAGCCGGAAGCGCTCGGCGCTATTTCACTGGCGGCTCGCGAGGGCCTCGACAATTTGGTTTTTGTGGTCAACTGCAACTTACAACGCCTCGACGGCCCGGTGCGCGGCAATGGCAAGATCATCCAAGAGTTGGAGACGTTTTTCGCCGGTGCCGGTTGGAATGTCGTCAAGGTGATTTGGGGCAGTGATTGGGACCCATTGTTGGCGATGGACGATGAGGGACTGTTGGCCCGACGGATGGGTGAATTGGTAGACGGGCAGTACCAGAAGTACAGCGTTTCGAGCGGGGCGGAGCAGCGCGCGCATTTTTTTGGTGTCGACGAACGGCTGATGCAGATGTCGCAGCAGTTGACTGACGAGCAGATTCGCACCATTCGCCGGGGCGGACACGATCCGGACAAGGTCTATGCGGCATTTAAGGCGGCGGTCGATTTCAAGGGTGCGCCATCGGTGGTATTGGCCAAGACGATCAAGGGCTACGGTATGGGCGAGGTGGGCGAAGGGCGGATGACGGCGCATCAACAGAAGAAGCTCGATGTAGATATCCTGCGGCAGATTCGCTCGCGTTTTGGGATCCCGCTCTCGGACCAGGAGGTGGAACAGCTTTCATTTTATCGGCCGCCGGAGGACAGTCCCGAAATGCGCTATCTCCTGGAACGGCGCGAGGCCTTAGGAGGATTCGTGCCGCAGCGGGAGGTGAAAAATCCGACGGTAGTCGGTCCCGCCGATGAACTCTTTAGCGAATTTAACGCCGGGACCGGTGACCGCAAAGCCTCCTCGACGATGCTTTTTGTGCGTATTCTGGCCAAGCTACTGCGCGACGAGGCCTTGGGCCATCGGATCGTGCCGATCGTGCCGGACGAGGCTAGGACCTTCGGGATGGAGGCGCTTTTCAGCCAATATGGCATCTATTCGCACCTGGGCCAACTTTACGAACCCGTCGACAGCGAGAGCTTGACCTATTATCGCGAAGCCCGCGATGGTCAGCTTCTTGAGGAGGGCATCAGCGAGGCGGGGGCGCTTTCGTCGTTTATCGCCGCCGGTACGGCCTATGCCACGCACGGAATACAGACGCTGCCCTTTTTCGTATTCTATTCGATCTTCGGCTTTCAACGGGTGGCTGATCTTATTTGGGCGGCTGGCGACCAGATGGCGCGGGGGTTTCTGATCGGGGCGACGTCGGGGCGGACCACGCTCAATGGCGAGGGGTTACAGCACCAGGATGGACAGAGCCATTTAATGGCTGTTGGTTTTCCGCATGTGGTGGCCTACGACCCGGCTTTCGGTTATGAGTTGGGAGTGATCATCCGCGAAGGGATTCGGCGGATGTGCGAGCGGGAGGAGGACTTGATTTATTATTTGACGGTGCAAAACGAAAACTATGCGATGCCGTCGATGCCTGAAGGTGCCGAGGAAGGTATTTTGCGGGGTCTGTACCGACTGCGGGGCACAGTTGGCCAGGTGCATTTATGCGCCAGCGGCAGTATTCTGCTCGAGGCGCTGAGGGCGCGGGGGATTCTGCAAGAAAAATACAATATCGAAGCCGATGTGTGGAGCGCGACGAGTTGGCAGCAATTGCAACGGGACGGGGGGAAAGTCGAGCGTTGGAATTTGCGTCATCCACGGCAGGAAGCGCGACGAAGTTGGGTCGAGCAGTGTTTTGCGGGGTCCGACGGGGGTTTTGTCCTCGCGTCGGATTATGTGAAGGCGTTGCCGGATACGGTGGCGCGGTATTTCCCGCGCAATCCTGTGGTGTTAGGGACTGATGGTTTTGGGCGCAGTGAGAGCCGTGCGGCGTTGCGGCAGTATTTTGAGGTGGATGCGGAGATGATGGCGTTTGCGGCGTTGGTGGAATTGGGACGGCGGGGAGAGGTTGCTGAAGAGGTAGTTGAGAAAGCGCAGAAGGCGTTGGGGATTGATGCGGAGAAGGTGGATCCAGCGGTGTTTTAGGTGGGAAGGAGCATATGGAGGGCATTACCTTGCCCATGCTCGCTGACGATCCTTGGTCTGATCCGATTTTGCAATTCTGCAAATTCGGGACCGGAAGCCGCTGCGGTGATACCCTATATCGCCCCTCCGGTGCTTTTGTGAATATTACGTACAAAATGAAAGAGAGAATTATGCGTTTTGAAGGGCAGGTCGCTATTATCACTGGAGGTGTGGGTGGGTTGGGGAAGGGGATTGTCGGGCGGTTGGCTTCGGAGGGGGCGCGGGTTGTGGTTTTTGATATGGATGAGGGGGCGATGGGGGATATGGTGGAGGAGTTTGCAGGGGAAGGATACTCCATTAGTTCGCAGGAGGTGGATGTCACCGATGAAGAGTCTGTGAGGAGTGGGGTTGAGGGGGTCGCAAAAAAAATGGGGCGGTTGGATATTATGATTAATTGCGCGGGGATTCTCGGGCCGAATAACCACAAGATTACCGAGGTCGATATGGCGGGCTTTGATGCGACGTTGGCGGTGAATCTGCGCGGGTCGTATCTGATGGCCAAATATTCGCTGGCCGAGATGGAGAAGCGGGATTATGGACGGGTGTTGCTGATCGCCTCGATCGCGGGCAAAGAGGGCAATGCGAAGATGAGTCCTTATTCTATTTCGAAGGCGGGGGTGATCGGGTTGGTTAAGT
>Ga0315339_1003109_pt1 | contig 11948 bp, 10 predicted proteins | sample ASW17metaG_FD_204514 | JGI IMG/M metagenome (GOLD analysis project Ga0315339, IMG submission 204514) | Ammonia-oxidizing marine archaeal communities from Pacific Ocean, United States - ASW #17 | ecosystem: Environmental > Aquatic > Marine > Oceanic | place: USA: California | collected 2016-12-05
TTGAACGTATGGCTTTTGGGCGTGTGTGCTTGCTTGGTGATGCTGCATTTGTTGCCCGACCTCATGCAGCCGCCGGGACGGCCAAGGCTGCTGATGATGGGTGGCACTTAGCACGCTGTCTGAATGAGTACAGTAAAATCGGTGAAGCGCTATCTGAGTGGGAGCGTAGGCAATTATGTGTGGGGCGATCTCTCGTAGCGCGTACTCGACTTATCGGGAACAGCTCTCAAGTGGAGAACAATTGGGTGCCTGGAGATCCGCAACTACTATTCGGTTTACTTAACGCCGGCGACCGATAATGGGAGCACTCTCCTAGCCACGAGTAGCTCGGCTGCCCACTTAGGGGAAAACTACCGGTTATGCGCACCCTCCTCGCCGCCCTGACCGCACTCATGTTGTTCGCCACTCCCGTGGTGGCGGGGGATTTGGAGGATGGCTAGCCGCTTACAAAACAGGCGGTTACTAGAAAGCCTTTCGTCTATTTGAACCGGTCACCGAGCAGGGAGATGCGACGGCACAGCTCAATATCGGTTTTATGTACACCCACGGCGAAGGTGTGCCTCAGGACGACGCCAAAGCATTTTACTGGTATCGCAAGGCTGCCAAGCAGGGGGCAGCGTTAGCGCATTACGCTCTTGGAGAGATGTACCATCAAGGTGAAGGCGTGCCTGAGGACTATGTGCAAGCCTATGCGGGGTACAGCATCCCTACCGCGCAAAAGTTGGAATTCGCAAAAAAGAAGAAGGGTACCATCAAGAAGGAGATGACCCCCGCGCGGATTGCGGAAGCCCAGAAGCTATCGTCCGAGCTTTGGGGAATAGCTCAGTTGCCGCTTGGGCGTATCGGATCAGAGTTACTATCGCTGTCGTAAGGAATAAGGTGTTCTCAAGGCCGACCCGGCGCGCCTGTATGAAGCATGTGCAAAAGGTGCTTCTGGTCTCGGAACGCCAAGCCTACCGTGTCGTGGGCCAGTACCGCTCCACACAACATAAGCTTCCCAAAGGCCGGCCGGATGAAGATGCTCTGACAAGATTCATCATCGCCCTGGCATCCGAGTAAGGTAGGTAATGGTTATCGTCGCATCTGGGCTCAGTTGAGACGACGGGGCTGGAATATCGGCGTTGGCCGGGTGGAGCGACCTCAAAGTTAGAGCCTCGAGGGATCTGGTCGGGGGAGCTCGTGGTGACGGGAGTAGCGGCGGAAGCGGAGGGACTAATCCCCGCTATCTTGAGTACGCCCAGATATAAAAGAAAAGCCTGGTGGCACGCTACGTACCACCAGGCTTCTAAAATGTTAGTTTCTTAGAAGGCTAGAGAGCTCCCGCCTTCTTAAGCTGACCTATAAAGTCCTCCCGGCCTTGATCTACAAGAAGACGTGTCACCGTCTCGGGACGATAGCGGCCCTTGAGCTTGGTCCAGGAACTCGGTGCCGCAGCGGCCCAAAGATCCAGCTCAGGCTGAGTCGGCCTGTAGATTTTTGCTTGGCTTTCCAGGATCGCGATCGCCTGCTGGGTACCCATACGATCGACGGTCCACGATTCCCAGTGAGCTTCACTAGCGACGCGATCAATCGCCGCCTTAGCATAATCGGGAAGACCATCATAACGCTTCGCCGACATGACGACGTTAAGGGTCACCATCCCCCCGCCCGTCTCAGTGACGAACGGCGTCACTTCATGGAACTTACGAAGTGCCGTGTACAGATGCGGGATGTACATGCCCTGAACCACGCCGCTCTGTAAACCTTCATAGAGCTGGCCCCAGTCGTAAGGAACCGGAGTGGCGCCCCATGCCTTGATCATCGTGAATTCCACGGGGCTCTTCGTCACGCGGATCTTAATGCCCTTGAGGTCTTTCGGCACACGGACTTCCCGGACAGAATTCTCGAGCGAGCGGAAGCCACCACCCATGACGGACATGAGCAGGTGCAATTCCATCTCTTCACGCGCTCGCTGAGCCAGTTCCTTGCCGTACCAACCGTCACTATTCGATATGTCCAGGACCTTCATCGCGAAGGCGTCAGTGCTGAACAGGAAGGGCAGGAAGTTGGTGTCGAAAGCCTGCCCGAAAGCACCCAAGTTACCAGCCGATGACGATCCGATATCGATCTGGCCCAACTTTGCCTGCTCGACGCACTTGTGCTCTGAGCAAAGCTTGTTCTCTTGTTGGACGTCGGTCTCTATTTTGTAACCAGAATACTCCTCGATTCGCGGTGCGAGAAGGTACTTGAACACGTGGTTCATGGGAATTTTGGCTCCGTAGCCGGTAGCCAGCTGCAGCTTCAAGCCTTCTGCCTGGCTTTGCCCAGGAACCGCGGCCGCCATGATGGCGACAAGTCCCGAGGCAAGGATCATCTTCATAATTTTTACCATAGTATGGTTCCGCCCTTTCTTGCCCGAAACTGACACTGTCCGGGCCATTTTACCATCCGTCCCCGCGTACGAGGACCAAACCGGCAACTAATAACAACCGGGGCAACAGCGCCACCGGTCCTGCAGGTCAATAATCATATCATCATTATCTCATACTCAAGTATCTTGCCGCCTTTAAATTAATCACTCAAACGTCATTTGTGCTTGGCATGGTACTCGTAGTACCTCTCTAATTCACCTTTTTGCCGAAGCTGAAGGAAGTCCTCGACAATCACCGCCGCTGCGGCCAGCGAAAGCAGCACGCCGGTGAGGGGAATGATTAGCGTCGGCCAGAACTTAGACAAGTCACCCAGTTCCCAAAAGAAGTTCGTTCGCTGTGCATACGCGTTTTCATATCCATGGATGACCAGGAAGATACCAAATCCGATGATGAATGTGTTCCACACAATTTCCATCATGTAGGATAATCGGGGTGGACACATCTCGTAGAAGGCAGTCATGGCAATCTGCCCGCGCGTCCTCACTGCAAGCGCTAAGGCCATCATGACAAGCCATATATTAGCGAACAAGGCAACCGTATCGCCCCAGAATGGGGCATTGTCAAAGACGTAGCGCATGATCACGGTGTAGACCGTAAACAGCACGGTCAAACAGATAAGAATTCCCGTGATAATGCGAACAAGCTTCTGCAAACCCCTGTCGGTCTTCTTTAACTTAGTGGCCAATCCGGATACTGCCATCACGCTCTCCCACTATGAAAAAAATTATACCCAACAGTCCACGCCGCACGCCGCGCCGACAGCTCTATCGCTCCCGTCAATCCAACATGCCAGGTCCTGGCACTCGCTCTCCTCTGCATTTCCCTAACTCACCTGAACCCGAGCAATTCTGGCACAAAAGTTGTCGCCGCCGGAAAGATGAACAACATCATGAGGACGGAGATCTCGACCAATATGAAGGGTAACAAGGCCCATGCCACGGGTTCTAACTTCTCCTTCGCGATAGCGGCCACCGTGAAGAAGGCTATACCGACCGGAGGTGTTACCACGCCCATGAGCAGGCCGACACAGACGATCAATGCAGCCTGAAACTCGTGATATCCCGCTTCGATAAGGACAGAGACTAGAACTGGGCCCAGCACAATGACATTGGCCACGACGTCCATGACCATGCCAACGAATATCATGAAAGCCACGATCACCAGTGCGAACAAGATAGGCGAAGCCTGGAAACTGAGCAGCCAGCTCTCCACGAAATTAAGCGCACCCAAGCGGCTCAGCATCCAGCCGAAAGGTCCGGCCGCCGCGATGATGATGAACACCGACGACGTCGTCACCACGGCGCGGGTCACGGCGGTGAAGAACTCCTCCCACGACAAGCTCCGGTAGACGACTTTGGCGATGATGAAGGCGACGCAGGCAGTGATGGCACCCGATTCCACAGTGCCCCAGATGCCGCTGACAATGCCGCCCACCAGAATAAAAGGGATCGTTAGTGCCAGCCATGACCTAGCAAAAGCCCGCCATAGTGCCCGAAACGTGAACGGCACTTCGTAGCGTTCATAATTTCGGATGACCGCATAGATGTAACAGACGATCATGAACGCGACGCCAACCATCAATCCGGGGATCAGGCCGGCACTGAACAAGGCGCCGACCGACAGGCTGAGCGCACTCGCGATCAGGATCATGATGATACTGGGCGGGATGATGCCTCCGATCGTCGATGTCACGGCGGTCAACGCGGCGGAGAAAGGTCCACTATAACCTGCGCGCTGCATGGCCGGAATGATCAGGGAGCCCACCACCGCTGAATCGGCGACCGCGGAGCCGTTCATACCCGCAAAGATCATGCTGACCATCACGTTCACCTGCGCCAACCCGCCACGGACACGCCCCACAATTTCACGGGAGAGATCAACGAGGCGGTCAGTGATGTTGCCGTTGTTCATCAGCTCGCCGGTGAGCAGAAAGAAGGGAATGGCCATCAACGGCTGGTGCGCGATAGCCTCATACATCTGATACGGAATGGTGACCAGCGGCAAAGCATCAGTTGCGGCAATATATATGGTGGGGATGATCACCATGACAAAACCGATGGGTGCCCCAAGCATGATGAAGACAACCAACAGAACGACCAAGAACAGACTATTCACGTATCTCTCCCCCCAATACCAAATGAGTACCGTTACAAACCTACACGCGAGTTTCTCTCACCACGACCCTAATGTCACGACGTCGCCGGGCGCCATTCATGTGGCGTCTCTGACGAGGACCCTTCATACACCTTAATTAGTGGCTGACGCTTCCGGTTCAATAATATCCATATAGTACCTGGTTTAGTGAACATCTATACCATCTTTGTTTCAAGGCTCGCAAAGTTGGAGGTGCTGTGAGCGGATGTTGATCGCGGCTCAGGCAGGGCAAGTTGCCCAGTAGCACTAAAGTGCCCTAGGCAGGTTCCAGGGTCGGTTCCTTGGTTTTTGGGATCCAGCCGCGCACCTTTCCCGAGGCAACGCTTTGATACAGAGGTTTGAAGGCGGCCGGCAGCTCACGGCTGTTCGCGATGCAGAGCCATATCCGGAGCAGATGACGCTTGCGGTCAGGCTCATCCCAATCTTCGAACGTGGATCGCGCGTGTAGGACTGAATAGTTGCACGCGAATTGCAGATCGCCCGGCTGCATCAGGAACTCGACGGTGACGCCGGGACGGTGGGCGATCTCCCACAATAGGGTCAGTGCGTCCTGCTGGGCCTGGCTCATCCTGGATACGCCAGGATGCCGTTCCGCCGACTTGTAGTAGTCCATGATCTTGAGGTGTGCAGTCAGCAATCCCCGATGATAGCTGAACACCGGCAGACGATAATAAAGATCGCTCTCTTCCCCCGGCGGGCCTGGCTCGCCCCGCCTGTCGATCGTGAAGGGTTCGAAGAGGACGGGCAGTAAATCCGGCCGCTCCGCCAGCATGATGTCGTGGATCGTCGCGGCGCTGACCAGGCTCGACTCGCCCGCCCGCTTTGCCTGGCTGAGGCACATCAAGCCGATCACGTCGGCCAGGTCGTTGTGGAAGTCCTGGCTTTGCGTGGTCTGATAGGACCGTACGTTCGGGTCGTTGATGTCTAGTCCGTGGTCGCGCACGTGACCAACAAGTTCACCGTAAGAATTTTGCGAAACAACCTGACCAATGTGGCAGGCAATTCCCCAGAATATGATCCCGGCATCTGCTTTCGAGTAGCGGTCCATCGTCAGACCTCGCAGCAGCGCGAAGCCTCTCCCGCCTTCCAATTCTATCCTCAAACGATCGGCCTGCTCAGCGAAGGCGGGCAGAGGAAAGTCAGCCTTGCCGAACGCCGGCGCCCGCAACCCTTTTTGCTTTGACAGGATCAACGCGGCGTCTATGTCGGCAATGGTCTTGGGAAAGAGCACGTCGATCCACGAGGTATCGTCCGTGAACTGATCGCCGCGCCAATTCGAGGGGCCGGCAATGGGCCCGCCGGGCAACTCTGGCATGAGGAATATCCTGATCAGGTTGCGACTAAAATACGTGAAGACGTAGCTACCACTTTTCGGCGCCTATTTGTTGACCAATTCATGCGCGGCAATGAAGTGACTTGGCCATGGATCAACACCAACCAGGGTTGTCGCCAGCTTATTTTGCTGCAGGTACATACGTTTTGGGCCGCAAGAGTCATGATGGGGTCCAGAGCGCAACCTCCGATACTATTTATTCTCAGGCCGATAACGCTATACCCCCCTTGTTCCCAGTGCGGGAATAATTTTATATTCCTTATGAGGATCATCGCTCGCAAAACCCTTCAGGAATATTGGCTGAAGCACCCGCGAGCGGCGGTTCCTTTAGACGATTAGTGGCGTCAAGCGCGCCACGCAAGCTGGGAAACCCCGTCAGACGTTAAGGCACAATTCGGGAGCGTCAGCTTTGTTGGCGATCAAGTGGTCTTCTAACATCGCCGGGAATACCTACCGGCTGGTTGTCAAAATCGTGTACCAGTTTCACACCATTTACATCCGCTTCATCGGAACACATGCAGAGTATGACAAGATCGACGTGAGGACCGTGTGATGGACATCAAACCAATCCGCACCGAACGGGACAATGAAGCCGTCCTTGCTCGCATTAATGAGCTTTGGGGCGCCAAGCCCGGCACGCCTGAAGGCGACGAGTTTGAAATTCTCGTTACCCTTGTGGAAGCGTTCGAAGAGGTTCATTACCCGATGCCTGACCCTATCGAGGCCATCAAGTTCTGCATGGAACAAGCTGGCCTCAAACAAGAGGATCTGATCGACATCATCGGTCCGCGTGGTCGCGTCTCGGAAATTATGAACCGCAAACGCGACCTAACGCTTCCTATGATTCGCAGACTCAATAAGGAGTTGGGAATTCCTCTTGAGAGCCTGATCGGCGAAGCGGCATAGCTTTGAAGCCCGCCAAAAAATGGAACCGGATGGCGGATTCAAACCGCCGACCTGCCGATTACGAAACGGCAACCTAAATACAGCTTAATCAATTAGGACTCTCAATAATCCGGGGGTAATTCCTGTGAAATCGTGTATGGATGTTGTGAGAATGTTCCGGAAATACACACAGGCTCACCGTCCCACTTGATCCTGCTATATCCCTGTAAATCACAATTAAATTGGTAAGGCAGAAAGTCGTAGATGTTTGCCCGTGAGGACTTGCACCCCTTTGTCTCCGACACGACTCTGCGCGTACCGCGCCTGCTCGACCGGGCGGCCGAACGTAGGATGATGAAGTTGATGGGCCGTAAGGTTTTCGCCATCATGGCGGATGCCGACGCGTTGTCGTCTAAGCAGCGCCCCGCCTACATACTGGCCCGCCTCGACGAGCCCGACGTTGGCGTGCGCCAAGCGGCCGAGTGAAACCAACGGGGTGAGCAACCAGCGGGAAGAAGAGTGATGGTATCCAAGCAGTCACAGCAGCCCTACGACAAGACGGCGATTCCCGGACACGACCCGGAGATCACCAGCACCGATCCCGGGACGCCGATGGGCGAGTACATGCGCAAGCATTGGCATCCGGTTTGCCTTTCGGAAGAGCTGACGGATGTGCCCAAGGCAATCCGCATCCTGGGCGAAGACCTTGTCGCGTTCCGCGACCGTTCGGGAACCATCGGGGTGCTGCAGCGCCACTGCAGCCACCGCGGCACCTCGCTCGAATACGGCATTATCCAGCCCAAGGGCATCCGCTGCTGCTATCACGGCTGGGTCTATGACGTCGACGGCACAATTCTCGAGATGCCGGCCGAGCCGGAGGACAGTAAAATCTACGAGACCATCTATCACGGTGCCTACCCGGCCTTCGAGCGCGCCGGACTCGTATTCGCCTACATGGGGCCGCCCGAGGAGAAGCCGGACTTTCCCGAGTACGACTTCTACCGCTTCCCGGAAGGCACCAAGCTGGTCCCTTGCTCGAACATCTATCCCTGCAACTGGCTGCAGGCATACGAGAACATCATGGACCACATCCATGCCGCGATCCTGCACAACAATATGACGGTCAAGAGTGTTGATCAGGCGGTGAAGAACGGCCTCACCTTCTCGGACGCTTTCACCTCGGCGCTTCCCATTCTGGACTGGGAACGCACGCGGAACGGCCACGGCATGTGCTTTATCGCCGGGCGCCGGGTGAACGACGACGTGATCTGGGTGCGCCATAGCGAGTTGATATTCCCCAACGCCTCCCACGTGGGCAGCCTCTTCACGTCGGCGAACGAGTCGCGTCACTCGACGGTCTGCATGTCGCGCTGGCACGTGCCCGTGGATGACGAGAACATGATCATTTTCGGGTGGCGCCACTTCAACGAGGAGATCGACCGTTACGGCGAAGGCCGCGAGGAGGACTGCGGCTACGACAAGATCGACTTCCTCGACGGCCAGTGCGAACGGCCCTACGAGATCGGCCAGCGCGCGCCGGGTGACTGGGAGGTCATCAACAGTCAGCGTACGATCGCCGTTCACGCCATGGAGAATCCGGGCAGCTCCGATGTCGGCGTCTATATGTGCCGCAGGCTGCTGCGCAAGTTGGTTCGCGGCGAAGCCGGGTCCGACACCACCCGGCCCATGAGCGAGAACCGTGAGCAGACGCTCCACTCGTTCGGCCAGGACTCGACGTTGCGAATGCCCCGCCAACCCGATCCCGAGTCAGAACTGAAGGCCATCAAGGAGATGGGTCGGAAGGTTTACGCGATCATGGCGAAGGCCGACGCCGTCGCTTCGGCCGAACGCATGGCCTTCGTTAAGGCGCGCCTCGACGAGCTCGACGGCGGCCTGCAGGATGCGGCCGAGTAGGACCCGAGCGGGACAAACGACATAGACGTTAGGCCTGAAATGCCCCAGTAATCACAATCGCACAGACCTTGGGCGAGTCCATTGGATGGAATGGCAGCAAAGGGTCTTAGCTGTGTAAAAACGTGGGTTGAGTGAATTCCGTTAGAAATTTTGCTCTCTAACAGGAATATGTGCGCGATCCGTGAAAGTTTGTTCGTTCATATGGGCGACTTTGAAAACAAATTCCTACGCCCTCGAGCAGCGACCGCGTTTTCACATAGCCAGGGTCACAAGCAGACCATCAGAAGGTATGTCCAATACGTCCGATAAGTGGCCCAAAGCGGAAGTCACTGCTGCTCTCGCCGCCACTCCCACGGCACCACGAGCTCGCCCGACCAGATCTCTCGAGACTCTAACTTTGAGGTCGTTACTCCAGACTTTGGCGACTCCCTAACGCCAGATTGTGGTTAGGGTTAGTCAGTCGATCACAACGGCCAATGTGTACGTGAATAGTCGGTGGCCGTTCCCAAGCTTATCGAGCTTCTTGTAGTTGCTTTTAATCGAGATCGAGACGCCCATTAAAATACCGCCCCGAAGGCAGCTCCTGACGCAGTTATCGAAAGAGTACCGGAAGTCCTACTCGTAAGTCGGACTGACAACGAGTCCTTATTTTTGGAACGGCACGACGTACTTTTCCCAGTACTCGGACGATAGCTTCCGGGCTTCCGCGATCTGCGCGGGAGTCATCCATCCCTTGATAATACCTTTGTTCTTGTTAGCTTTTTCATTCTATTGCGTGGCGTCGATGCTGCTCCACGCGTAGGCTTTCACAAAGTCCTCGGGTACGCCTTGGCCTTCGGCGTACATCCTGCCGAGGCTGTACTGCGCCGACCGATTCCCTCGCTCGGCGAGCGGCTTCCAAAGCCGAAAGGCTTTCTGGTAATCGCCCGCTTTGTAAGCGGCGACCCCATCCTCCTTATCCCCCGCCACCACGGGCGTGGCGAACAACATGAGTGCGGTCAGGGCGGTGAGGAGGGTGTGCATCGGCTAGTCCTTCAGAAACGGCACGACGTACTTTTCCCAGGGTTCCTTACCCATCGTAATAAACAGGAGATATAACCCCAAAAAGGGCTCCTCAGATTTCACGCAGCGTCTCGGTAGATATCATTCTTGCCGCAGACGTCAGTGCCGCGGACAAGGTGAAACTGGCGCTTTGCGTTGTAGGACTTGCCTTGGATGCTCTGCCTGTCATGCTCCCAATGGGAGGTGCTGGGCATGTAGCGGAAAGCCAGGCCACCCCGCCGTTTGCCGGTTGTGTTGGGCTCGGCACCATGTATGACCATGGGGTGATGGAACGACACCCTGCCGGGTCCCAGGACGATATCGAGCGGCTCCGTATCAGGCAGTTCACTTTCCTCGAGTTCCTGCTTGAGGATGATGTCATCGGCTTTGCTGGTGAAGTGCGGAAGATTGCGGCCAACCTTGTGCGAACCCGGAATGACACGCATGCATCCATTCTCGCGCGTCGCGTGATCGAAGGCGATCCACGCCGAACAGGCCTCCATAGGCTCGATGGGCCAGTAGGGGGCATCCTGATGCCAGGGGGTTCGTTTGCCCTCGCCCCTCTTGGCAAAGAATGCAGAAGCCCAGAGGATGATGTTCTCACCGAGGATCTGGACGATGGAATCCAGAATTTGTTCCTGAATTCCGAATTCCAACCAGTTACCAGCCGGATCGGTCTCGATCATATTCGGGACGTAGTCGTGATCGAGATCCGGCCTAGCCGCGAACAGCGTTTCCGCTCTCTCTTGAATGGCGGTGACAATGTCGTCTTCGAGGCGGAACGCAGCCGTGACCTGGCCGGTCTCGTGATATTGCTCGACTTCGCCGAGTGTCAACATTTAGTTCTCCGATACTATCAGGGCGAATATCAACGAACGCATTCAAAGATGCTAGTCAGAACGGGTCGGCGTAAAACCCTCACGGCATGCCGTAGTGATCCGCCAAGGTGCGAAGACCTAGCCGCAATATCTCGACATAACGCCGTGCTGGCTCCCCGTAGACGCAGCAGTCCACCACCACATCCCGCGTCGGACCAAGCTCAATCATCGCGTGTTTAATCCGCTCCCGAGCTGCAAGCTGCTTTGCCACAAGGATTTGATGGTGCCGTTAGGCGGCTAGCCTTCCCATGAGCACATCCCGCCTTTCTTCGCTCAACCCATTTGCAATTCACGCAACTTTTCAACAACTAATACGTCGCGGGCGCTGCTATCAAGTTCGTATGCCTCATGCAAGAGGACAAGTGGAAGCACTGCTGGATAGCGCCTCAGTTGTTGTCTCCTCCCGGATCAATTGGACGCCAGTTTGGCGTTCACAGCCTAACTAAGGTTAATTTTTACGACCCGAAGGCATCTTTTTTACTGCATTCTTCAAAGCTTCCTGGGCAACTCCAATATCCGCGTTTGGGTTGGCAGCGACTGCACGCAACCATAGCTCGCCGTTGACCGTGGCAGTTGACACCAGTCCATCAGGCAGCCGAGCGATAATATCTTTGCAAGTTCCTGCTGTGGGGCGAAATAGCACCACACCGGTTTCGGGCTCGCCAAATAGTTTCCATGCGGGATCGTCTGAGAGTGTGTGGGCCAAAATCGCCGCATTGGCCATGCAGCGGTCAATCCGCTCTGCAAGGCCCGTGCGGCCCCAAGCAAGCAGTGTGGCAATTAGCGGAACGGCAACGGCCCCATGAGACCCCAGGATGCCTATATTGGGCACAGCTAAATAGCCACTCCCGAAACTGATAGCATCGTGGCACCGCTTTTCGTCACGGAAGAAGACCAGCGCCGCCTCTTTAGGCTGGAACAGCCATTTATGTGCCGATACCGCAATTGAGTCGGCACGATCGATACCAGTGAGACGCGCAGTATGGTGATTAGAGAATACCAGAGGTCCAGCCCAAGCCGCGTCTACATGGGTCCACGCGGCACGACCACACAGTTCGAATGGATCGACCGTACCTGTACTCGTCGTGCCCGCCGTCAAGACCAAAATCGCTCTCGACAGGTCGCCCGTCAGGGAGTTGGGTTCAAGGCGCTGATTTGCATCGACCGCAACGCTTTCAAATTTTAGCCCTAAGATACGGGCAGCTTTAGGAATGCTGATGTGAGCCGCATCAGATGCGATGATTCGCTTGGCATTTGTTATGTCGCGTGCCGCCCATAAAGCCGTCAGGTTGGCTATTGTGGAGCCCGGCGTCATATGTCCGCCCCCCATTC
>Ga0315339_1003110_pt1 | contig 11944 bp, 11 predicted proteins | sample ASW17metaG_FD_204514 | JGI IMG/M metagenome (GOLD analysis project Ga0315339, IMG submission 204514) | Ammonia-oxidizing marine archaeal communities from Pacific Ocean, United States - ASW #17 | ecosystem: Environmental > Aquatic > Marine > Oceanic | place: USA: California | collected 2016-12-05
GTGCCAGCGGGGGTGCGATAGCAGGGGACGTAGTCGACCAGCGTCATCTGCTCGCCAGTCATGGCGCCAGAGAGAGCGATCCAGTTGAGGCTCTCGGTGGTCCCCAGTTGCATCATGCGCTTCCGAGGAATGTTCGCCAGCGACTCCTCGTCACGCGTCCGCAGGCCCTCCAGCAACATGTGGTCGAGCTCCTCGTCAATGATGAAGTGCGATAGACCGCCGGAGGCCATGACCGCGATCTTCTTGTCTGGCGCCCATGAGTCGATTGCGTTGCGCACGCCCTCACCCAACTGGAACGCGCGGCGCGGCGTCGGCTGGTTCGGCGGGTAGAACGCATTGAGCGTTACCGGCACCACCGGGATCTCCAGCTCCGGCATGATGTACTGGTAGAGGAAACTGAAGGCGTGCCCGACCCCGACCTCCTCGCGAAGGGCATCGGAAACGGCGATGTCAAAACCCTCTTCTACCAACTCATGGATAAGGTGGTTCGCGAAACCGGACTCCGCGGGATGGTCGGCCACCGGCGCGTGCACCGCCGTCTGATTCCAGGTCGTGTTCGCCCAGGCCGCCGCCAGCTTTGGGTCCCCCGAACGGATGCGCTCGCGGATCGGCAGCGCATCGCCGTGGTAAACGCTGAACATGGGCATGTTCTCGCTGTGGTACTGCTCGTGCTGGTCGTCGCCGATCACCACGATGACGTCGGGCTTAGCGGCTTCTAGCTTCTCACGGAGCACGCCCATGGCTCGATGATTCGACTCGTAACGCAGCTTCATCACCTCAGCCGTAAGCTCCTCCTCCATGTGCGGCTTTGCCCGGGCGAGCACTTCCTGGTAGTTGAACCGCGGGTCGTTGATGTCCTTCTGGATCATCTCGGGCCAATGTTCGTGACTCAGCCTGAGCTGGGGCGCGTGCGAGCTACCGAAACCGAGTACGACTTTCGCCATGATCGAGCCTCCAGAATGCGAGATTGGGTTGTTCGTTCTGCAGTAACTGCACTTTAAGCTTCGACTGGCACGAGTTCAAGGCCACCTAGGCCACCGTGAGCGGCGTGAGTCGTGAGCGTGATCGCGGTCAAAGCGCTAGCGCGGTCCACCGCATCTGCTGTATTCCACGCGAGCCAAGGGTGCACCGTTTGGCGCAACGGCCTCTGCTACCCTAACGAGCGAATGAATGCTGGCGACGCAACTCCGGACGCCCCGCAGGGCAGCGCACTGGCGCGCGGCGTCCGGCGATGGCTGACGCTATTCTCGGCACTGCGTTTCCGTGAGTTCCGTCTGTTCTGGATCGGCCTCACCTCGCAGATCATCGGCCAGCAGATGTTCCAGTTCACGGTCGGATGGCTCGCTTTCGAGCTGACGGGGTCACCGGCCGCTCTGGCGTTCATCCACATCGTCGGCTTCATACCACGCATTACATTGACGCTGTTCGGTGGCGTGTTCGCTGACCAGTGGGACCAAAAAAAGCTCATCGTCGCGGCGCAATCCATCTCCGCGGCCGCTATCTTGGGTGTCGCGGCGCTGACGTTCGCCGGTCGGATCGAAGTCTGGCACCTGGCCGCGTCATCATTGTTGCTGGGCATCTCGCAATCCATCGATGAGCCCAGCCGCACGGCGTTCTTCCCACGCCTGCTTCCGCATCGCTCACACATCCCGGAAGCTGTCCCCCTAGTGTCGCTTGCGTGGAGCAGCACGCGTATCTTCGCGCCTTCGGTCGCCGGGTTCATCGTTGGAGCATTTGGCGCGGACGTCAGTTTCCTGCTCTCGGCCGCTGGTGCCGCCACCATGGTCGCCATGCTCCAGTTCGTGCATCCGAACCCCGCCACGACGACCGCCCGCGGCAACGTCCTCAAGAACCTGATCGAAGGGGTGAAATACGTCCGAGGTCACGAGATCTTCTCTAAGGTCATTTTCACCTCGTTCGTGTTCGCTTTATGCACCATGGGCTACGTTTTCATGTTGCCGGTGTTCGCGAACGAGCTGGGGGTCGGGCCAGGTGGGCTGGGGATCATGACCTCAGCGACAGGCATCGGTTCGCTCATGGGGCTCGCAAGTTTCAGCTTCGTCACCGGTAAGCTGAACCCTGGAAACGTCCTCATTCTCGGCTTGACGCTGTTCAGCCTATCGCTTGTGGGGGTGGCGATAAGTGATTGGTTCTGCCTTACGACGGGCTTGCTCGTATTCACAGGCGTGGCGCACATCTACTTCCAGACCAGCTCCAACATCATCATCCAGTCGCTGGTAGAAGATGCGTATCGCGGGCGGGTCATGTCGCTCTACGGCATCCTGTGGAGCCTCATGCTGCTAAGCGGTACGCTGCTCAATTTCACCGCCGAGTTCGTCGGCCCGCGCGTGGCGCTGTCGAGTGGAGCGATCATCGTGTTGATCTACGTGTGGGGGTTCCTCGTCCGCAGTTGGTCCTTCCGGCACATCTCCCTAGACCACGCTCCGGCAGCCCCGGAGCAATCGAAAGCCCACTGAGCGGCCCAGTCGAATTTGGCGTTGCCCCGCGCACGCGTATTTTATTCGCGACGGGGCTGAAGCCCACGACCTCTCCGGCTTCCTGGACCAGGCGGCCAACGTCCCCGCGCTCGCGACCGACGATTCACGCTACGTGGTGGACCGCCTCGTCTCCAGCGATCTGTCGAGGTTGGGCGCGGTCATCCAACGGACCAAGGTCCTCTTCGGCGCCTGATACCCTTGCCGGCATGGCTAGGCCAACGATAGACCAGGAACTGCGGCTGGGCGCCTACGCGCTTCCCACCGACCACACCCTCATCATGGGTGTGCTAAACGTCACGCCCGATTCATTCTCCGACGGCGGCCTGCACTTGGCCCCAGTCGACGCGATCGCTCACGCCCGGAAACTCGTCGATGAGGGCGCCGACCTGATCGACGTAGGTGGCGAGAGCACCCGACCAGGCGCGGCAACAGTTTCGACCAGTGATGAGCTCGCACGCGTGCTGCCGGTGATCAGCACTCTAGCGCCGACGCTCGGCGTGCCAATCTCCATCGACACGCGGAATGCGACGGTCGCGGCAACGTGCCTGGCCGCAGGTGCAACGATGGTCAACGATATCTCGGGCCTGACCAACTCTGCGATGCTGCACGTGATCGCCGACACCGGCGCAGCGGCAACGATCATGCACATGAAGGGCACACCAGCGTCCATGGCGGCTGAGGCTCACTACGATGACGTACTTGCCGAGATTCGCGAATACCTGCTAGCGCAGGCGGCGAAGGCCGTTGCGGCGGGCGCGCAAACGGTGATCATCGACCCTGGTCTGGGGTTCGCGAAAGGCACCCAGCACAATCTGCACATCCTGGCACACCTCGACGCGTTCACGGATCTTGGCTTTCCCGTGCTGGTCGGCCCGTCGCGCAAACGGTTCATCGGTGAGCTGACCGGCGCCGCGCCCGGCGACCGTGTGTCCGGCACAATCGCGGCCGTCGTGCGGTGCGTGGAGGCCGGCGTCGCCATCGTTCGCGTGCACGATGTCGCGGCGACCAGGCAAGCCATTACGATTGCGGAGGCGATCAAGCACGCATGACCGATTCTATTTTCCTGCGACAGGCCCGCTTCCCCTGCTACATCGGCGTCGCGCCCGAAGAGCGCGCCACGCCCCAGGACGTGCTGATCGACGTTGACTTGGCGATGGACCTGTCGGCGGCCGGGCGTTCGGACTCCATCAAGGACACTATGGACTACCGGCAGGTTTGGGGGCTGCTGCGGGAGTGCATCGCCGAGCGTGAATTCCATCTGGTGGAGGCGTTGGCCACCCAGATTGGCGACCTGCTGCTCGAGCGGTTCGAACGGGTCACGTCGGTCACTGTCGGCGTCACCAAGCCCGCGGCGCTCGCGGCCAAGGGCGTTGGCGAGGTCGGCGTGCGCTTGACGGTCCCTCGGTGAGCACAGCGTACGTGGCCCTGGGCGCCAACGAAGGCGGTCGCCTGGAAAACCTCGAAGAGGCGGTGCGCTTGATCAGTGAGATCGGCGAGATCCACGCGCTGTCGCCGATCTACGAGACCGAGCCCGTGGGGTATGCAGAACAGCCCTGGTTCCTCAACGCAGTGGTGAGCGTGGACACGGAGCTGTCGCCGGTGGCGCTGCTTATCGCGTTGCAGGAGGTAGAGTGCAGGTTGGGCAAGGCGACGGCGTTCACCAACGGCCCGCGAACCATCGACCTCGACATCTTGTTGTACGACAATCTGGTCGAGACGGCGGTGGACCTCACCCTTCCCCACCCGCGCGTGCACGAACGTCGGTTCGTCCTTGCGCCGCTCGCGGACATCGCGCCGGATGTAACGCATCCAACGCAGCACGCGACAGTGACCCAACTGCTTGCGGGCCTCGATGATGATTCGGAGGTGCTGCGGTGGGCGGGCACCTCACGGGTGTTTCCCGATCACCACCGCCGTACCGAAATCAGGAGCTAGATCAAATTCGGAGAGCGTCGAGGTGTTCCTTGCGGAACTTGGCCACCTTGGGCTCAATGATGACCTGACAGTAGCCTGCCCACGGGTTGCTGCGGAAGTACTGCTGGTGGTAGTCCTCCGCCGGGTACCACTCGGTGGCGTCGGAGATCTCCGTGACGATGGGGTCCGTCCAGAGCGCCCGAGCGGCCTCCAGCGCCGCTTGCGCCGTCTGGCGCTGGGCGTCGGAGTGCGTGAACACTTCGGAACGGTACTGGGGGCCGGAGTCGGGGCCTTGCCTATTCAGCGTCGTGGGGTCGTGACTCGCGAAGAAGAGGTCGAGCAGCGCACTGTAGCTCACCTCCTCCGGGTCGAAAGTCAACTGGCACGCCTCGGCGTGCCCGGTGTTGCCCGTGCAGACAGCCTCGTACGACGGATTGACGACGTGCCCGCCGATGTAGCCGGACTCCACCTTCTCCACGCCGCGTACCAGTTCGAACACAGCCTCGATGCACCAGAAACAGCCACCGCCCAACGTTGCGATTTCCCGTTGATCGCTCATCGAACCCCCTGTTCAATTTCATGAGCGCGGCGGCGCTCGCCCAACTAAAGTTCTCTGTAGTGATCGCAGTGCCCAGCCGATGATACTCGTTACGGCGGACACAACCCTTATTACAGCGTAGGAACTCCCATGGTTTTCCCGCCTTCCCCATACGCACCTACGAACAGGTGAGTATGGGGAAGGCGGATCAGGGGCATAGCATTTGGGGAACGTGATACGGATCACTAAGTCCGAGTGATCTAGTGCCGTCGGGCTTGTGCCGATGATGCGCGCTAGCGCGCGGGTCGCCGGGCGAGCGCCTACACTGGCACGCATGGCCAACGCAAGCGCAAATCCCTCCCCACGCATGACTGACGACGAGCGCCGGATCGTCGGGTATACCAGCGTTGCCCACGGGCTGACCCACGGGGTTGAGTTGGTTTACGGCGCCGTGCTGCTGGTTGTCGCGCTGGAATTCGACGCCAGTCTCGCGCTGCTGGGAGCCGTCGCGAACGCGTCGGCCATTGCCTACTCGTTCATGGCGCTGCCTGCAGGACAGGCGGCCGACAAGCTGGGTTCCAAAAAAATGGTCACGATCTCGGTGGGTGGCTCCGGGATTGCGGCACTGCTAGCCGCCGCCTCACCCAATGTCGCCGTGCTCACGGTCGCGTTGGTCCTCATGGGCGTGTTGGGTGGGCTCTACCACCCGGCGGGGCTTTCGCTCATCACGCGGGGCGTGCGGCAGCGAGCACGAGCGCTGGGCATCCACGGCGCGGGGGGCAACATTGGCACCGCAATGGCGCCCATGATCGCGGGGGGCGTCGCCGGCATCTGGAGCTGGCGTGCGTCGTTCCTTGTCTTCGCCATTCTCGCCATTGCCATAACCATCGCATCGTTCCGTTACCGGGTGGAGGAGACAGACCCTGCTGGTCCGTCGGCGGCCGCAAACGACACGCCGACGCTGCTGATTCCGCTGACGATGATGTTCATCATCAACGCGGGGTTCGGCTTCATCTTCCGCGGCGTGACCACGTTTCTGCCACTGCATCTGGCGACCAACCTCAGGTTCAACATCGCCGGATTCGACCCGGTTGTCATCGGCGGCACGTTCGCCACGCTCGCGTTACTGTTCGGCGTCGCGGGTCAATACCTCGGCGGTGAGCTGGGCGAGCGCGTCAAACGCCACAAGCTGCTGGCACCGCTGGCGGCGCTGACGGTCCCCGCGCTGTTCGCGACGGCTGCCAGCGACGGCGCGCTGCTACTGGTCGCGGCATCAGCATTCGTCTTTTTCAACTTCATGGCGCAACCCACGGCGGTCGCGATGATCTCGGACTTTGCGGCCAGGCACGTCCATGGACGAGTGTATGGGCTGACGTCGCTGACGGGCTTCGGCATCGGGTCGTTCGCAGGCTTGGGCGGCGGGTTCATCGCGGAGCAGGCGGGCGTCCACTGGGTCTTCGTGATGCTCGCAGGTGCGGCGATCGTCATCACGCTGACGGCGGCGGCGCTGTTCGCGTGGCTAGAGTACGCAACGACGCCCGCGGTCCGGGACCGGCGCGGCGCCTAGGTTCACGCCTTCACGTCTGAGCGGGCGCTTCCTTCAAGGGCTTGACGAGCGTCTCTTTCGCGCCAAACGCCAAAGCGGCGCCCGCGAACAAGAGCACTGGCGCGAACACTACGAATGGCACCGCGGGACCATAGAGCTCCGTCAGCAACCCGCCGACCGCCGGCCCACCGATCGCCCCAAGGTCCGCGATGGTCCGGCGCAACGCTTGCAGCCGCCCTCGCACCGCGGCCGGCACGACGTCGTACGTCGAAGCGGCGAGCGAGCCCAACGACAGTCCGTTCGCAACGCCCATCACCACGACCAGCGGCACCAGCATCAGGAACGAGTCCACGAACGGGATGAGCAGGAAGGTCACGCCCGGCAGCGCGGTCGACGGCACGGTCGCCCACTTGCGGCCAACTTTGTCCAGGATGAACCCAACCGGCAGTATGAAGGCGAAAACGATGACTCCGGCGACGGAGAACAGCAGGCCGATCTGCGTGGCTGACAGGCCCAACTGCTCATCGGCGAACACCGGGAGGAGCCCTTGGAAGCCCCCCTGGCGGAACAGGAAGCTGGCGAAGGTGGCGAACACCAATGCCGAGTACGTCACCCGAAGTTTCGGGTCTATCTGCAGAAATAGGCCTCTCAGCGACCGCCACCACTCCAGTGGAGACCGGCTTGTCGGCCTCGGCTGGAGTGCAACTTGCGGAGTTGGCGATGCCTGCCGGCGCGAGTTCGCAATGAACAGCCCGAGGGTCACGGCCGCCGCGGACTCCACGGCGAACGCGACGAACACGACGCGCAGGCCCAGATTGTCGGCGATGATCCCTCCGACGAGCGGCCCGATGGCGAGTCCGGCGGAGTGGAGTCCGTGAAACCCGCTCAGCAACCGGCCCCGCTGGTCCGCCCGCACCAGGTCGATCCCGGCAATCTCACGGCCGAACGCCCACAAGCTCTCGCCTGCGCCAACGACGAACGCTGCGGCGATGACGACGGCGAACCAGGGCGTCACCACACTGCCGGCGGCACCCGCGCACGCTAGCGCCGGGCCGCCGATGAGCGCCAGGCGCGATCCGAAGCGATCGACCACGTAGCCGGCGACCGGCGTTGCGAAGAACCGGCCAAGGCCGAACCCGGTGACGACCTGCACGGCCCACCCAGCGGAGACGTTGAACTCGCTTTGAAACTGCGGGATGATTGGCAAGATCATCGACCATCCGAGTCCCGCCATGAGTGTGCTCAGGAACAGGATGGATAGCCCGCGGGTAGTTTTGCTGGTGAGGTACGAGGGAAGCATGCCCAACCACTCTACGCCATCGTCTGGGGCAGCGGCTTGACACGACGGCTCCAGGGATCGAAATTAGGCCGCGCAACTCACGACCAGTCGCAAAAGAGGAACTCATGACCACATCCATCTATCAGCACCCGAGGATCGAAGTCGGCCGCCGCTCTGGCTACGCCTACGACACCTGGCTTGACGCCCTCGGCCTGCCGGTTCACAAGGGCTACTTCATCGAGGACCTGCGCAAGGTCGAGCTCGGCAAGTGGGAGGAGATGGAGGTCAACGCCGCCGTCATCCAGCTCGAGGGCATGCAGGGCATCACCGAGGCCCGCGTCATGGAGATCCCCGGCGGCGGCGCCACGCCCGCAACGACATTCGCCCTCGACGAGGCGTTCTTCGTCCTGGAGGGCCAGGGCATCACGACGGTGTGGACCGACGAGAACCACAAGCATTCGTTCGAGTGGGGTCCGCGCAGCCTGTTCGTCATCCCCCAGGGCGTCCACCGCGTGCACGCCAACGCCCGCGGGGATCAGCCCGCGAAGATCGTCGCCAACAACTACATGCCCCTGGCGATGGAAATGTTCCCTGACCCTAAGTTCTTCTACACCAACGACTACATCGACCCAGGCCTGCTGAGCGTAGGAACGGGCGACGCATACTCGGTCGCCACCCGCAGCGAAGGCGGGCGCGGTGCGACGTGGCGCGGCAATTTCTTCACGGATCTCGCTGCCTGGGACGGCTTGGTCCCCCACCGCGAACGCGGGGGCGGTGGGCATGTGGTCGACATCGCGTTCCCTAACTCAGTCATGGGCGGGCACATGTCCGTGTTCCCCACCGGCACGTACAAGAAGGGCCACCGCCACGGCCCCGGCGTGGTCATCATCATCCCTTCAGGCGAGGGCTTCTCCATCATGTGGCCTGAGGGTGAGGACAAGATAGTCGTTCCCTGGCATGAGGCCAGCATGTTCGTGCCGCCCAACCGTTGGTTCCACCAGCACTTCAACGTGTCGACAACGCCCGCGCGCTACCTGGCGCTCTCGCCGCTGAAGCAGACGCGACCCGGCAGCGAGAACTTCCTTCCTGACGCCGACCAGATCGAGTACCCGGACGAAGAAGAGTGGATCCACGAGATGTTCAAGGCCGAGGTTGCCAAGCGCGGAGGCGAAAGCCTGATGCCTCCGGGCGCCTACACCGACCGCAACTTCAAATGGGACTACAACCCCGACGAGGAGCAGGGCGCGGTGCTCGGCGGCCGATACGTAGCGCCCGAACACGTCTAGCATGTTCAGCCCTGGAGGGGGGGGCGATCGCTCCCCTCTCTACGAGCGCTACGCCATTGAGCTCACCGGAGCCGACGACGCGCCCGACATTTCCGACCCCCCCGCCAGTGGAGTCCGGCTGCGCACCACACGCGGCGAATTTGGCGCGCGCTTCCACGAGCCCAACTCCACATCCACGCAAGCGATCGTGTTCGTCGCCGGCTCGCGCGGCGGATTCGCCGGGCCCGGCGATGGCATCTACGCCGACGTGGCGTCAGCGCTCGCGGCGCAAAGCATCGCAAGTCTGCGCATGAACTATCGCAAGCCCGCGGACCTCGACGAGTGCACCCTAGACGCGCTAGTGGGCGTGTGGCACTTGGCGGGCCTAGGCTACGAGCGCATGGCCATCGTGGGGCATTCGTTCGGCGGGGCGGTAGCCATCAGCGCCGCGCGCTACACGACCCACATCCGGGCCGTTGCCGCCCTGTCCTCCCAGAGCTACGGGGCCGAAGACGTGGTCCTGCTACCCCCGCGACCACTGCTGCTCGTCCACGGCGACCGCGACGGTGTCATCCCGCTTGACACGGCCCGCACGATCTACGACTGGGCGTTCGAGCCCAAGCGCCTGGAGATATTCGCGGGGGCTGAGCATGGACTGCGCGAGTGCCGCGACGCGGTACGTGACCTTCTGGTCGATTGGCTACCAGGCGCGTTGGAGCATTAGGCGATCGAAGAGCGAAAACAAAACCACTACATCGACTCTAGGGTCAAGGATTGAGGAACGAGAGCGACCTGCCAGAAAGCAGGCCGTTATGCGTTGGAGTGGGGAAAGGAAGCGGCAGGAGAGGGAGGGTTCGAACCCCCTGCGGCGGTTTTCGAGAACGCCGCACGCCGTCCGCAGGCGTCCAGTCCCGCGACGTCCAGACGCAGCCTTCCGAAGTGCTACCCTGCGCGCGACATCGCTTCCAGGAGCCCCCATGGACATCACGCTACTCGGCACAGGCAACCCGCAGCCCAACTTGCGACGGGCGGGCCCCAGCAATCACCTGGCCATCGGCAAGCAATCAGTACTGCTCGATTGCGGTTCGGGGACGGTGCACCAGTTGGTGAAGGCCGGACGTGATGCCAAGGACCTAGACTACCTGTTCATCACGCACATGCACTCGGACCACACGGTGGACATCGCGCACGTGCTCATCACGGGGTGGATTCGCTACCGCGACAAGCCTATCCGCATCGTGGGCCCACCGCAGACCAAGGAGTTCGTCGCGCGGGTGCTGCACGCGTTCGAGTTCGACCTGCGCTTACGCCGTCTGGAAGACCGCGTTGGCAAGAACATCATGGCAATCGAAATCACCGAGGTCAGCGACGGCGATGTGTTCGAAGCCGACGGTTGGAAAGCCACTGCGGTCGAGGTGGAGCATGGGTACGTGAAGCCGTCGCTAGGGTTTGTGTTTGACGACGGCAAGGCCAAGATCATGGTCTCCGGCGATACGACGGGCTGCGACGCTGTTCGCGATGCGTCACGCGGCGTCGATCTGTTGGTGCACGAGCTTATGCGCGATTCGGAGTCGGGTGACCCCCACGACGATAAACTCGCCGCCGTGCCGGAGCTACGCCGTCGCATCATCGAGTCGCACACCTGCCCCCACCAGCTGGGGCCCATCGCCCGCACCGCCGACGTGCCCCGCCTCGCCCTCACGCATATGTCGGCGGCGACGGACGACGCGTGGGTACGGGATATCATCGCCAACGACTACAAGGGCGAGATCATCATGGGCGAGGACCTGACGACCATCACTGTTTGAAAGGCAACTATGGATAGCGAACGCATCCTGGGTATCACCACGCACGACGCGTCGAAAGCGTTCGACGGCTACACGCTGTTCAGCCCCTACGGTCGCACGCAGACCTACTTGGTCAACATGGACGGCGTGGTCGTCCATGAGTGGGAGACCGGCTACCAACCGGGCAACTGGGGCTACCTGCTGGAGAACGGCAACCTGCTGTACGCTGGCAACACCGGCAAGGCGCCGGTCCCTTTCGCGGGCGGCGGAGGTCTGCTAATGGAGCTCGACTGGCACGGCAACGTTGTCTGGGAGTACAAGGACATCAACCTCCACCACGATTTCTCTCGAGCGGTTAACGGCAACACCATGGTGCTCGGCTGGGATCCGGTGCCTGAGGCTATGACTGCGAGCGTCCAGGGGGGCGTGGCGGGCACGGAGCTGAACGGGCGCATCTACGCCGATTTCATCCACGAGATCACGCCCGCAGGCGAGGTCGCGTGGGAGTGGCATGCGCACGAGGCGCTGGACGTGGAGGAGGACATCCTCTGCCCACTGGAGGACCGCCATGAGTGGACCCACGCCAACACGTGCACGGCCCTGCCCAACGGCAACGTGCTGACCAGCTTTCGCCACCTGAACACGATCGCGATCGTCGACCGCGTAACGGGCAGGTTCGCATGGAAACTGCGCGATATCCGCCTGGGCCACCAGCACGACCCATCGCTACTGGCGAACGGCAATATCTTGGTGTTCGCCAACGGCTACCACGATCATGGCGCGCATCCCAGCTCCAAGGTCATAGAGATAGACCCGCGCACCAACGCGTTCGTGTGGGAGTACCGCTCGAAGCCTGCGTGGGCGTTCTTCAGCCACTTCATCAGCAGCGCTCAGCGCCTACCGAACGGTAATACGCTCATCTGCGAGGGATCCACGGGGCGCATCTTCGAAGTGACGATGGACCAGGAGATCGTGTGGGAGTTCGTCAACCCACTGTTCGCCACACACCCGCGCCACGGCTGGGTCAACTGCTGCTTCCGCGCGCGGCGCTATGCGCCAGACTTCCCGGGCCTGGCGGGCCGCGATCTGACGCCGCAACGCTAGGCCATGGCGTGCC
>Ga0315339_1003111_pt1 | contig 11939 bp, 8 predicted proteins | sample ASW17metaG_FD_204514 | JGI IMG/M metagenome (GOLD analysis project Ga0315339, IMG submission 204514) | Ammonia-oxidizing marine archaeal communities from Pacific Ocean, United States - ASW #17 | ecosystem: Environmental > Aquatic > Marine > Oceanic | place: USA: California | collected 2016-12-05
GCCTCCGGTGAGGGTGGATATGCTAAGGAGCTCAGCGAGGAGCAACACCAGAAGGAGTTGGAACTCATTGCTGCGCACATCGCGGACACCGATCTTGTCGTGACGACAGCTCAGATCCCGGGTCGCCCCGCGCCGAGGCTCATCACCGAAGAGATGGTCGACTCTATGCGACCGGGATCGGTCATCGTCGATCTCGCTGCGTCATCCGGCGGAAACTGCGCAGGTGCAGTGGACGGCGAGACCGTCGTTCGCAACGGCGTAAAGATCATCGGACCCGCCAACCTTCCGGCCGGCATCCCCTTCCACGCCAGCCAGATGTTCGCAAAGAACGTCGCCACCCTTCTAAAGGAGTTCGTGAAAGAGGGTGAATTGACCTTGGACTTCGAGGATGAAGTCATCACCGGCACGTGTGTGACACACGGCGGTGAGGTCCGGCATGGACCTACGAGGGAGAAGCTCGGGCTCGCATGACCGAGAACGAACCACAGTGATTCTGATGAAACGAGCCAGACTCGGCTCACGTCCCCAATACTGCATTACGAACTAAAGGAGGACTCGATGGGCGAAACGCTCATAGGACTCTACGTCTTCGTCCTGGCTACCGTGGCCGGTCGGGAACTGATCACCAAAGTACCCCCGACCCTACATACGCCTCTCATGTCCGGGGCCAACGCGATCTCGGGCATCGCCATCGTGGGCGCCCTGGTGGTCTCGGCGCAGGTGGACTCGGGACTGTCCCAGTTTCTCGGGGTCGCGGCCATCGTCATGGCCATGATCAATGTGGTGGGTGGCTTCATGGTCACCGATCGCATGCTCGAGATGTTCAAGAAAAACTAGACGACCACTCAAAGGAAACAATCAATGGATCTCTCGCTTTGGGTGGAGCTGTCTTACCTCCTCTCCTCCGTCCTCTTCGTGGTCGGGCTCAAGAGACTGCAATCTCCGGCCACTGCCCGTGGCGGCAATCAGTTGGCCGCGCTGGCCATGCTGATCGCGATCGTTACCACCCTCGCCGACAACCCGGCGATGACTTGGACTGGGATCGTGGCCGGCATGGTGGCGGGCGGACTCATCGGTGGCGTGCTGGCGCGCACGGTGAAGATGACCGAAATGCCCGAATTGGTGGGTGCGTTCAACGGATTCGGTGGGGCGGCCTCTGCCCTGGTCGCCGCAGCGGAACTCGTCCGCGTTCAAACCACCGGAGCCGCTCTCGTTCTCGGTGACGGGCTGACCATCGCCCTTTCGTGTCTGATCGGGACCGTGACCCTTTCGGGGAGTTTCGTCGCGTTCGGAAAGCTGAAGGGGCTGATAAGTGGGAACCCGATAACGTTCCCGTTCCAAAAAACGCTCAACGGCATCCTATTCTTGGTCTTGCTCGGCCTCGGCGCTTCTGTGATGGGCATCTTTCAGGTCGGCGGACTGACCAGCCTGACGGTGTTCGCCATCTTCACCGTGATTGCTCTCCTACTCGGCATCCTTCTCGTAATCCCCATCGGCGGCGCAGACATGCCTGTCGTGGTGTCGCTGCTGAACTCCTATTCGGGGCTGGCAGCATCCGCGGCCGGATTCGTGATTGGTAACAATGTCCTGATCATCAGTGGCGCGCTCGTGGGCGCCGCCGGACTGATCCTGACGATGATCATGTGCAAGGCAATGAATCGGTCTCTCGCCAACGTCGCCTTTGGGGCGTTCGGCGCCGAAGGGGCAACGGCCGCGCAAGTCGGAGCCGGCGGAGACAAAACGGCACGTTCCTGTGACGCCGAGGGCGCGGCCATGATGCTCGCCTACGCCCAGTCCGTAATCGTCGTGCCTGGCTACGGGCTCGCGGTGGCTCAGGCGCAGCACGATCTGCGGAAGGTCATGGACAACCTCGAGGAGCGCGGGGTCGACGTAAAGTATGCCGTACACCCCGTGGCCGGCCGTATGCCGGGACACATGAACGTTCTGCTAGCGGAAGCCGACGTCCCCTACGACCAGCTCTACGACCTCGACGAAATCAACGACGACTTCGGCCGAACCGACGTGGTACTCGTGGTGGGCGCCAACGACGTGATCAACCCCGACGCTCATGATCCCACCAGCGTGATCGCTGGGATGCCAGTTCTCGATGTCGAGAACGCCAAGAGCGTGATCATCATGAAGCGCAGCTTGTCACCCGGCTTCGCAGGCATCGACAATCCACTGTTCTATATGGATCACGCGAGGATGTTCTTTGGAGACGCCAATGCGTCCATGGGCGAACTGGTCAAGGAAGTTCGCGACGCCTGATCCCCCCCGGTGGAGGAAGCCGCACAGATGGAACGAATCGGACGCATCCGCCAGCAGGAACGGATCGCACGGGTGGTATCCTGGGCGTTGATCAGCGGCGTAGCGACCCTTGGCACCATCGCTTACTTCTTGGTCCGCTCGAACGCGTGGCAGCCAATGAATGACGCTATGGCTAGCGTTATCCTCTATGCAGGTATCGGGGTCACGTCGGTAGGGTTGCTCACGGCCCCGGTACTTGGCGCTCGGCTTCGACACTCGCTGAGGGCGCTCCCTGAAGATGAGGTCATCCAACGATACGCTTCCTCTATCATTGTACCGCAGGCGATCAGGGAGGGCGTCGGTATCATGGGGGTGACGGCCGGGACGCTGGCCGGAGCAAGCAACTGGATTCTGATCTTTTCGGCTGCCTCGGTGGCGAGCCAAGTAATCGCATTCCCGCGGACGGGCGACCTAGGGGCACGATTGGGGAGATCCGATCAATGAGCCTCGGCCGACAGCTCCTCTTCGATGACGGCGAGGTGTTTTTCTACCTCAGCCACCAACTGCCCCGTCGGGACCTGCGGAACCCCATTCCCCTGGAGCAGTGCAAAGAAGAGCGTGTCTGTGTGACCTATGCTCGCGTGCGTCACACCGCTGTCGAGGAATCGATTGAGACCCAAGGCGTCGCCGAGCGAGAAAGACGCCCCGAACCGCGCGGGTGGCGCCTCGAACAACAGCCGGATCACGGCCTGGCGTAACACCTGGAACTCCTCCACGACTTCTCCGGCAGCCAGTCCACGCTGGGCGCCCAGAGATCCGTAGAGTTCCGCGGCTTCTCTCCATATCGGAGCCACAATCGAGCGATCCGCCCCAACCGCCTTCGGAATGAGTCCGGAGAGAAGTCGAAGGAATCGCTCGAGTAGTTGGTCCATAGCCGGGTCGGTATTGGCCCGACGCAGGACTTCCTCGACCCAGTGGCTGGCCAGGGACTCGACGTGCTGTTCAAGCCACGTCTCAATTCGATGGGCGGAAGATGCTGAGGATGGTGTCCGTGAGGGTGACTGGGGGTTCTGAATCTCTGTCGACGCTGCGACTGACTCCCTCATGGTACTCCAGACTAGGGCCTTAAAGACTGCGAAACCTCTCCTAAGGTGCCTCCTCCTCGATCTCATCGCCAGTTTCGATCACGGATTCGCCCTGCCCTGGGTCGTTCGTGTCGCCGCCATCAGCAGGGTCTTCCCAGGGTCTCAGTTGCATCCGGATGACGGTGCCGTCCCCACTCTCGGCCGTAACTGTTCCACTCCAGGAGTTGATCAACTTCCTCACGATCGCAAGCCCAAGCCCGGTGCCTGCTGATCGCGTGCTGAACTGAGGCTCAAAGATACGGCCCAACAACTCCGAGGGGATACCTGTCCCGTCGTCGCGCACCGTCACCTCGATCGCGGTGGGCAACTGAACAGCCTCAATTACGACATTCCCTGTGCCCTCGACGGCGACGCGCGCGTTCTCGAGCAGGTTCAGGAGTACCTCTTTGAACTCTGTCTCTCGCGCGTTTACCGGCGGCAGGTCCTCCGGGATGCGAGCTTCGAAACGCACGGGGCTCTCTTCGTCGAGCCGGTACAATGTGAGCACTTGTTGCGCGAGCGAACCGACGTCCACCGGCTCGAGCGCAATCTCCCCCGCGGCGGTGGGCGCCCCAAAGCGCGAAAATCCACTCGCAATTTCGGCGAGTCGATCGATCTCGCTTAGGATCGCACTGACATTTCGGTCAAGAATCGGCTGAAAATCATCGCGCTGGTCGAGCCAGGCACGACGAATGTGTTGCACACTCAGTTTGATGGGCGTGAGAGGATTCTTAACCTCGTGGGCGACTTGGCGCGCCATTTCACCCCACGCGAGAATACGTTCGGTTCGGAGTTCGTCCGTCACGTCCTCGATGGAGAGCACTACGCCACCCGGTCCTTGCCGCGAAATCTCCCTGGACCGAACACGAATCCTGCGCTCGCCGACCTGAAACTCGGCAGTCGCCTCACGAAGGCCGTCTCGCAGACAACTCTCCATCCATTGCACCAACTCGGCCCGGATGCCCTCGAGCTGCGGGAGGGGCTCGCCTACCTCCACCTGTCCACCCAAGGCGTGCTGCGCGCCTGGGTTCACCAACGTGACAAGTCCCTCCGTGTCCAAAGCGACCACCCCGGTCGCCGCCTCATCCACGATCGCCTGGGTCCGTCGAGTCGTTCGTACCAAGTCGCTACGGGCCCGGCTAATACGGAACACCATACGGTTGAAGGCTCGGAAAACAGAACCGAACTCGTCCGCGCGGCCTTCCGGAAGTTGCACCGCCAGGTTGCCATCGCCGACCCTCTCTGATGCCACCTGAAGGGTGCGAATCGGACGGGTAAGGGTCCGCCCCACCAGGAGAGCAAGACCCAACGACAGCGCTGCCCCGAGCAGGACAACGAACCCCACGAGCTCGGCCACTTCGCGCTCACGGAGAGCCGTTGCCCCGGCCTGCAGGGGTACCCGGGTCGCGACCACATCGCCGTCCGGCAACCTCCGAAACGCCATCAGGTAGCGCCGCTGGCCGAGGCGACCCAAGGCGGTATCGAGTAATTTCTCTCGCCCCTCCAGCTGCTGGTTCACTTCGTAAGGAATCCATCCGTCGTACAAGCCCATTTCTACTAGATCATCGACGGATCCCCCCCTCAGTTCACCCGCCCGATATTCGAGGAGGTCCGCACCAACTCGACTCGAGAGGAGCGTCATCGAACGGCCGGCCTCGTAGTAGAAGGCCGCCGCGTCAGCGGCGATACGGGCCGCGATGGCCGCCGCCGTACGCTCGGTGGCCTGAGAGAGTGTCCGGTAGGCGAGGCTCCCGAAGAGAGCTGCCGAAAGCACGAAGAATCCAAAGAGGGCCCAAGTCACACGGGCCCGGAACGAGGTGAAGGGATTCTTCCAGGTCTTTACCGCGGGCCGCCGGCCGACGAGAACAAACTGCCCCAGCGTCCAGAGGATCAAAATAATGGCAACGTCACCGAGGATCAGTAGGGTCCCGCGCGCGGTCATGAGCAGAGGCACGGGAAGATCCACTACGTACTGCGCATCGAACCCTCCTCCTTCGAACGCAAAACTCTGGCGCGCCTCCCAACCGTCGGTAGTCCTCACCCAGACCACATCGTCCGTTTGGCTCGCGAGGTCACCTTCCAAGAGCGGGACGAGCGTGAGAGGACTCTCGCTGGACGCCGTCAATCCACCGAAAACGGGCCCATACGGGGAGGCGTTCGGAAGCTCGCGCCGAGCTGGTAACACGCCCGTGAGGACTCGGCCTTCACGCAAAGGGGCCTGCAAGACGTAGTTGGCGTCGCCAGAGGCCAATCGACGTACGAACGCCGGCTCACCCTGACGGGCCGCGTCCAGGAAGTCGTCTGCCCGCCCGGGCCGCCCCCCATCGACGCCGATAGAGATTTCGAACTCGGGTAGATCACCAGGGGTCCAGACCGTGAGCCAGACCCCAGAGCCTTCCTCCGCGAGCCCACTCCCAACCCAACTCTCATAGAGGAGCTCAGGCGAATCCGCACCTTCGGCATCCAAAGAATCCGCCGACTCGAGGAACCGTTGGAGTACATACTCGAGGTACGGGTCCGCAGGCGTTCCGAGTCGGGCAAGTTGGAGCTGCGCAGTCTCCATACGTGCTTCCACTCGGGCCGCCCAAGCCACAACGAGAGCGGACGAGGCCCCCAAGACCGCGGCCGTGCCCCAAGTCACCCAAACACGGCGCCAGCCGCGCAGGCCGGAAAGACCAAGGGATGCCATTCCCGCAGGGACGAACCAGGCGGCGGTACTCCACGCCGGAAGCGCCCCCCCTACCCTGACCAGCACGGCACCCAACCCCGCAAGCACCAACCCGAGAGCGACGGCCGCCAGGACGACCAACTCCGCACGGGGTCGTCTTCGAGCCAGTTCGCCGACTCGGAACGAAGCAAGGCACAGGAGCGTTAATACTAGGGCCACCCCGATCTGATAAGCCACCCAGCGTCCCTCGCCGCCCGACAACAGTGCAGACCCCGCCCCACCCAGAAGAAGGACCGACGCCACCGGAAAGCTCACGAGTACACCGAGACCCGCTGCGAGGGGGCCAAGACGGGCGGCGGGTGGCAGGTGTGCGGCGGTCACGACCGCAGCCGCCAACGACACTAGAAGCACCCGTTCAAACGTGACCGGAAACGGCCAGGGAAGAACGAAGTCGGCGGCCGTAAAAATTGGCAACGATCCCATCGCGGCTCCGACCGGGATCAAGAACGCCAGACCCAAGGGTGTCAGAGCTGCAGCCGCGCGATCTCCCTTTTCTACCCCGGACGTGATTGCGAGTAGCAGCCACGCGACGACGGCCAATGCGCCCACGACCCGCGTCCATAGGATCCGTACGTCTCGGAGCCTCTGCTCTTGAGTCGGTCGGACCACCGAGACACTAAAGAGCGGTGCGTCTTCCCAACGAAGATCGAGCACATCGTCGCCCGAGGCCCGGTCGGCGCGCAGAACCCTCAGATCTTCGCCGACCGCGTCCCGGAACGAGTGGACGAAGTCTCCTGGATCGGACTCAAGATTACGGGGGAGATTGGCCTTTATCAGAGAGGCGGCCATCGCGGTTCCGCCCCCGGGTATGGGTGCGGTGAAGTAGAGGTAGCTGAAGAGCGGACGGTCACGATACAGATATCGGACGTTGCCATTCTGAAGCTCGGGAGGAACAACACCCCTATGGGTTCCGTCCCATACGACGAAATCCCCGGAGGGGCCCAAAATCGCGACGGCGGTCATTCCCGTCTGTCGGCGGAGAGCACGAAGATCCGCGAGTAGACTTGTGCCAGTGCTGTCGAGCGCGAGATTGGCGATGCGGGCGACCGCTCCCTCGCCGGTCGTCAACAACTGTTCGAGCCTACGGTCCAGGGCGATCTCGGCACGGGCGTTGCGAGCGTCCCAATACGTATCGAAATCCTGAGAGACTCGTCGGCTCACTTCGCTGCCGATGAAACCGGCAACGACTCCGGCCAGTACGACGACGCCCGCTACGGCATGGGCGAGGCCACGCCGCGGCCGGGCGAAGCAGACCGAGAGAGACGCTACGATGGAAAACGCGAGCCACCCCACCAGAGGCCACCGGGTCCAAGCCGCTAGACCAAGGACACCGAGCCAGGGGCCGACCCGCGTAAACGCCAGCCAGGGACCAGAGGATAGGAATGGAACAGACGGCTGATCAGGAGCATTCATTTTAGTTGAACCACCTATCCTGGCCCGAAGTTCGCTTGCATCTGGAACGTGACCCCCGCCTCATCATGCCTGTGGGGGCGCTCGACCACCATGGGCCGCATCTGCCGCTGGGAGCCAACACCCTCATCGCCGAACGGGTGGCACGGACTTTGTCCGGCCACCTTCGAGTCATCGTCGCGCCGACGTTTCACTACGGCCTCACAAAGCCGGATTGGACGCCGTACCCCGGCACCAGCACGCTTCGTCGAAAAACATTCCACCGCGCCATCAATGAACTCCTGGCTAGTTGGGACGATCACGGTATCTCCGAGGTGATCGTCATTACCGCACAGCGTCATGAGCCGCATCTGGAATCCCTACTTGCGGCTCTGACAAGCACCTCTATCACCGAGGTCGTTGATCTAATGACCATCGACGTCCGAGACCTCGTCGAGGGCCACCCCGAACACGAGCGTGGCGGAGAGTTGGGGACATCCCTTCTCCTTCATTTGGCGCCCCAACTCGTTCGCATGGATCAGGCGGCGGACTATATCGATCATCAAGGCCCTCCTGCAAAGTATGTTCAAGGACGGGTCACATCACCCCACCCCGACTTCCAGGGCGTTGTAGGGAGGCCGACGTTGGTCACGGCCGAGAAGGGTAAGGCCATCTTTGAGCGCTACGTTTCAGTCCTGCGCACCACTCTCTCGAAACCGGCGCAACGGGACCGATAACGCGACCCGTCCGAACCGGACGGTGGAGATCGGTGTAGTTCGAGTCATGCGAAATCTGACCGTATCACTTTTTTTCTCGGCATGCGTCTCCTTTGCAGGCCCGGTCTGGGCCCAAGCCGTGCTGTTGGACGAGGGTTCGTTCGTGGTGGAAATCGGCGGCCGCGCCATTGGAACCGAGAACTTCCGAATTCGGCGCTCCGGTTTCGGGGACAATGCCCAAGTGATCGCCCAGGGCACGCTAGAAATCGCCGGGGATGCGGGCCGGCAAACGATCCAGTCCGCTCTTGGCACCGTCGGAATCGGTATGACGCTCGACGCTTACCAGGTCAAGGTTGCGGGCCCGGGCGAACTCCAGGTTCTCCTCCAGCGCAGAGGGGACCGGTTGGTGGCGGAGACTACCTCCGACGCGGGTGTCGAAGAGCGAGAGTATCGTCGGCCGTCGACGCGGCGGCCAACCATCATCCTCGACCGCTTCATGGCCCACCACTACTTCTTCCTGGGTCCGTATCAGAACCCGGGAGAGAGTAGCGTGTCGATTGTGCGACCTCGACCGGGTGGGCAGACTGAGGGAGTGTTGCGTATGGCCTCCGTCGAGCCGCTGTCGGTCGGTGACCGCACCCTACAGGCGCAACGTCTACAACTGGTTCTTGAGGGGGCGATCCACGAACTCTGGCTCGACAGCCAGAACCGGGTATTGAGGGTGGAGATCCCGGGGGAAGACTATGTCGCGGCCCGACTCGCGCCCCCCAGCTGAGCTAGCCGGGACCGGCGTTGGGGTGACGGGTTAAGACCGTCTAGGTAGTGTTCTGAAGAATGGGGCCGCTCGACGCGTAAACTCAGTGTCTGGACCTTTTTTCCCATGTCTTCGCGCCGACCGTTCCACCATGATGACCATTTGAAACCGGCACCGTCGAGCAGGCGTAGGTCAGGTACGAGACCACGTCAGGCTCGTGATCGGTCATAAATTGCAGAAAGGACTCTTACTCAACGTATGCGCCATCCAATACGGAGGCTTCCAGTGTTGACCGGATCGCTCTTACGCGCCTTGCCCCTGGCAGCACTAATACTCCTTCCCGGTCGGGCCACCACTCAGGAAATCGTGCCCGTCACACTGAGCTTGGAAGAGGCGATCGAGATCGCTCGGTCCAACAATCCGACTTTCCAGGCAATTCGCAATAATGAGGCGCTGGCCGATTGGGATGTGAAGGCGGCCTACGGATCGCTCCTGCCGTCGGCGTCGACGAACTTCTCGCTGTCTTGGCAAGGCGCTGGAGAGCAAACCTTCGGTAGCCTGACCGCTGAGGAGTTGGGCTTCGCGGACCAACCGTCGTTCATGTTTTCGCGGTATGGTCTGAACCTCAACTACAGTATTAACGGCAGCACTCTGCTCGCGCCCGGGCAGGCGAAAATAAGCCGTGTGGCCACCCGAGCGGACGTGGCTTTCGGGTCGTCTGAGCTGATCTCACAGGTCACTCAGAACTACATCGAGGTTCTTCGTCAAACCGAGCAGGTACGGGTCTCCGAGCAGCAGAGGGAGCGCGCCCGCTTCAACTTGCGACTCGCAGAGGCGCAACTGCAGGTGGGTACCGCCACCGCCGTGGATGTCGCACAAGCCGCGGTGGCCCTGGGCCGTGCAGAAGTCACCATCCTCCAGACCACCAATGCCCTGGAGACCGCAAGGATTCGGTTGCTCCAACGCATGGGGGTCGACCTGGACAGTCCTTTCGTACCGACGACACCCTTTGTTCTATCTGAGCCGCCCTGGAGCCACGACCAACTCGTCAGTCTCGGCTTGCAGGCCAGTCCGACGCTCCAGGCGGCCCGAGCACTCCAGTCCGTCAGCAGCTACGGGGTAAAAATGGCAAAGAGCGCCTATCTGCCAACGTTAAGTCTCAGCGCTGGACTCAGTGGATTCACGCGACAGGCCTCCAGCACCGTCCTCAATATCCAGCAAGCGGAAACGCAGGCTCAAGGATCGATCCAGAACTGCCTATTTACGAACGATCTCTTCGCCCGCCTTTCGGATCCTCTTCCGGCACAGGATTGTTCGGCGTTCACGTTCACCGACGACGACGCCCAGCAGATCCGGGATAACAACAGGTCATTCCCCTTCGATTTCACCGGGCAGCCCGCCAGCGCCTCGCTGACGATCAGCCTACCTCTGTTTCAAGGCTTGGATCGGCAGCGCCAGGTCACAATGGCCCAGGTGCAACTCGAAGATCTCGACTACGAATATCAGGAAGCGGAGCTTGCACTGAGGGCGGACATTGCAGTCACCCTGGCAACGGTACGGGCCGCCTATCGGGCCGCCCTGATCGAAGATCAGAATCAGATTGTCGCCGACGAACAACTTCGCTTGGCAAGAGAACGCTTCAGGGTCGGTCTCGCGGGCTTCCTGGAACTCCTGGAGGCCGAGACCCTGAAGGTCGAAGCCGATCGCGAGCAGATCGCCGCCATCTTCGCATACCACGACTCCCTGGCCAACCTCGAAGCGGTGGTCGGGACGTCTCTGCGCATACAGTGAGGCATCGAACAGGCCATGACCGCTAATCGCAAGATCCTTATCGGCGTTGTACTCGCCGCTGTGTTGGGAACGGCTGCGACTCTGAGCGTCAAGAAACGACGGAACAAGGGCGTCGAAGTCCGGCTGGAAGAGGTGCTACGGCGCGATCTGGTTCAGACCGTCACAGCGAGTGGAAATATCCGAGCCGGACGGGTTGTGGACATCAGCTCTGACGTCTCTGCCAAGGTGACCTCCCTAATGGTCGATGAAGGCGACGATGTCACAGCCGGGCAAGTGCTGCTTCGCCTGGACCCAACCCAGTTCGACGCGGCCGTGGCGAGAACCGAGGCGGCACTCAATCAGGCGATCGCGATGGAGCGCCAGCAGGAGTCCAGCCTGGAGCGAGTGGCTCGAGACCACGAGCGGCTACGCAGTTTGTACGAAACGGACTCTGATCTCATCGCAAGCCAACAGTTGGACGACGCGGCGACGGAAGTCGAGTTGGCCACGCGACAACTCGAGTCCAATCAGTTCGGAGTGGCTCAAGCCCAGGCGGAACTCGAAGAGGCCAACGAGAGGCTCAGCAAGACCATTTTCGTCGCCCCCATATCCGGAAAGGTGACCCGGCTGAGCGTAGAAGAGGGCGAAACCGTCATTGTCGGGACCATGAACAACCCAGGAAGCCTGGTCCTCACGATCAGTGAATTGTCCCGGGTCGAAGCGGTACTCGAGGTCGACGAAACCGATATTCCCTACATCCAGGTAGGCGACAGTACGATCCTCGAACTCGACGCGTTCCCCGATCGGCTCTTCAGTGGCTTCGTTACCGAGATCGGGAATAGCGCCATTCGGCCGCCCGCGTCCACTGCCGGCAGTGGCCAGACCGCCGCAATCGACTTCGAGGTCGTCATCACTATGGATGACCCTCCAGTCGGGATCAGGCCCGACCTTTCCGCGACGGCAGACATCGTTACGGCAACCCGCTTGAACTCTCTTGCGGTACCGATTATCGCCCTGACGGTGCGTGCCGAAGGCGACCAGACTGACTCGGCCCGTGAGGACGGCAACCAAGAGGCACGGGAGCTCGGCCCGGCAGGCCGACCCCAAGACCGTGATGTCGAAGGTGTTTTTGTGGTCCTCGACGGTGAGGTCACCTTCACGCCGGTCGAAGTCGGAATCACAGGACAGGAGCACTTCGAGGTCCTCAGTGG
>Ga0315339_1003112_pt1 | contig 11939 bp, 10 predicted proteins | sample ASW17metaG_FD_204514 | JGI IMG/M metagenome (GOLD analysis project Ga0315339, IMG submission 204514) | Ammonia-oxidizing marine archaeal communities from Pacific Ocean, United States - ASW #17 | ecosystem: Environmental > Aquatic > Marine > Oceanic | place: USA: California | collected 2016-12-05
CTCACACGACCATACGTGGGCTTGATGCCGACCACGCCACAGAAGGACGCCGGCTGGCGCACCGATCCACCCGTGTCCGAACCGAGCGCCATGGTGGTGTAGCCGGCGGCGATCGCGGCCGCGGAGCCCCCGGAGCTTCCGCCGGGGACGCGGGACCGATCGTGAGGGTTCAAGGTCGGTCCGTACGCCGAGTTCTCGGTAGACGAACCCATCCCGAACTCGTCGAGGTTGGTTTTTCCGATCACGACACCCCCGGCGTCGCGGAGCTTGCGCACGACGGTGGCCTCGTATGGGGCCTGGTAGCCGTCGAGCAAACGCGAACCGCAGGTGGTCGGTAGCGCGGTCGTCGAAATGTTGTCCTTCACGGCAACCGGGGCACCGGCGAGTGGTCCGTTCGCGCGCGGCTGCACGTCGTCCGCGTCCGCGAGAGACAGGAAGGCGTTCAGTCCGCCGGGCCCCGCCTCCGACTCGGCGATCCGCGCGAGCGCGCTCCCCGCGTCATGCGTCATTCGGACGGCTCGCGGTGCACGCCGGGCGGCGGCGGCACGACGAAGAAGCCCTCCCGCCAGTCGGGCGCGAACGATGCGGGCGACTGCCGCAAGACGTCTGCTTCCTCGGCCCCCTCTGGTCGCGTCGCAGGGAGTGGCGAGCGGATCTGAGGGGTGAGATCCGAGGTCGCGGCGAGATCGAGTGAAGCCAACTGGCCGATGTGTCCGAGGATTCCGTTGAGTTCGGACGTGAGCCGACCGAGCTCCTGCTCGCCGAGTTCGAGTCGCGCCAACTCGGCGATCCTCTCGACGTCCGCGCGCGTGACGCTCACGGCCAGTCCTTCTCGAGCGAAGCGTAGCGCACTAGCAGCTTCTTTTGGCCGATGTCGTCGAAGTCGATCGCAACCTTGAGATCACGCCCGAACCCCGTGATTTCAACCACCGCACCGGATCCGAACGTCTGATGCAGTACCCGCTCGCCTTTGACGAAGCGCGGCTGATCCTGGTTCATGCTCGCGTCCTGATCGGGTTCGTACTTCGGTTGAGAGGGCTCGTCTCTTCGGTATGGCGATCGGTACCCGCTGCGGTGCGGTGTGGAATGCTGCAATCGCGTCAGTCGCTCACTTCTGCGCCTGTCCAGTAACTCCTCGGGAACCGCCTCGACGAACGAGGAGAGCGTTCCGTAGGTGAAGTCCCCTGCACGTCTGCGTTGGCGCGCCCAGGACAGGCACAACTTGTCCTCCGCCCGCGTGATGCCGACGTAAAACAGGCGTCGCTCCTCCTCGATCGCGTCGACCTCATCGTACGCGCGGCTCAGAGGGAAAAGCCCCTCCTCCAGGCCCGCGATGAAAACCAAGGGGAACTCCAGGCCCTTTGCGTTGTGGAGCGTCATGAGCGTGGCGGTCTCCGCGTCCGGATCGAGCCGGTCGACGTCGGCCACCAGGGCCACCTGCTGCAGGAACAGATCGAGCTCGCTGAACGCGTCCATCTCTTCCGCATCCATGCCCTGTACCAGCGCGGCATCGAAGTCGAGCGCGCCGGCGATCAGCTCCGACACGTTCCGCGCCCGATCCTCGCCGTCCGGCCCTTCGTCGTACAGGTGGCGCACCAGGTCGAGGTCCTCGACGAGTTCCTCGAGCAGCTCGCCGATGGTCGCCCGAACCGCGCGCAGGCTGAAGCGCTGGATGAGCTCCGCGAAGCGCATCAGCCCCTTGGCCCCGGCCGCCCGCACTTCCACGACTTCGTCCGCGCGCGCCGACGCCTCCAGAAGGGTCAGTCCCTGTTCGGACGCCCAGCGCACGAGGTGCTCCTGCGTCGTCAGTCCGACGCCACGCCGAGGATAATTCACCACGCGGCCGAACGCCGTGGCGTCCTTCGGGTTCGAGATCAGCCTCAGGTAGGCCAGTACGTCCTGAATCTCCCGGCGTTCGTAGAAGCGCACGCCGCCAACGACCTGATAAGGGACCCCTTCTCGGCGAAAGGCGTCCTCGAGCGCCCTCGCCTGAGCGTTGGTGCGGTAGAGAACCGCACAGCCGCTGTAGGAGAGCCCCGGAACTTCCCGGATACGCGTCTCGATCTCTCCCACGATCCAGCGGCCCTCGTCGTTCTCGTCGAACGTCTCGACGAGCGTAATGTTCTCCCCGCCGACTCGATCGGTGCGCAGTGTCTTTTCAGGACGGTTCTTGTTCTCGACGATGACCGCGTTCGCTGCATCCAATATGCGCTCGCTGGAGCGGTAGTTGACCTCCAGCGCCACTACGCGGGCCCGGGGAAAGGCGACTTCGAAGTCCAGGATATTGCGGATGTCCGCACCCCGCCAAGCGTAGATCGACTGGTCCGGGTCGCCCACGACCATCAGGTTCTGGTGCTCCTGGGAGAGCAATTCCACGAATCGGAATTGAGCCTGGTTCGTATCCTGATACTCGTCCACGAGGATGAACGAGAAGCGCTCTCGATACCGTTCCAGCAGCTCTGGATGATGCTCGAGCAACTCGACAGGCTTCATGAGCAGGTCGTCGAAGTCGAAGGCGTTTTGCGCCTTGAGCGCCTTCTGATACTCCGGGAACACGCGCCCCACATTTCGTACGAACACATCGAACGAACCCTCGGTCTCTTTCGCGAACGTGTCGCCATCGACGAGCAGGTTCTTGGCGTTGCTGATCTCCGCTCTGAATGCCTTGGGACTCCAACGCTTGGGGTCGAGCCCGACCGAGTCCTGCACGCTCTTCACAAGGCGCAGCGACTGATCAGCGTCGTAGATACTGAAGGTTCGGTCCCAACCCAGCCGGTCCGCATGCCGACGCAGTAGGCGTGCCCCCACCGAGTGGAACGTGCCGACCCACATGCCCGACGGCGCCGCCCCGAGGAAGCCCGTGATGCGCCCGCGCATTTCACCGGCGGCCTTGTTCGTAAATGTGACCGCCAAGATCCGGTCCGGTGGCACGCCGTGCTCGCGAATGAGGTGACATATGCGCGCGGTGAGGACCCTCGTCTTGCCGGAACCAGCCCCTGCAAGGACCAGCACAGGGCCCTCGAAGTGGGAGGTCGCCTCTCGCTGTTCCGGGTTCAGTCCCTCGAGGTGCACTCGGCCCTGTACTTCAGGCATCGGCAGCCGGTAGTCGAACCTGGAAGGTGGTCCCCTCGAAGCCCTCGAGCAGCTCGATTCGGCCTCGGTGGACGCTCTCTACGATGCGGCGGGAAAGCGCGAGCCCAACGCCCCAGCCGCCCGACTTCGTCGTGACGCCCGGCTCGAAGATCTGGTCCCTGACATCTGGGTCGACACCCGGCCCCGTATCGCGGATACGCAGCGAGATCCACTTGCCGCCGATCTCGCGAGCGTAAATGGTGATCTTTCCGCCCCGGCCCGCGAGCGCGTCGAGCGCGTTCTTGACCACGTTTTCCAACGCCCAGATCAGTAGCACCTCGTTGCCCTGCACCCTCGGCAGACCCGGCGGGATGTCGACCACCAGCTCCACTCCTTTGCGGCTGAGTCTCGGGATGCGAGCCGCGAGGTAGTGCTCCAGGTCGCTCACCACATCACGGACCGACAAGGACTCCAGGTCGGGCTCCCGACCGATGAGCTCGAAGCGGTGGCTGATGCGCTCGAGCCGCTCGAGATCCTCGCCCATCGAGCCCGCAATCTCGCCGTCGCGCAGCGTGCCGGGCCGCTCCCCGTGCGGGAGCCGCAGGACCTCCAGCCACCCGGCCAGCGCGGACAGCGGCGTGCCCAATTGGTGGGCGAGTTCGCGGGCCATCGAGGTCCAGGCCTTCTCGCTTTCGGCTCGGCGCTGGGAACGGATCACGACGAAGCCGATGAACACGGTGAGCAGAAGGCCGCCGGCCTGCAGCCACGGTGTCCAGCGCAGCTTGCGCGTGCTGCCGTAGTGCAGGTGCTGCCCACTCCGGTCCCCCAAGAGCGCGTGCTGCTCGTCCAACGCGCGAACGTAGGCTTGTACGGAGGCCTGCCCTTCTGGGGTCTCCAGATCGGCTTCGAAGTCAAGATTCTCAGCTGCGAGAATCGTGTCGCCGGGTCCCGCCATGACGAGCGGTACGCCCGCCCCGTTGATAATGCTCTGGAGGTTGAACAGCGCCTGGTCGACAACGGCGGGATCCATGGTCGTCAGGCCTGTCTGCACCTCGTGGTAGATCTGGCTAAGGCGCTCGTCGTTGTCCTCCAACGCCCTCACGATCTGTTCTGTGTAGACGAGGTACCAAGCCAACAGCCCGACGAACATCGTGGCCAACGCGATGGGCCACTTGATCTTCATCACGGGATGAGGTTCCTCACGACCAACCTCAGGTCGACTCTGTGAGCCGATCCGAGCCCACGTAGGAGTGCAGGACCTCTGGTAGAGTCACGCTGCCGTCCACCTCCTGGTACGTCTCCAACAACGCCGCCATCACCCGCGGCAGGGCGAGCGCGGAGCCGTTCAACGTGTGTACGAACTCCGGCTTCTCCGCCTGCGAGCGTCGGAAGCGGATGTTGGCGCGCCGCGCCTGGTAGTCTCCGAACGTCGTGCAACTCGATACTTCGAGCCACTTCGCCACCCCTGGAGCCCAGACCTCGAGGTCGTATGTGAGCGCCCCACTCTGTCCCAGATCGCCGGAAGCGAGCAGAAGGCGTCGATAGTGCAGCCCGAGTCTTTCCAGCAGGACCTCGGCCTCGCGCGTCAGTTGCTCGAGTGCCTCGCGGCTTCGTTCTGGCAGTTCGTAGCGGACGAGCTCGACCTTGTCGAACTGATGCACGCGCAGCAGGCCGCGCGTGTCTTTGCCCGCGGCTCCCGCCTCGCGCCTGAAGCACGGAGAATACGCCGTGTACTGCACCGGCAGATCGTCGGCAGGGAGCAGTTCGTCCCGATGCATGTTCGTGACCGGCACCTCGGCGGTCGGGATCAGCCAGAGCTCGTCGCGCTCCGTCTGATACGACTCCTCGGAGAACTTGGGCAACTGGCCCGTACCGGTCATTGCCTCGCCCGTCACCAAGTACGGTACGCGTATCTCCGTATAGCCGTGCTCGCTCGTATGGACGTCGAGGAAGAAGTTGATCAGCCCGCGCTGCAGTCGCGCGCCCGCGGCCCGCAATACGGGAAAGCCCGAGCCACTCACCTTCGCTCCCCGCGGGAGGTCGAGTATGCCCAACCCCTCCCCCAACTCCCAATGCGGGCGCGGCTCGAACTCGAAGGTCGCGGCTTCGCCGAAGCATCCCCGGACGGTGTTCTGGTCTTCGCCGCCCTGCGGGACTTCGGCGAGTGGGGCGTTGGGCAGGGCGAGCAGCAACGCCTCGATTTCCGCGTCGGCCGACTTGATGGTGTCGTCGAGCTCGCCGATATGATCGCCCACCTCGCGCATCGCGAGGATGAGCGCCTCCGCGTCGCCTCCGGCGCGCTTGAGCTCGCCGATACGCTTCGAGTCTTCGTTGCGTCGGGCCTTCAAGCCGTTGACGGTGGCGAGCGCCTCGCGCCGCGTCGCGTCCAACTCCAAGACACGGTCCACCTGGCCCGACAGGCTCAGATCCCTCTTGGCCAATGCTTCCTTCACGGCCCCGGTTTCGTGGCGAAGCCGGCGGATGTCGAGCATCAGTCGGGCGGGATGAGGCGAAGGCTGTTGCAGACCGGGCTCGCGTCGAACTTGAACGTGAGCGTGCCGCCCGCCACGTCGACAACGAGCGGCTCGAGCTTCGCATAGTACGAGCAGGCCGAGCCGAAGATCCCGGGGGTCTGGCCGGTCTTCACGACGTACACCGAAGCGAGCGAAACCGGCACAGGGTCGGAGGCGGTGTAGAGCGCGGTGTCCGACGGAGCATCCACCAGGTCGTCGAAATCCTGACCCGACAAGGCGGCGATCCTGGCCTTCGACGAGATGCCGAGCGCTCCGGGCGGCAAGAGCACCATCTGCCCGCCTCGGGTATCGACCGCGATGTCCCAGGTGCCCGTGGCGGTGGCCGCTTCCACTTTGATCTTGATGCGCTCCTTGAAGTTGAACGCCGCTTCCAGGTTCATTTCGGGACGGGCCAACGAATAGAGCAGGACCGTATCGGGAGCAGCCAGCCACGGGAAGATGAAGGGGTCGTCACTGCAGGCACCGAGCCCCACGGAGAAGGCTACGAGCGACAACAGCAGGGTCCGGCCGAGACAATTCCGCCGGCCGCGGACCATCACTCGTCGGAGGCATGCGTGCGATATCACGTGGCGTTCCTTGATCGGGCCGCCTTGATCATTGCAGCCTTGATGACGCTGCGTTGGGAGGCCGAAGAGAGAGCGAAAGGTGTCTGAAGTCCGAATGGGGTGTCAACCCCAAAAAAGCCATGTATTTCCTTGACTTTACCCCATGTGCCAGGTAGGTTCCCCGCCCGTCGTCGCTGGCTTCCCAGTCCCGACCGCAGTCGGGTAGCCGGGGGCCCCGCGAGTGAGGAGCAACCGTGCCCGACCAGCCAGCCCATCAAGGAGGCGGGCGCATCCTCGTGGTCGACGATGAGCCCCACATTCGTCGGGTGCTTTGTACGATTCTCACCAGCGACGGTTTCGACGTCATCGAGGCCAAAGACGGCACCGAGGGCATGGACGCGGTACGGTCGGACGCCGAATACGACTTCATACTTCTCGACTTCATGATGCCCGGCGCGACCGGGCTTGAAATCCTCGCGCGGGTCCGGGCCGATAGCCGCCGCGCCGAAACACCAGTGATCATCTTGACGGCCAAGGGCCAGGACACGGATCGGGAAGCCGCGATGGCCGGCGGCGCAGACGACTTCCTCACCATACCTTTCAGCCCCAAGAAGCTCGTTGCCCGAATCCGCGAAATCCTCGACGCAGACTGACGGCTCGCTCTGGACGGTAGTCCTCGCCGGAGGCATCGGCTCTCGCTTCTGGCCGGTGAGCACGCGGGAGAGACCGAAGCAACTGCTCCCGCTCGCAAGCGAACGTCCGCTCATCGTCGACACCCTGGAGCGCGCGCAGGCGCTGGTGCCCGAGCAACGCCTGCGCATCCTGGCGGGCTCGCACCTCGCGCGACCCTTTCGGGCTCAACTCCAGGGCTTCTCCGACGAAGTCTATTGGATCGAACCGCAGGCACGGGGAACGTGTCCGGTGCTCGCCTGGGCCGCCTGGGAGATTCATCGAACCGATCCCGACGCAGTCATGGTCAGCCTTCACGCGGACCACCGCATCCACCCCATCTCCTCGTTTCAGCGCACGATCCAAACGGCGGTTCAGATCGCCCGACGTGACGACCTGCTCGTCTGCATCGGCGCCGTGCCAGACCGCGTCGAGACCGGTTTTGGACATGTCGAACGGGGGGAAGGCCTCGACACGAGCGACGACATCGCCGCCCACCGTGTACACGCCTTCCATGAGAAGCCCGACGCCGAGACCGCTGAGCGCTACGTGCGGGATGGTTATCTCTGGAACACCGGCCTGTTCGTTTGGAAGGTCTCGACCTTCCTCTCAGAGGTCGCTGAACACGCCCCCGAAGTTTACGAGTGCCTGACCGTGTTGGACGGCGGCGGGGAGTCCGCAGTCGAGTCCTTCTTCGCAGCCGTCCCGGCCTGCTCGGTCGACACGGCGGTGATGGAGCGATCTCGACGCGTAGGAACGGTCACGGCGCTCTTCTCGTGGGACGACGTGGGCAGCTGGGAAGCCCTTTCGCGAACGCGGCCCGCGGACGCGGACGGAAACGTGCTGATCGGTGATGCGGTGAGTGTGGACGGGAGCGGCAACATCGCGTTCGTGGATCAGGGTGAGGTCGTGATCTTCGGCGTCGACGACCTCGTTGTGGTGCGGACGGGTGAGACGACGCTCGTGATGCCGAGAGGGCGTGTTCCGGACATCAAGGCACTTCTCGCGGAACTCGCCGGAGACGACCTATGAGCGAGACGAGGCTGTATCTCTTCGACGACAGTCGCGCGCGGCGGTGGGCGCCCTTCTCTCTCACGCGACCCGTAGGCGAGTTGCTCTTCGGCTGCATGACGTTGCGGTCCCGCGCCGAGAGGGTGCTGGGCATCGCGTGCGCGGGCCATGTCTCGCGGAGAGCGCTTCTCGGCTTCGACGAGGAGGGCGCTGCGCCGGCTCTAGCCCTCGACCGAGTCGCGCGGGATGGCCCGGTCGTCTTGCTCTCCAGCCGCGCGGTAGCGGACGCACAGCCGGTCGAGTTGCCCACCGTGCCGGCTCGTATCACGGTGGGGGGGGCGCCGGCCGGATGGTTTCTCCCGGCGGGGTCGGATCTCCCCTCCGAGCTCTGGATTCGCGATCCGGGACATGACCGGACGGGCGGAGCCGAGCTGGCGCTCGAGGGCGTAATGCTCGACCGACCTTGGGATCTCGTGGCGCAGAACCCCGGCCGCGTCCGAGCAGACGTCGCCGCGATGAGCATCGACTCCGTCGTGCCTACCGACGTGGTGGTGATCGGCGACGGCAAGGTATCGATCGCGGAGGACGCCGAACTCGAGCGGGGCGTCACGCTCGACACCCGCCGCGGACCGGTGTGTTTGGACCGCGGAGTGCGCGTCGAAGGACCAGCCCGACTTACCGGCCCGCTCTATCTCGGGAGAGGCACGATCGTCGTAGGAGGCTCGATCTCGACGTCGTCCGTGGGGCCGGCGTGCCGCGTGCGGGGTGAGATCTCGGAGTCGGTGCTGGCGGGCTACGTCAACAAGGCTCACGAAGGATATCTGGGCCACGCGCTCGTGGGACGTTGGGTAAATCTGGGCGCCCTCACGACCAACTCGGACCTCAAAAACAACTATGGAAACGTCACGGTGTGGACCCCCGACGGCGATGTCGACACAGGCCAGATCAAGGTCGGCTGCTTTCTGGGCGATCACGTAAAGACAGCAATCGGAACCCTCCTCAATACCGGGACGGTGGTAGGAGCCGGCAGTAACGTCTTCGGGAGTTCGATGCCGCCGGTGGCGGTGCCACCCTTCAGTTGGGGTTCAGGGTCGAGCCTGACCGAGCACAGGCTCGACAAGTTCCTCGAAACCGCCGAGCGCGTGATGGCCCGCCGCGACATCGAACTCACGCCGGGCGTCCGGAGGGTGCTCGAAGTCGCCTGGGCCGCTACCGCCGGACGCCGATCGGAGTGACGCAGATCGGGCTCAGCGAGGCATGAGGGTCTCGGTCCTCGGCAGCGGCAGCTCCGGCAACGCGACTCTTGTGTGGGCCGGAAACACGCGCGTGCTCGTGGACGCAGGCTTCAGCGGAAAGGACCTGGCGCGGCGGCTCGATCTGCTCGGCTTCGCGCCCGAGCAGATCAATGCCATCATCGTTACGCACGACCACGGCGACCACACGCGCGGCATGGGCATCTTCGCGCGGCGCCACGGCACCCCACTGTACATGACCGCGCCGACCCGGGCGGCCTGTGCGAAGCTGCTAAGGGGAGAAGAGACGATCGTCGAGTACGGGCCAGGACGACCCTTCTTCGTCGGGGACCTCCGGGTGGAACCCTTCCTCACCGTGCATGACGCGGCGGACCCAGTCGGGATAGCGCTGGTCGACGAATGCACCGGTCTCCGCTTGGGGGTAGCCACCGACCTGGGACGGCCCACGGCTCAGATCCGGCACGCTCTGTCCGATTGTGACCTCCTGATCCTCGAAGCGAACCACGACGAGGTCCTCCTTCACACCAGTCGCTACCCAGCCTCGGTACGTCGCCGCATCGCCTCGAGCCACGGGCACTTGTCCAATCAGGCCGCCGCGCGCTTCGTGATCGACCTTCTCCACCCGCGCCTCGCGGGCGTGGTATTGGCCCACCTTTCTGCCGAGTGCAACCGGCCGTCCCTCGCGCACAGCGTGGTCGGCGAGGCCCTCGAAAAAGCGGGCTGGTCCGGGCACCTCGAGGTCGCGACGCAGGATCGACCCACCGCGCTGCTGGACGTGGAAGAACTTCGGTACAGGGCCGGCCCGAGTCAGCTCAGCTTCTTGTAGTCGCTGCGGCTACGCGCACCCCAAAACCAGCGGCTGGAGTGTGCGACCGCGGCGCATCGCGCACAGCTTGTTGGAGTCGGCCGGACAAGGGCGCGCGAAGGGCACCTCTCGGCTGACCAGGTCGTATGCGCTACCCCCCGATCTCCGCAGCCGGGCCTGGTCCAGCACACGCACGGAACCGTACGAGAAGCGACGCCGTCGCTCGAAGCGGTCCACGAGGACCTGTAAGCCCTCGAGCGCGATCGGGTTCGGCGGCGCAGCTTCACCGTCGTGAACTCCTCAGGGGCTGTCGGGGCGAGCGTCGCCTCCACGTGAGAGTATCCCAGCTGCTCGACGGAGATCGGGTATCCGAACCGACTCGGATCGACCTCCAGAACCCACAAGCCGAGTGAATCCGTCATGTGCCCGGAAGGGAGCCGATCGGCATCACGATGGCGCCCTCGATGGGACTGCGCGTCTACTCATCGATGACCCTGCCCCTCAGCAGGACCCGGTCCTGCGCCCGGTCGGGTCGTCCTGTGCCTCGATGTTCAGGGCGTCGATGACGTCCGCCAGCCTCTCTTCCGCTACGGGGTAGCGTTCCTCCAAGGCCGTGATCTGGAGGCCCGGGCGGATATCACGCTGGGCGCGATCTTGACCAGCCGCGGGAGCGGCGGTCAAGAGCCAGAGCAAGACGGTGACAACCCCGTTTCTACGCATGAGGCAACATACGCCAGGAAACCGCGGAGCCTACCCGTCTCGGGTCACGGCCTCAATCGCCCGAGCTACCAGCCCAGCAAGCGCAGGAAGTCGTTGGAGAGCGCCCAGAGCATAATGCCCACGACCATGAGGAAGCCCAGGTTGCTCCACTTGAGCCTCTGCTCCAGGGTGAGCCCCCGGCCACCCCGCACCGCTTCGATGAGGAGGAACATCAGGTGCCCGCCATCCAGTACCGGAATCGGGAGCAGGTTCAGCACCGCGAGGTTGACGCTGAAGAGCGCCATGAAGCGCAAGAACATATCCATGCCAGCGGCGGCGGCCTGCCCGGAGGCCTGGCCGATCGTCACTATGCTGCCCAGTGAGCGCGGTGAGATACCGCCGGTCACGAGGTCTTTCAGGAAGCCGAGTATGAGGCCGGTCACCGCGACGGTCTCTTGATACCCGCGGACCACGGCGACCCCGAAGGGCACGGGCGAATAAGAGATTTCGCCTAGCGCGGGATAGATGCCGACCTTCCCTACCATCGCAACGGTGCCATCGACCGCGCGCTCCTCTTCCGAGTCGAGCGTGACGGCCCGCACGATCTCCCGCCCTTCGCGGGACACCACGAGTTCCACGCGCTCCCCCGGACGATCCTGGATTTCCTCGACGAACTCGTACCAGTTGGCGACCTGGGTGCCCGATACCGAGACGATTCGGTCTCCCGCCGCGAGTCCCGCCTCGTCGGCAGGAGAACCTTGGTTTACGTCGCCGACACCTGCGTCGATCCAATAGAGTACCGAGGCCACGAGGTCGAGCCGTTCAGACTCCTCGGTCGGGATGCTGACATCGATGACCAGCGCGGGCTCGACGAGCTCGATTTGGAGAGGGCCTGCCGGCGACCGGAAGAGTCCACCCTGCACGCCCCCCCAGTCCACGATTTGCGTTTCCCCGATTCTGACGAAGCGGCTTCCCGGCGCGACCTCGGCGAGCGCCTCGGTTCCCGGCGGTAGGGTCGAGGCCTCGACCATGCCGACGCGTGTGGTGCTCATGGACGGCAGGCCCCACTGCGCGACCACGAACGTGTACACGCAGAACGCGAAGAGCATGTTCATAATGACGCCCGCGGAAATCACGAACGTGCGCGCCCAGAGTGGCTGGGCATCAAAGTCACGCCGGCTGGGCTCCCGCCCCACCGCGCCGCCCTCCAGCCGATCCATGACCTCGTCGTCCATCCCGCCCAGCTTGACGTATCCACCGAGCGGGATCGCGCTGATCACATACTCGGTCTCACCGCGCGTGAAGCCGAAGATCTTCGGGCCCAGCCCGATGGAAAACCGCTGTACTTCGA
>Ga0315339_1003114_pt1 | contig 11936 bp, 12 predicted proteins | sample ASW17metaG_FD_204514 | JGI IMG/M metagenome (GOLD analysis project Ga0315339, IMG submission 204514) | Ammonia-oxidizing marine archaeal communities from Pacific Ocean, United States - ASW #17 | ecosystem: Environmental > Aquatic > Marine > Oceanic | place: USA: California | collected 2016-12-05
CTTCGAAGCCTGATGGAACGCCTAGAAAATTATTTAATACAAGTTTATTCAATTAGTTGGGCTGGCACGCAAAAATAGAGCTAGAAGGAACGTTGGGGGACAACCTTCTCTCAGCCCAATGGAGTACTGCATAAACATAGAAATAGGGGGATTAGGTTAATTATGTTAAGTGAGAGTGAAGTTTTGAAAGAAGCTAGGGGAAAGTCATCGGCAATTTTTATAGCGGTTAATTATGGGACGTCAGAGCTAATTGACCCCTGGTATCACTCGATTCAACTTCGTTTTAAACATCAATGTACATTGATACTTGTAGATAATTTTTCAAGTGATTGCGAGAGAGAACGGGTGAGAAAATGTTGTAATGCGCTAAATGTTATTTTAATCGAGAATGCAAATACAGGATACGGATCTGCTTTGAACTTAGCGTATGGTTGGGTTTTAGATAAAGTAGACATGCTATCTGAGAAGTTAATATTTTCGGGAAATTTGGATATTGAATATATATCCATAGGGATTAAGCTACCTGGTGAGACTGCAGTTTTTATGCCATTCTTAGAGTCTAAAAATAAGGGGGATCAGAATCCCTTTTTAACACAATTCCAGAAAAACGCGTTTCCACTTTTCACTTTGGCGGCTAAGTTTAAATCTAGAAATCTTTTGTTTCTGGCACGATTAACATCTAAGATTCTTGGTATATTTCCCTCGAGATTTTATGCGTGTCATGGCTCTCTCTTTGCATTTACTGGAGATCTTCTGAGCAAGCACATATTTAACAATGAAAGCTTTCTATATTGTGAAGAGCTAGAATTTGCCGAATATGTCGATAGAAAAGGTGTTCAGTTTTCACCTAGTGAGATTTGTTACCGGCATACCGGAAAGGTTTCCACAGGAAGCTTTTTTGTTTCAAAGAAAAGTAAATTTATGAACTGGGTGATTTCATACAATAATTGGTGTCGCCGATGGAGTTAATTCTATTCATTGCATTTTGTATAGCTGGAGCTCAGTCTCTTGAGACTTTTGGGATTTGGGGGAGGGTGTGGGGGTCTTTGAATAGTATGGAGTCATCAGGGTATTCATTGCATGTTCGAATAGCCACGCTAGGCCGCTTTCTCACTTTTGCCGTAGCTCCCACCCTAGGTTATTTGGTGGATATTGGAGAGGGTGCGACGACCATTCTCTATATCTCCTTGGTTACATATTCCATAATATTTATCAGTTCATTTGCAATATTTTTCGTTTCTAAACAAAGGGTATTTGATATTCTTTCAAAGATTCAATGCGCTCAACCATCTCAAGCTATAAACAGTCACATAAGATTTGACAAAAGTATTATCTTGGGAGGCATCGTTGCTTTTTCTTTGACATCATCTGGACTACTAATTGCCAATTTTTTGGCCTCCCAATTTATTGAGCATAGGGGAATGCTCGTTCAATTTACTAGTATCATAACGGCTGGTGGCACCCTGATACATGTATTTTTTGTGGATCCAAAAATCTCCAATTTCTGTGATAATAGTATAGATGATAGCTTACTTGCTGCGAACTCCTATATTCTAAGTAGAATGCTTGGGAGCTCGCTGCTGCTGACTTTGACCTTGATTATTTTGCTTGGAGGATACCTATGAAATTAGGCATTGTCATCCAGACCAATAGCGAATGGGGTTCTCTACGCAAGAAATGTATGGCCACCTGGGAGGCGCATGCCGAAAGAAAGGGCTACGAAATCAACGTTGTAGATTTTACAGAGCTAAACGACTCCTTTGCCGAGATTCTTTTAGCTGAACTTATATCAAATGATTTTGACTACGTTGGTTGCAATTTCGACGATCTTTTTTTTAGTGAATTTTATATTCCGGAGGCTAATAGTCTAGGAATGTGTGCTGCACAGTCTAAAGTTGATTATTTTCGGACTGACGGAAGGGCCCCAGGAACTGGTAACCCAATATTTACTGTTGATGGTATAGAATTTCTAGAGATTAAAACTACAACATATAAGTTTTCTACTGTCTTGGGGTTCTTTTCGAAGGATATCCTTAAAAAAATGATCTCCCAGGGAGTGAGGTCTGCATGGGACATTGAGCGGCATATGGATAGTTGTGTTTGTGTTGCGCCAGCTACTAAAACAGTTAGTTATGAAAATATTTTGGTCAAGGGTGACTTGGATCTACTCGCGGTTTATTTCTCGCGTCTACATATTGGTTTGATTGCGTCTTTGAAGCGCCTAGGATATCGGAAAATTACCTCAGTGTATCGGAAGTTGAGAGTTTATATATGAGATACGTCAACAACCAAATTATTAGAGGTTTAGAGAAAACTCCTGGCGTGAATCTTCTTCAAATTGCGCCGATTAGTGGACGTAATATCCTTTTGGTACCTAAATGTGGCACAAGGACCATTAGAAATATATTGTTAGCGCAACAAGGCTTAAGTAAAAACCGCGAGGCTTTTTTACATATTAAATATGTTTCAAAAGAAGAACTGAAGTCCAAATATAACTCTAGTAACACTATTGTTCCTGTTAGACATCCATTTGACCGCCTTTTATCATGCTGGAAGCAGAAAGTTTCTAATCAAAGAGATAGCGGTCTATTTTATTTTTGGCAATATTATCCGCTACTGCGCCCTGGCATGTCTTTTGCTGACTTTCTGCGGGGCGTATCTAAGATTCCGGTTTTTATGCGGGAAAAGCACTTTATACCACTAGGTTATTTTTTTGTTGGAAGTTGCCAAGCTAATTATCACTTTATTAAGTTGGATGCTTTGGATGATTTTTTTTTTCGTATTGCTGGAGTTCAAACGGACAAGCTGGCAAATTCGACTAATGAGGTCACTGTGTCACCTGAGTCAATTACACTTTTTAATGCAGAACTTAGGGCACAATACTTGTGGGAGTTAGAGATGTATGAGGCGATGAAATAATTGTACTATGCTAGTAAAAAATTCCGAGCTTAGGATCGGTAGTATCTATTTATTTTAAAGTTCGGTGGTTTATTGTGGGTTAGTGTTCTTTTTTATTGGTTCTATATGATTAAAATTCTAGTTTTATTTTTATTTTACTCCATGGTAATTCCTTTTGCATATATGGTTGGGTTCTACGGGTGGATTATTCCGTTAAATCTAATGCTCTTGAGCGTTATGTTTGTATTCGGTGCGTTTTCTGCATGGGTCGTGTTTCGTAGAAAGGCGGCTAAATCTGATGTTATTTCTCTTTTTTATGTTCCTACGCATAAACTAATTTTATGTTGTGTGATTGTATATATAGTTGGTCGTTTTGATCTGATCCAGAGCATATTTTCGGCGATAATTGCAGGAGATGTTTTGGAATATCTTAGGTTAGCGACCGAAAATCGTTATTATAATATTACCGCAAGATCTTATCTTTTTCAGTTTTCAACGATCTCTTTTATGTTCACGTGCGCGCTTCTTGGCGCTTATAGCGGCAGTAAAAAAATTGAACCTTATTTCATAATAATTCTTGTGTTTTTTACCATTGTGGAAATGTCCGAGTCGGCTAGAGCGGGCTTTATTATGGGATTAGTTTTATTCGCTTGTCATTTTGTTGTACGTAAAAGGCATTTTTTTGATCAAATATCTTTTACGAGGTTATGCGCTATATCGCTCACGGTATTCGTTTTTGCGGGCGCGGTAATGGTAAGTGCACAATATTCGAGAGTTTCGCATCGTGATTTGGCTTGGGAGATTGTTGCCAACAAAGTACCCGGGTATACCATTCGTCCTCATGCTGCCCTGATTGAGTGGGTAAAGGACGACGGCTGTTGTGATTATTCCTTGGGTCTTAATACATTTGGCGCCATAGGTAAACATCTCACTGGTGTGGGGGATATCGATGGCTTCTATAATCAAAAAACATCGGTGATAGGGGCGACCAATATATTTACTTTCTTGCGAGGAGTTTTAAATGATTTTGGTTTTGTTTTTTCTAACGTTATTTTTTTCGTGCTTGGCGCATACATGTATAAAGTTAGTGTAGTCAAAACCACGAAAATTAGCTATTCAGCCTTTAGCGTGGTGTTTTGTATTTTTTCGTTTCCATTTATTTCACCGTTTTCCTACACGACGTTTTTGGTGGCGTTTTGTTTGTCGCTGGTTGTCCTAGTTAGGCGTCCAGTTAACGCCTAACTATATCGCTAACCCTTTTCTAAAAGTCTACGTGATCGCACTATTGTCTATTATATTGATCCTGTAAAGTAGTGGGTATTGCTTTTAGAGAATTTTATTTTAATTGGTAATCATAACTAGTGAGGATATTACACTGAATATTATTGTTACAGGCGGCGCTGGATTTATTGGTTCTTGGGTAGTTAAGAGCTTATTACGTTCTTCTAGACACAATGTTATGAGTCTTGATAGCCTAACTTATGCGGGGAACTTAGATACTTTAAAAGATGTAGCTGATTCGGTCCGTTATAGATTCTGTCTGCTTGATATCTGTAATCGTGAAGATCTAAACACTGTTTTTGACGAGTTTCAGCCTAACATAATTATGCACTTGGCCGCAGAAAGTCACGTTGACCGCTCCATTGATGGACCTGCTGATTTTATTAATACAAATATTATGGGTACTTTTAACTTGCTTGAAGTGGCACGTAAACATTTTAATGGACTTAATGAGGCCCATAAGGAGCTTTTTCGCTTCCATCACATTTCTACGGATGAAGTATATGGCGATTTGGAAGACTCAGGTGGTTTGTTCACTGAGCAAACACCTTATTCTCCGTCATCACCGTATTCCGCAAGTAAAGCTGCATCTGATCATTTGGTTAGGGCCTGGGGTCGAACCTATGGATTGCCAGTAATTATCACTAATTGTTCCAACAATTATGGTCCGTATCACTTCCCAGAAAAACTTATTCCTCATGTCATTTTGAATGCTATTCATGGTGAGCCGTTGCCTATTTATGGTGATGGTTTGCAAATACGTGATTGGTTGTATGTTCAAGACCATGCAAAGGCCTTAATTAAGGTTGTCACTGAGGGTAAAATTGGCGAGACCTATAACATTGGTGGCCACAACGAAAAAACTAATCTTGAAGTGGTGCAAGCTATTTGCGATCTTCTCGAAGAGTTAGCGCCCGACAAACCCTCAGGGATAGGCAAGTATGAAGATTTAATAACCTTTGTTAAGGATCGTCCTGGTCACGATGCACGCTATGCTATTGATGCTTCAAAGATAGAGCTAGAACTTGGTTGGGTACCTGAGGAGACCTTTGATTCTGGATTGCGTAAAACAGTTCAATGGTATTTGGATAATACAGCGTGGTGGGATAGAGTGCTGTCGGGAAAATATCGGTTAGAGAGACTGGGAGAGTAATTTGAGTTCAAACTACAAAGGAATTGTGTTAGCCGGTGGCTCTGGCACACGGCTACATCCAATTACCAAAGGCGTATCTAAGCAGTTATTACCCATCTATGACAAGCCAATGATTTATTATCCACTTTCTGTATTAATGTTAGCGGGTATTAGAGAAATTCTGATCATCTCAACGCCCAGTGATATTTCAGGTTATGAACGTTTGTTAGGAGATGGAACAGATTTTGGTCTTATGATTGAATATGCAGTGCAATCAAGCCCGGATGGTCTTGCTCAAGCCTTCATTATTGGAGAGGAGTTTATTGGCAATAGCAATGTTGCCTTAGTTCTTGGGGACAATATTTTTTATGGCCAACATTTTTCTGATAACTTAAACGCTGCGACAGCTAAAAGGAGTGGAGCTACGATTTTTGGTTATCACGTAAAAGATCCTGAGCGTTTTGGTGTTGTGGAGTTTGATGAAGCAGGGAAGGTTCTTTCGATCGAAGAAAAGCCTCTTGCGCCTAAATCAAACTATGCTGTTACAGGCTTATACTTTTATGACAATGATGTAGTTCAAATCGCCAAGTCTATTATGCCGTCACCTCGAGGTGAGCTTGAAATTACCGATGTAAATAAAGCCTATCAGGCCAGAGGGGATCTCAAAGTTGAGTTGCTCGGGCGCGGTTTTGCTTGGCTGGATACAGGCACTCATGATTCTTTAATGGAAGCCGGTCAATTTGTGCAAACGGTTGAGCATCGTCAGGGGTTGAAGGTCGCTTGTTTAGAGGAAATTGCCTTTCACATGGGTTGGCTATCGAAGGGTTTATTGCTTACTCAAGCAGAAGCGCTTAGAAAGACTAGTTATGGTGAATATTTACTAAAAGTTGCGGATGGTTATAAATGAATGTGGTTAAAACAAAATTGCATGATTGCGTAATTATCGAGCCAAGAGTCTTCGGAGATGAGCGTGGGTTCTTCTTGGAAACATTTCAGGCTGAGCGATACGCTGAGCTCGCCGGCATAACGTTGCCGTTTGTGCAAGACAATCACTCCCGCTCATCAAACGCAGTATTGCGTGGCTTGCACTATCAAAAAACGAAGCCCCAAGGCAAGTTGGTTAGAGCAGTTAGCGGTGAAGTTTATGATGTTGCTGTGGACATCAGGCAGAGTTCTCCCACTTTTGGTCAATGGGAAGGCGTAATTCTTTCAGAGGAGAATAAAAGACAATTTTGGGTGCCACCTGGTTTTGCTCATGGTTTTTTAGTGCTTTCAGATTCTGCTGATTTTGAATACAAATGCACCGACTATTATGATTCATCTGATGAAGGTAGTGTTTTATGGAATGATCCTGATTTGGATATCCCATGGCCGATAGCGAATCCTATTTTGAGTGATAAAGATGCGAGTGCTGACAGATTGGCTGATCTAAATCGATGAAAATACTTGTTTTAGGAAGTAAAGGGCAGCTTGGGCAGTGTCTCAATGATCAGTTAGCTATTACAGGGCATGACGTTGTTTATACCTCGCGTGTTGAAATAGATATTGCTGATTTCGAGGCAACCAGAAATCAGATTCTTTGCATAGCTCCTCATGTCGTGATTAACGCGACTGCCTATACAGCAGTTGATAAAGCAGAAGAAGATCAAATAGAAGCCGACCTGATAAATCATCTGGCGGTAGCTAACATCGCTCGTATTTGCAGTCAGATTGATAGTTGGCTGATCCATGTTTCTACTGACTATGTATTTGATGGTGTGTCTGATGTGCCTTATAAAGAAGATGATAAGACTAATCCCCAATGCGTTTATGGTAAAACGAAATTAAAAGGCGAGATGGCAATTCAATCTTTAGGCGGTAGGCATATAATAATCCGAACCGCATGGGTGTTCAGTGAATATGGTAATAACTTTTTAAAAAGTATGCTGCGTCTTGGCGCTGAGCGTGATGAGTTAAGTGTTGTGGACGATCAGATTGGATGCCCGACTTACGCACAAGATATAGCCAAGGCTATTGGCATGATGTTACCTCAGTTAAATACACGCGAAGGTTTAGTAGGCATATATCATTACTGTGGCGATGAACCTTGCTCTTGGTATGATTACGCACAATTTATATTCGAGCGCGCAGCAAGAGCTGAGATAAAAACCCCTGGTCGTGTATCAGCAGTGAGAACTGTAGATTACCCGACAGCAGCCCAGCGTCCATTTTATTCGGTGTTAGATTGTGGGTCTCTTAATCTTGAATTTGGGGTGCCACCATCAGATTGGAGGGATGGAGTTCAACGTGTAATCGATAAAATACGAACAGATTAACGTAGGTATTTTGGGTATTATTTTTTATCAACTAATTTTAGGAGGTAAGAATGGAGTTAGTTTCTATCATCATGCCTTGCTTTAATAATGAGCAATCCATAAGTAGCTCTATCGAATCTGTGCTTTCCCAAACATATTCTAATTGGGAATTACTTATCTGTGACGACGCCTCATTTGACAATTCTAGAGCTCTAATGCAACGTTTTCAGGCTATTGATTCCAGGATCAAGGTGATATCAAACCATTATGTAAAAGGCGCACCTGGCGCTCGTAACTCTTGTCTAGATGTTGCTGTAGGTCGCTATATAGCATTTCTCGATGCTGATGATTTGTGGTTACCATCAAAGCTTGAGCTACAAATTGACTTCATGCTTGGCAATAGTCATTCATTCGTTTACAGCTATTATGAAACTATGAGTGAGGATGGCGACCTTATTTCAAAATGTATGGCGCCGAAGGCGGTAGATGCTAAGTTAATGAAGGTGAGTAATTTTATCCCTTGCCTGACAGCAGTGTATGATAGTTACATTATTGGAAAGGTTTATCAGCCTGACATTAAAAAGCGCAATGATTTTGCTCTATGGTTAAAAATTCTCAATGGCGGAAAAGTCGCACGAGCTTATTGCTTACCATTGAGTACCGCACGGTACAGAGTTAATTCTTATGGGTTGTCGAGTAATAAGCGTGATGCATTAAAATACTTCAATCGCTGCCTAATTGAATATGGCAATTGTAATTCACTCGAAGCGCGTATTTATAGTGTTATTTATGTAGTTGTCGTTGCGATCAAAAAGAAATTAAATTTTATTTACAATTTTATAGTTGTAAAACTCTAATAAGGAATATTACGTGAGTCAGGGTATATTAATAATTGGCGGTGCCGGATTTGTTGGCACACGCCTCGCTAATAGATTTTCTCGTGGGGCTGAAAAATACGTTTTGGGCGACATCGACACCTCGAGTCCTGTTGATAATATTGTGGAGTTAGATGTAGAGGCACCAACGTCGCTGGGCCAGGTTGCTGGAGCCAAAAGTATAATAAATTTGGCTGCAGTTCATCGTGATGATGTTCGGCCATTAAGTCGCTATGATGATGTGAATGTGCAGGGTGCGAAAAATGTTTGCGACGCAGCTTCTAAGCATGGGGTCAATAAAATTATTTTTACAAGTTCTGTTGCCATCTATGGATTCGCTCCAGCTGATACGGATGAATCTGGGTGCCCCAATTATTTTAACGATTATGGCAGAACCAAGTACTTGGCTGAACAGGTATACAAAGAATGGCAAGCTGAGGATCCAGAAAATCGTACCCTCGTTATCGTCAGGCCAACAGTTATATTTGGTGAGGGTAATAGGGGCAATGTTTTCAATTTGTTAAAGCAAATTGCTTCCAGAAGGTTTGTGATGTTTGGTAATGGTAAGAATAGAAAGTCTATGGCTTACGTTGAAAATGTAGCAGCTTTCTTGGAATACAGTTTGTCATTCAAGCCAGGTTTACATATCTATAACTATATCGACAAGCCTGATTTTGATATGAACACTTTGGTGTCTGAGGCAAGAAAAACACTATTCGGTAAAAATAATGTTGGTCTGCGTTTACCTGCATTTTTAGGAATGGCCATTGGTTACTTTGCTGATGTTGTTGCAAAATTAACGGGTAAAACACTTCCTGTTAGCAGTATTCGGGTCAAGAAATTCATGGGCACAACGCAATTCGCGTCATCGGTGAGTGAAACTGGTTTTGTCCCGCCAGTTAGCTTAGAAGATGGCTTGGCTCGAACACTGCGTTACGAGTTTCTGGAAGATAATTCAGATAAACTAACTTTCGAAACAGAATAGGCCAAATAAAAGATCCATTTTTTTATATTCCATGGCCGTGGAATCCGACTGCCATCTCCCTCTCAGTATTATCCTTTCAAGCGGCTCACCTTGTTCTAATAGATCTAGTGTAGCCGAAATTACCTAGGCACGCTATTACGTCCTTTTATATGGATCCCTGAAATACTGAAGTAGTCTCTAGGCTTCGGTAATCTGCAGGGCCTAAAATCGGCAGGAAAGTTAGTATTTTTACAAAACGAACTATTGGAGTAGAGCGGCTGGATTTAGAGCTCTTTCTGACACCTGATAAATACCCTTATCAGTAATTAAACAGTTTAAAGCTCTAATAGAGCGTATAAAAAACCGTAATTTCTTCACCTTTTGCAATGTCTCTTTTGGCTGTAAGCCCCCTAATATTTTCCTCAGTCAAGCTTATCTCGGCATTGCTCTGTTCTGAGTGATTAATAAAGCCTCCGAGAGGCGTTCTCATCCAGTCGCGATTCTTATCAATCTTGAAGTGGGTTTCTCCGAGATATGTCCCTTCTTTAATATTTTGTACAGCAAACAAGCCTAGACCATCAATCGCACTATTATTTATGGTAACGGATGCAGGAAGTGGCCTATAGCTATCAGCTTTAAAGGTTTTCTTGCCGGCTGAAGTAATATTATCTTTACTCAAGAGGAGGTCCTCATAAAAGGTGTTGTCTACAGGAATCTAAAGTAGTAAAAGATGGTTCTACGCCGAGGATTATAGAGGTACGAAATGCGCCTAGCAATAGCCATGCAAGGGTGCTGTGACTCAATTCAAGGATGCCGGAATGCGGCCAAGTTACTCTTTAGCGAATCAAGGTCCAAGCTCGTTCGTGGCCATAATAAATGAAAAACTTTAGTATGAATTCTATACCCCCAATCAAAGCAGCCGTGCCAAGCTCGCCAGTGACGATATAGGCAATAACGGCTGTTGTTAGGGTTGCAGTGACACGCCACGTTAATGCTTTTGCGAGGCTGCGAACATGGGAGTTTGGGTTTTTTAAATCTGTGCGCAATGTCATATGTTACCCCGATACATTTCTTGTTATCACTTCAATAAGTTCTTTAGCTGAGTCATCGACTGTCTGGCCATCTGTTTGGATGATCAAGTCCGCACTCACCGGCACTTCATAATCACTGTCGATACCTGTAAAGTTGGGGAGCTGGCCACTTCGTGCTTTTTTGTACAGTCCTTTGGGGTCACGCTCTTCAGCCACCGCTAGTGGTGTATCAATAAAGACTTCAAGAAAGTCCCCCTCCTCAAAAAGGCTCTTTGCCATATCTCGCTCAGCCCTAAAGGGTGAGATGAACGCAGTGAGCACAACAATTCCTGCATCCATCATAAGCTTCGCTACCTCTGCAATTCTGCGAATATTTTCTACCCTATCTGCCACAGTAAACCCGAGGTCTTTTGAAAGACCATGGCGTACGTTATCGCCATCCAAAATATAGGTCCGGTACCCCTGCTTATGTAGGATTTGTTCTGCAGCACTGGCAATGGTTGATTTACCAGAACCTGATAGTCCGGTGAGCCATACGACTCGTCCCTGATGTCCTGCTAGTTTCTCCCTTGCTGGTCGATCGACAGAAAGCGCCTGTCGGTGCACGTTAGATGCTCGGCGCAGGGCAAAACGAATCATGCCCGCGGCAACCGTTGCATTGCTATAGCGATCGATTAATACAAAAGCACCAAGGCCTGAGCAGTCTGTATAGGCTTCAAAGGGAATTTCAGCATCTAGTGTAATGTGTACATTTGCGATCTCGTTAAGAGATAGCTCCCTGCCTGTTAAATGATCGAAAGTATTAATGTCATATTTGAATCTTATATCTGACAGGCTGGCATTGACTTGAGTGGTACCTAATTGCAAGGCATAACGGCGGCCAATATAACCGGGTTCGTTGTCCATCCACACCAGTTCTGCCTCAAATTGATCTGACACCTCACAGGGGGCATCTGCTGAGACAATGAGGTCTCCACGAGAAAGGTCGATCTCTCGATCTAGGGTTAAAGTGACGGCTTGGTCGGTTACCGCTTTGTCTAAATCTTGGGTTGAGAGAACGATTTGGTCAATTTTAGCTAGCTGACCTGAGGGTAAGGCTCGAATTGAATCCCCAGGCTGAACGCTGCCTGCTAAAACGGTGCCTGAAAAGCCCCTAAAATCAGAATTAGGTCGATTTACCCATTGCACAGGAAATCTAAAGGCATGCTGATTGAGTCTCTCTCGAATATCAACCGTTTCAAGAAATCCCAGAAGAGTAGGCCCTTGAAACCAATCCATTTTGCCATGTCGCTGAATTACATTTTCACCTTTGAGTGCGGACAGAGGAATAGGAGTGACTGACTTGAATGCAAGGTGCTTGCGCAAGGTATTGTATTCCTCACATATTTCATCAAATCTACTTTCTGAGTAGTCCACTAAATCCATTTTATTCACCGCTAAAACCACGTGCTCGATCCCTAA
>Ga0315339_1003115_pt1 | contig 11936 bp, 9 predicted proteins | sample ASW17metaG_FD_204514 | JGI IMG/M metagenome (GOLD analysis project Ga0315339, IMG submission 204514) | Ammonia-oxidizing marine archaeal communities from Pacific Ocean, United States - ASW #17 | ecosystem: Environmental > Aquatic > Marine > Oceanic | place: USA: California | collected 2016-12-05
TCCGTATGGGCGGAAGAAAAGAGGTCGGTAAGGCGAAGTGGGAACTCTACGATCTCTCGAAGGATATTTCTGAGGAGACAAACCTGTCGAAATCCAAACCCGAGCGTCTCACTAAGTTGGTGACGCTCTGGAAGAAGATGAATGGTGAAATGAGTGAGCCGATGTTTTAAAGTGCGTTATGCTGACTGCAGGTCTGAAATCATCATGAATCTATTCCGTTTTGGAACGCTCATTGTTCTGTTGTTGTCGGCAAGCGCATCAGCCGTTCTCGCTGCTCAAGCGCCCAACATCGTCTTTGTGCTCGCCGACGACCTCGGCTACTCCGATGTCGGCTTCAACGGCCAACGCTTCTACGAGACACCTAACATCGACGCCCTCGCCCGCGACGGCATGATCCTCTCAGACTTCTACTCCGGCGGACCCAACTGCGCGCCGACACGCGCCTGCATCAACACCGGCATGTACACCCCACGCCACAAACTGTTCACGCCGAGCGGACAGGCCAAGATCTCATAAAAATTGTCTATGTTTTACTAGACCGGATGCTTCAGTTTTGCTAAAATCACATCATGCTACCCCGTTTATTCTTTCTATTTATTCTTCTCAAGCAGCTTGAACACTGGTATCAACTAAACACTAACCTTAGCTAGGACAGCTATTATTTAAGTTGCCTCTATAAAATGCACAAAAACTACAACATAGAATAGTCACTGCTTACTTATTTGTTTTATTGACCTCAGTATACAGTCTCATTGCTCAAGAGCCAGAAGATGGTGCAAATGAAGAAGAAAGTATATTTGAACTTTCGCCATTCTCAATCCAAGAGGATGAATCGATAGGCTACCAAGCTCTATCTACATTAGCTGGTACCAGAATTAAAACTGCTTTAAGAGACATCGGAGCGGCAGTTTCGGTCATAACGCCCGAATTTTTAGACGACATAGGTGGTGTCGACGCTGCTAGTGTGCTTTCTTACAGCCTAAATACAGAGGTCACCGGGGAGCAGGGAAATTTTGCAGGTGGTGTAGAAACAGGGGATGACAGAAGTAATCCAGTAGTTAACGGACAGAGAGTTCGTGGTATATCGCCAGCTTCCCTAACAAGAGGATATTTTCTCACAGATATACCTTTTGATTCCTACAACACGAGTAGAATTACGATAAACCGGGCCATGTGATTTGTTAGTCTGGGCACTTATAAAGGACCCAGACAATGAAATCAAAACGATACACAACAGAACAGAAGAGGCAACTGAACAAGGTTCTAGCTCCACCCGGCCTTCCGCCAGAACCTTGACTTCCTCTACAACCTTAACCACATAATAATAACCTCCAGACTAACAAATCACATGGCCCAGTTTGGGTAACTCGATCACACCATTTTTTTTATTCAAGATTTGAGTTCATCAAAACAGCATGATGAGTCATTCGAGCCGGTTGACCTTGTGGACCGCCGAGAACAACTGCTCGGGCATAACATGCCGCTTTTCTACCGGAATCCAGTCCAGATTGTCCGGGGCGAAGGAGTATGGTTGTACGATGAAAAAGGGAATGCACTGCTGGACATGTATAACAATGTGCCTTGTGCTGGCCATTGCCATCCGCATGTCGTGAAGGCCATTCAAAAACAGGTTGCGATCCTCAACGTCCACAGCCGCTACCTGCACGAGGGAATTTTAAACTACACAGATCGGCTTACGGCATTACACGCGGAAGGGCTTTCCAGTGCGGTCTTCACCTGCAGCGGGTCGGAAGCAAACGAAGTAGCCCTTAACATGGCCCGGATTGCTACAGAAGGGCGCGGTATCATTTGCACCGATGCGGCTTATCACGGAAACACGGCCGAAGTGGCAAGACTCACTCGAAGGGGAGGTGAACAAAGCCGCGAGATTCGGAGCATTCCCTTTCCTCAATGTTATCGCCCAATAAAGGATAATCTGACGCCATCTGCATTGACGGACCTGTACTTGGCAGAACTGGAGTCAGCCATCGAAGCTTTCACAAAAGATGGGACCGCTCTGGCCGGAATGCTCTTATGCCCTATACTTGCAAACGAGGGGTTACCTAACATCCCACCGGGATTCATGCCTCGGGCGGCCAAATTGATACGCGAAGCGGGAGGACTGGTTATCGCTGACGAGGTGCAATCCGGATTCTGCCGTACCGGTTGCTGGTGGGGATACGAGCTTATGGATTTTGAACCTGATATCGCGGTGATGGGTAAACCTATGGGAAACGGGATACCCTTTGCCGGAGTGGTTGCCGGGACTGAACTGGTAAATATCTTTCGCGATAGTACGAAATACTTTAACACCTTTGCCTCAAGTCCACTCCAGGCAGCTGCAGGCATGGCTGTTCTGGATGTTATTGAGTCGGAAAACATCCGGCAGAATGTGATTGATGTCGGAAAATACCTGGCTAACGAATTGTCCCAACTGCAGGAATCCTGTCCCTTCCTCGGAGAGGTACGGGGGCGTGGGTTGTTTATCGGACTGGAATGGGTTCGGGACAGGTCTTCCCGGACGGCCGATCCCGAGGGAGCCTATGAGATCGTCAATTGCATGAGGAATAAAGGAATCCTGATCAGCAACGCCGGGGCTCTAAGAAACATCATTAAGATAAGACCGCCCCTCGTCCTGCAAAAGGAGGATGCGGACCTGTTTCTAACCGCATTCGAAGAATCCATGCGTGAGTTCGATGGAGCAATTTGATCCCAGCAATCTCTTGGATACCGTCAAACGGGCTCTGGATCCATGGTCGCTCGATGTTTTGGATTTGACCCTCACTTCTGTATCCGAAAACTGGATATTCCGTGTGGATACGGTAAAGGGCAAAACTTTTGCTCTCCGGTTACACCGTCCCGGGTACCACAGCTTTTCGGAACTTCTGTCGGAACAGCAATGGATCGCCGCCCTCCATGAGGAGGGGATTAAGGTGCCGTCTTACCAGCTTTCGGGTAACCTGCAAGCTTACACCCAGGTCGTGATAAATGAACTAAATGAGACCAGGCATGTGAGTCTCGTTGAATGGTTGGAAGGAAGCACCCTGTCGAAAGTACTGGATCAGGAAAATGACATATACGCCATAGAAGCATACTTCAACCAACTGGGACAATTGGCCGCTCGAATCCATAACCAAGCATGCAGTTGGCGGCACCCTCCAAGCTTCCAAAGACATGCGCTGGATACCGAGGGGCTGGTGGGGGACGCATCCTTTTGGTATCCATTTTGGGATATCCCCGAATTGAATCAGGTTCAGCGCAGTCAAATGCAACAGATCCGGGAATCTCTGCATCGGAAGCTCTCGGACATGGGGAAAGAGCCGGAACATTACAGCTTGATTCATGCGGACTTGCATCCGGGCAATGTGATCGTAACAAAAGGTGGTTTGGTCGCAATCGATTTCGACGATGCCGGCTTTGGCTGGCATGCCTATGAATTGGCCGTAGCCCTGTATAACTATTGGGACAAACCCTTTTTTGAGGAAGCCCGAATGGGATTGATCGAAGGCTATCGCTCTCACCGTAAACTCTCTGTAGAAATGGTCCCCCAATTACCGCTATTCATTCTGATTCGCGCCCTGGCGATAATTGGTTGGATTTCCGATAGACCCGAATTGAATCGCGGGGACAGCTTAACTACTTTAATCCCAAGAGCCTTGGACATGGCAGAGTCAATGGAGTTGTGCTGAAATAAAGTGAAGACGATTGACTGGTCGGGAAGGAGAACCGGTTAAATGGCCTACAAGTTGCCAGTAGTCGAAGAGGCTGTTGCTGAATTTCTTGTGCCTGTGTTCTGCCCAGATCGTATTGTTCGGTGAGTTCATCGATTGGAAGATATCCGGAATCGCCTTTGAGGCATTGTTTTACTACATCTTTCCTTACAATTTCGTACCAATTGATTTTATCCTTTTTGAATCGTTCCTTCGCGTTAAGGTTGAAGAATTTAAATTAAGTCCTAGCCAGAGCATCTATGAAAATTCCTATCAATAAGAATAAAATCGTGTGTCCTGACGGTACCGCCGAGATACGTGCGCTTATGAAGCCGGAGTCTGAAGAACAGCTCAAGTCCCTGGGCGAGTTCGTCTGGTACGATGACAACCCGGAGACCTCTGAGGATTACCTGCAACGCGTCCATGACGCCGACGGCATTATCCTGAATTGGGACCTACCTTCTCAGCTACTAGAGTCCTGTAAAAAACTGAAGATTATATCCTTTATGGGCGCCGACCCCCGAAAATTCGTCGACCTGCCCAAGGCCACAGGGATGGGCATTGCCGTAAGCAATACGCCTTCCTATGCCGACGAGGAGGTCGCTACGCATGCCATGGCACTCATTCTCAACTGCGCCAAGCGCATCGTGCGTTTCAGTAATGAAATGCACCAAGGCATATACGAGCAGGGTTGTTTTACTGCCGGGTTTCGTGGAAAGATTCTGGGACTTGTAGGACTAGGGGGCATAGGGGCGGAAGTGGCACGCCTGGCGCAGGCCTTCGGCATGAACGTATTGTGTTGGACGCAAAACCCTACACAAGAGCGAGCCTGCCAGCACGGTGTGGAATTCGTCGCGTTGGAGGAACTTTTCCGACAGGCGGACATAGTTTCTCTGCACGTGCCGCAAAAGCCGGAAACGGAGATGATGATTACAAGGGATCTTCTCCAATCTATGAAACAAAGTGCCATCTTTATTAACACCGCCCGCGCCGAGCTTGTCGATAACTCAGCTTTAGCCGAGCTATTGAAAGATGGTAAGTTGTCCGCGGCTGGCCTGGATGTTCATGACCAAGAACCGATAAGCCCTGATGATCCCTTCCTCGGAATAGAAAACGCGGTGCTTACCCCTCATGTAGGGGCGAACACCGCAAGGGCGCAGGGTAACATCATGAAAATCGCTGTGGATAACCTAGCGGCCTTCTTCTCCGGTCGACCGGAGAATGTTCTTAATTTCGAGGCTCTATTTTAGCGCTAGTGGTCGAGATTACGAAAACCGGGCCACTTGAAAAGTTAGTTTGGGCACTTATAAAGGCCCCAGACAATGAAATCAAAACGATACACAACAGAACAGAAGAGGTAACTGAACAAGGTTCTGGCTCCACCCGGCCTTCCGCCAGAACCTTGACTTCCTCTACAACCTTAACCACATAAATATAACCTCCAGACTAACAAATCACATGGCCCAGTTTGGGTAACTCGATCACGGCCACTAAGGGAATAAATTTTTCGGGGGCAGGTGATGTATATTTATGCAACGGCTGCGGCCGTGACTAACCCCCGCCCCCCCTGCTTCGAGATTAGCAAGTTGTGGGAGGAAGGTGTTGAGACTCTCCAGAGTGAAGCTCGGAATGCTTTTCTGGCCTGCCATTACTCGGTTATATTGCTTCATATCAAATTTGGCCGAAGTGCCACCATTGGGTTTCCGGGAGTGAACGAAGGAAGCTGTCTAGTTCGTCAAGTTGCCCTTGGGCCTGCGCCCACTGGATGTGCTCTTTGAATCGCAACTGCTTCTCGATGGGCAATGAGTGGTGCCATGCGGCTAGGATCAGCGGGGCCGGTGGTTCCCATCCGCCGGAGGGTTTTTGGCGCGTGTTCTTCAGCATACCATAAACCTGATTCCACCTCCATGGCATCGGCACCAGCCGCTTGTCGGCGGTGCAATATTCCCAGAGGGAATCGAGGGTTTCATCGACATCACTCATACCAGCCGGGTCCTTCCGGTGCGGAGTTCCTGCATCATGGGGGGCTGTGTTAATCGGTTCATCTCTGCACGTCATGCCGGTGCGTGGTTGCGCGGTATGGCACAGCGATGTAGTAGCGGTAAAAGTGCGAGCCACTTCCCACGCAGACCAAGCGGATAACCCGCCCACGAAAGGGTTTTAGATTGCCTCGTTTGTTGTTTGGTACCTCATAGAGCAGAGAGGTTCCCACCCGTGAGAGGTGAAAGTCAAAGACGCCGCTGGTGAACTCGACGTGGCGCATCTTCTTCATTTTTTTAATTGCCGCATCGAGGAGAGCCCGCCGTTCCTTGGTCCATGTCTTATATCGCTCCATTGCTCTTAACAATTGCCCTACCTCGTCGGTCTTGGGATCGATTAGAATTTCGTCCGGTTTGATCGTCTGCTTCTTCACTCTTTTGCCATGTGGCCGCCTGTGCGGTTGGTGGAGATTCCTAATGGATTGAAACTATGGTTCGGCATTTAGGAAGCTATTTGTAAATTTGCCGAGTAGGTATATTAACTACAGAAGCCATTTGTTGAGAATTCCGAAATCGAAGAAGATCAAATAAACTCACCCAAAAATGATGAGCAAGTACGTAGTGTAGAAAAGGGTTAAGAAGAAATTATTTAGTTTCGCCGAAAGTCCATCAACGATGTCGGGCTGATCAAGATTCACGGTACCACGCCAGGGAATATGCTACCGCTTCGCTTGCCCAAGCACTAAGAATTGTATTTATTCCAGATATGACCTATAGGTAACGATCAATATGAAACTCTCTGACTCCCACTTGCACACGTGTCATTAAATACACGATCAATAGTGCGTATGGAAGCCTGACAAATAGGGACCTCCCAGTAAAACTCCTCTTATAGAAAACACATTCGTGAACTCAAAAACCCATAATTTAAACTTAGCCTTCTCATGGAAGGGCTAGTGTGGCTTGAAAGACGGCCGCAATTTAGGCTACACTACGGGACATTATGAAACTTCTCCCCGTCCTCGCTCTCGTCTTCGTTTGGTCAAAACCCGACCCGCTGATAGCGGAGAATACTCTACCGGATTTTGAACGTGATATAGCTCCGATTCTGGAAGCCAACTGTTTGTCCTGCCATAACCGGGAGGATGCGGAGGGTGATCTCGTCCTGGAGACGCGATCGCTTGCACTGGAACATCCAGACTCTATCATACCCGGCAACTCGGCAGAAAGTTACTTGATAGAAAACATCAGTGGACCGGATCCCGAAATGCCCGAAGACGGAAATCCGCTTACCATCGAACAGGTTGAAATACTGCGCGCCTGGATAGACGCTGGAGCTGGGTGGCCGACGGAACGTGAACTGGTAGACAATCGTCCACGTGATCTCGATTGGTGGTCGCTTCAACCGATTGTTCGACCGCAGGTCCCCGAGAAGGATGAGACCCATCCAGTCGATGCTTTTATAAACACCAAGCTCACCGAAAAAAACCTCACACCGGCGGGCGAGGCGGATCCAGTTACATTAATTCGTCGTCTGACTTATGACCTTACCGGCCTGCCGCCAGTGCCGGAACAGGTAAAGGCATTTGTGAACGAATACGCCAGTGCGTCGTCCTCTTCTGCTCGCAATGCATCGTGGGAAACCTGGGTGGATCGCCTCATGGCCTCCCCGGAATTTGGGGAGAAATGGGCGCAGCATTGGCTCGACATAGCGCGATTTGCCGAGACCCACGGTTACGACAAAGACAAACTCCGAAACAATGCCTGGCCTTACCGCGATTACGTCATAAGAAGCTTCAACGATGATAAATCCTATGGCCGATTCGTGCAAGAGCAGGTAGCGGGTGACGTGTTGTTTCCCGGTGAGCCGGACGGAGTGATTGGCTTGGGCTTTTTGGCTGCGGGTCCTTGGGACTTTATCGGGCATAGTGAAGTAGGGGAGGCTAAACTGGACGGGCGAATCGCCAAACATCTGGACCGCGATGAAATGGTCTCGGCTGTTTTCAACGTATTTCAAAGCACCACTGTGCAATGTGCCCAATGCCACCACCACAAGTTCGATCCAATCAAGATGGAAGACTATTACCGCCTACACGCAGTCTTTGCCGGTGTCGACCGGGCCGACCGGGTTTACGACGGGCTCTCATCGGAGCAAATGGAAGCACAAAGGTCTGTGATTAGCAAGATCAATACCCTCAAGGCAGAGGAGGAACAACTGGTTTCCGAGGTCCAGCGGTCTCTCGCCGCCAAGGTTTCTGGAATCGAAAGGCGGATCGCCGAAATCAAGGAAACCTACGGCACCGGTTTGAAGCCGCAATACGGTTACCACAGCAAGATAACCGACAACTCCACCGATGAGAAGTGGGTGCAGTTGGACTTAGGCAAGCCTATCCAGATCAACCAAATTCGACTTATTCCGGCTTATGACAACTACAACGACATCGGGGCCGGATTTGGTTTTCCCGTCCGGTATCGCTTGGACGCATCCAACGATCCTGAATTTAAGCAGAATATTCGCGTGCTTCGAGATGCTACTAGCGAGGATCAAACCAACCCACGTTTAGAGACGATTTCGATCGATGTAGGAGGAAAATCAATACGGTACATTCGAATGACCGCGACAAAGTTGGCCAAGCGAAAAAACGATTGTATATTCGCCCTGGGCGAACTGGAGGCCGTCAATCCGCGTGGGGATATCAATTTTGCCCTGAATGCGAAGGTAACTGCGCTGGATAGTATCGAACAAGGTCTTCGTTGGGGCGCTGCCAATCTCGTTGACGGCATCTACTTTCGTAAACTTTCAGATAAAGCGCCATTTGATGAATTGCGTGAGTTGGAAGATCGGCGTGGCCAAATTACGGCGGAGTTTCAGACTCCCAAAATTGAAGCGCGTAAGCAACAAATTCAGGAGGAATTAGCCGCTCTGAACAAGCAACTCAAACCACCTGAAGCCAAAGCCATTGTATACGCGGCCAACACCCATTTTCTGCGCCAGGGTCGCTTTGCCTCAATGGAAGGAAAATCTCGACCCATCCACCTATTGCGTCGCGGTGACCTGCGTTCCCCAGGAGAGGTTATGACGCCGGGTGCTTTGCCCTTCTGGCCAGGCGCTCCTGAAGTATTTTTATCAACGAACAACTGGAAAGAGGGAGAGGCGCGTTCCACCTTGGCTCACTATCTTACCAGTAAGGAAAATCCTCTGATCTGGCGTTCTATTGCCAACCGCCTCTGGCAGTGGACCTTTGGAAAACCTCTGGCAGGTGCGCCGAACGACTTCGGCCGAATGGGAATGGAACCCACTCATCCGGAGCTACTCAATTTTCTTGCTGCACAGTTGCGTGACGACCCAAACCAGTCTATCAAGTCTGTAGTCCGTATGTTGATCACCTGTAAGACCTATCGGCGCTCCAGTCAGCATGATGCGACTAACGCCGAAATCGACGCCGGGAACCAGTATTGGTGGCGTGCGAATCGTCGCCGACTTAGTGCTGAAGAATTTCGTGATTCGTTGTTAGCTGTCAGTGGAGCCCTTCACTTGGAAGCGCGCGGTGGTCCAAGCTTTTACGACTTTGTCATCGAAAAGCCCAAACATTCCCCGCATTACGAATATCACCTGCACAATCCGGATGATCCCGCTTCGCACAGACGAACCATTTACCGTTTTGTAGTGCGCTCTCAACCGCAACCCCTGCTCACCACGCTAGACTGTGCGGATCCGTCGATTAGCATTGCGGTAAGGGACGAGTCCACTTCCGCTCTCCAGGCACTGACCCAATGGAACCATCAGTTGGTCGAAGCTATGGCTCGACGATTCAGCGAACGACTACTGGAGGAGGTGCTCGTTTCTCCTGAAGACACGGTGAAACTAGCTTGCCAGCTTGCCCTGGCGCGATCGCCTAGTCCTATGGAGCGCGAGTTGCTCGGCGCTCACTTCCAGCAATACGGTGCCGCCAGTCTCGCCCGCGTAATTTTCAACCTCAACGATTTCACCTACCTTGATTAATATGAATCGCAGAACTTTTCTTAATACCTTCGGGGGCATGGCTCTTGGTAGTCTATTAAGCCGCGAAGGTGTGTTCGCCACACCCGGTGTAATTCATCCTCTGCATCATCCGCCCCGCGCTAAACGTGTCATACAATTGTTTATGGCAGGTGCGACCAGCCACGTGGACACTTTCGATTACAAACCGCTCTTAAAAAAGAAAGACGGTCAACCCTGGGATCCGGGCGAGAAGGTGGAGTTGTTTCAGAGTACTCCCGGTTCCTGTTTTGCCAGTCCGTGGGAATTCAATCCTTATGGTCAAAGCGGCAAAATGCTCAGTGATATTGTCGCACCTCTGGGTGAAGTGGTGGACGACTTGACTTTTATCCACAATGTCGTGGGTAAAAGCGGTGTGCACAGTCAGGCAACTTTACTACAGACTACCGGGTTCGTCCTTCCGGGATTCCCCAGTGCCGGTGCCTGGGTGTCCTATGCTCTGGGAAGCGAAAGCGACGATCTACCAACCTTTGTCGTGCTACCGGACCACCGTGGACTGGCTTCTAACGGGGCCAAGAACTGGTCGACGGCTTTCCTTCCGGCCAACCATCAAGGCACCCTCATTCGCCCCGGCAGTGAGACACCCATCGCAGACCTTCATGCACCGGACAGCTCGTTCATTACACCCAAAAGCGATAAGGCCGGCTTGAATTTATTGAACCGTTTAAATTCAACCCATGCTTCTGAACGCGAAGGGGACCATCGGTTGTCTGCCCGGGTCCGCGCCTACGAATTGGCCGGAGCCATGCAACTCAGTGCTACTGATGCTTTGGATCTTTCCAAGGAGCCCCAATACATTAAGGACATGTATGGTCTCGCTCCCGAAGGACCGGGTGTTGACGACAGCGTCATCAATATTAAAGCGGAGACTGAGTTTTTTGGTCGCAAGTGCCTGGTGGCTCGCCGGTTACTGGAACGCGGTACGCGCTTCATCCAGATCTGGAGTGGCAATGACAATGGTTACCCCCGGAGAAATTGGGACAGTCATGAGAATGTCAAACGCGATCATGAACCTCTTGCGATGGGTATGGCTCGTGGCACAACCGCACTGATCAAAGACCTTAAACAGCGAGGTATGTTGGATGACACCATCATTCTATGGACCACCGAGTTTGGCCGTATGCCCTGTTCTCAAGGCAGCTTGGGTCGGGACCACAACCCCTTTGTCTTCACGAATTGGATGTGCGGCGGCGGAATTAAACCGGGAACCTATGGCGAGAGTGACGAGTGGGGCTTCAAGCCTGTGGATCGGAGCAATTATACGACGGTTTACGACATTCATGCCACTATTCTAAATCGACTGGGCATCGACCATGAACAGTTGACCATACGGCACAACGGTATCGACCGGCGACTAACGGATGTCCACGGGCATCTTCTGAAAGATATGCTGAGTTAAACTGCGGATGACCGACAGAATATTAGAGGATGGTAGCGGCTATCAATCTGTTTATGGAACGTAGATTTTCAGCTGAAGTCGGACCTGAACTAATCGGAAGTAGGCCGTAGGCCGAGTGGAGCCAAAGCCTTGTTCAGTTACCTGTTCTGTTGTGTATCGTTTTGATTTCATTGTCTGGGTCCTTTATAGGTGCCCAGACTAACTTTTCAAGTGGCCCGGTTTTCGTAATCTCGACCAAAGGACTCATACCACAATTAACCTCACAATATACATGAACATCAGTTCGACAAGAATCTCATTTGACTTGGTACGAAGTTTGGGGTCCGATCAGTTGATACAACTCAAGTAAACTTTAGAGGAAAAATAACATCCCTTTCATATTCGGCTCGAGAAATTCTTCATGAAATGGGCTATGACTGGAAGCAAGTGCAAGGCCCTGCCTTTTGGTGTTTTAATGGCAGACCTTTAAGCGATCTAAGAGGCGATCTGTAGTTGTGAAAGCCGTCAAGAAGGTTGAGTGGTTACATAGGAGTGACATCTATTTGGATATTTCCACTTTCACTCAAACCGAAAAGAGTACAAATCCACTCTGTCCAAGGCAAATAGCAACCGTACCGGCTTGTTGGCTAATGCTCCGAGGTCCGAACCCGCTTGCCAGCTCACGATGTGCGCGATCTCGTCCCCACGGTTCTCAGTCGAATCTACGAATGTGAAGCCCGGCAACGGCTGGCCCTCGGCGTCTTGTATCTCGACCTGCAGTTTTCCGTCGGCGTATGTGGCAAAGTTGATTAGCAATTGCTGACCATCGA
>Ga0315339_1003118_pt1 | contig 11931 bp, 10 predicted proteins | sample ASW17metaG_FD_204514 | JGI IMG/M metagenome (GOLD analysis project Ga0315339, IMG submission 204514) | Ammonia-oxidizing marine archaeal communities from Pacific Ocean, United States - ASW #17 | ecosystem: Environmental > Aquatic > Marine > Oceanic | place: USA: California | collected 2016-12-05
AACCCCAAGGTTTAGTCCAACCAATCAAATGGTTACATACCTCTCATATTTTAGAAATTTACCTAGAGTATATTTACTTGATATTGAAACTGGAATGCAAGAAGTGGTTGGAGATTTTCCAGGCATGACGTTTGCCCCAAGATTTTCCCCTGATGGTAAAAAAATTATTATGAGTTTTGCTAAAGATGGAAACTCAGATATATATACAATGGATCTTGAAAATAGAATTGTTGAGAGAATTTCTAAACATCCTTCAATTGATACATCCCCCTCCTACTCTCCAGATGGAAAATTTATTACCTTTAATTCTGATAGAAGTGGATACCAACAAATTTATGTTATGAATAGTAATGGAAAAAATGTTAAAAGAATTTCATTTGGAAATGGCTTATATGGAACACCTGTATGGTCTCCAAGAGGTGATCTAATTGCATTTACAAAATTACATAAAGGAAAGTTTTATATTGGGGTTATGAGAACTGACGGAACTGGTGAAAGGCTATTAACTGAAAATTTTTATCAAGAAGCACCGTCTTGGTCGCCAAATGGAAGAGTACTAATTTTTTATAGAGAGACAAAAACAAACGCAAAAGGAGAAGGGTTTTCAGCCAAATTATGGTCTATCGATCTAACTGGATATAATGAAAAAATGATTGAAACTGAAACTGACGCATCAGACCCATCATGGTCATCATTATTAAGTAATTAAGTGTTAAATTGCTTGATTTTTTAACTTGAAACATCTAATTAGTTGTGAAAAAGTAAGTAATTCAAATAAGATTTAAGGAGCAATAATGAACCTAAGTAAAACTTTAAAAAATGGATTTTTAATATTGGTAGCATGTTTAGTTTTAACAGCTTGTGCAACTAAAAAAACAACTACATCAGTAGGAGGACAACTTCAAGGTGATGTTTACACTGGAACAGATACAGTTAAAGAATTAGCATCAGGTGTTCCTGATAGAGTTTTCTTTGCAACAAATGAAACGGTTCTTACAACTGCTTCTAGAGAAACTTTGAGAAAACAAGCTTCATGGTTAAGAAAAAATTCAAACATTAATGTTGTATTAGAAGGTCATGCCGATGAAAGAGGTACAAGAGAGTACAACTTAGCATTAGGTGAAAGAAGAGCTAATTCAGCAAAAGACTATTTAATGACTTATGGAATTTCTTCAGACAGAATTTCAGTATTAAGTTATGGTAAAGAGAAACCTGTAGATTCAGGCTCTAATCCATTAGCATGGTCAAAAAATAGAAGATCAGTTACAGTTAAAGCTAACTAGTCAAATAAATTTATAAAAGACCCTAGTACTTTTGTATATAGGGTCTTTTTTTTGCCATCATTATAATTATTACTCAATTTACAATGTTTAATTATAAAAAATTAATTCAATTAAAATTTACTTTTATTTTTTTATTTTTCTTTAATGTAGCTTTTGCAGATAATCATAATTTAAATGAAATTTTAGAGTTAATACAAAAAGATCTAAAAACACTAGAAAAAGCAGTTTACTCTGGGTCGATCAATTCAAAAAATTCAAACAATCAAAAAAGTTTTGATGAAAATTCAGAAGATGTTTTGACAAGACATTTACTGAAATTATCAGAGGTAGAAAATCAATTTCGAGAGCTTACAAATAAATTTGAAGAAATAAATTTTAAAATAGATAAATTATCCAATAGACTGTCTAAAGTTCAATCTGACAACCAACTAAGATTTCAGGATATTGAAAGCTCTTTATCTTCAGGTGAATTTAGTCAAAAATTAACATCTAAACCAAAAGAACAATTAGAAAAAAAATTACCAGGATCTTCACAGCCACAAGACCTTGGTTCAATTTCATATAAAGATACAGAAACTAATGAAACTTCTCAAAAAATACAATCAGTAGAAACAACCTCTTCAATAGTAACTGAAACATTTGAAGGAGAGCAAAACTTACTACCCAACGATACTCCAGATAAACAATACGAATTTGCAACTAGCTTTTTGAAAGTAGGTGATTATAGCACAGCAGAGAGAGCGTTTAGAGAATTTGTAATGACCAATTCAGAACACAAACTCGCTGGCAATGCCCAGTATTGGTACGCTGAAACTTTTAGAATTAGACAGCTTTATACTGACGCAGCTACAGCTTATCTAGAAGGATATCAAAAATATCCAAAAGGTGAGAAGGCTCCTATAAATTTATTAAAACTTGGTGTATCAATGGTTCAAATAGGAGAGAAAGAGCAAGGTTGTAAAATGATAGAAGGAGTTGAAAAGCAATATCCTAAAGCAAATCAATCTGTTCTTCAAAAAGCAAAGTATGAATCTAAAAAATTTGAGTGCTCAAAACAAAAAACATAAAAAAATTCTTAGCCAGCTAAATCAAAAAAAGATATCTAAAATTTATAATGAATTTTCATCTTCGTTAAAATTAAAAGAGGACTTGGCAGTAGCCATTTCTGGAGGGCCAGATAGCCTAGCATTAGCATACTTAACTAAATGTTATTCATTAAGAAATAAAATAAAAATTAAGTATTATATAGTTAACCACAAGCTTCGAAAAGAATCTTCACTAGAGGCAGAGACTGTAAAAAAAATATTAAAAAAAATTAATATTCAATGCAAAATTCTAAATTGGAATGGGAAAAAACCTTCTAAAAACATTCAAGCTAGAGCTAGAGATAAGAGATATTTTTTATTAGCACAAGAATGTAAAAAAAATCATATTAAATACTTATTATTAGGGCATCACTTAAATGACTTATTTGAAAACTTCCTGATTAGAATAGTCAGAGGTAGTGGATTAAAAGGATTAATTTCATTTAGTAAAAATACAAAATATAGAAGTCAAGATTTGAATATTTTAAGACCATTGCTTAATTTAGAAAAAAAAGATTTAATTTATATCTCCAATAAAGTATTTAGTTTTTTTGTTAAAGATCCATCAAACATAAATGAAGATTATAAAAGAACTAGAATTAGAAACCTATTGAATTCACTTGAAAAAGAAGGTTTAGATGTAAAAAAATTAAAATTAACCATTAATAATTTAAAAGACTCAGATAAATCAATTAAATTTTATGTAGATAGAAATTTAAAAAAAAATGTAGTTTTTTTGAAAAGAAAAAATATATATATTTTGAACTATAACTTTTTTGATCAATCACATGAAATAATTTTTAGATCTTTAACAAATTTAATCCAAAAGCTTGGAAATAAATATTATCCTGTTAGAGGAAAAAGTATTAATGAGTTAATAAAAAAAATTAATAAGAAATCTTTTATTAAGCTTACTATGGGTGGCTGTTATATTGAGAGAGTTAATGAAACTTTATTAATATCACAAGAAAATTCACATAAAGTCTAAATTTTGTAACAATTTGACACTTGTTTAATTGATAATAATTATTATCTTATAGTTATGAATATGAAAAATTTAGCTATGTGGGCTGTAATTGTTTTTTTAACAATTGGTCTTTATAATATGTTTAAAAATCCGCAGGCTAAAGTTGGCAAAGGTAATTCAATAATATTCTCAGAATTTTTAACAGAAGTTGATAATGGTGGAGTTGTAAAAGTAGAGATACAAGGAAACAACATAAGAGGAATTCTTGCAAATGGAAATTCTTTTTCTACATACTCACCAAATTATCCAAACTTAATAGAAAAATTATCCAGCAAAGGTGTAAGTATTTCAGCTTCTCCTTTAGAAGATAAAATGCCATCTTTATTTGGTGTACTGCTATCATGGTTTCCAATGTTACTGCTAATTGCTGTTTGGATTTTTTTCATGAGACAAATGCAAGGCGGTAAAGGCGGAGCAATGGGCTTCGGTAAATCCAAGGCAAAAATGATGAATGAATTAAAAGGTAAGGTTACTTTTAATGACGTTGCTGGAGTCGAAGAGGCAAAAGAAGAAGTGGAAGAAGTTGTTCAATTTTTAAAAGATCCTAAAAAATTTAGTAGGCTTGGTGGAAAAATACCAAGAGGATGTTTATTAGTTGGTCAACCAGGCACAGGTAAAACATTACTTGCTAGAGCCATAGCTGGAGAAGCAGGTGTTCCGTTCTTTACTATATCAGGATCAGATTTTGTTGAAATGTTTGTAGGTGTTGGAGCATCAAGAGTTAGAGACATGTTTGAACAAGGTAAAAAAAATTCACCCTGTATTATTTTTATAGATGAGATAGATGCCGTCGGAAGAAGTAGAGGCGCTGGTCTTGGAGGTGGTAATGACGAAAGAGAACAAACATTAAACCAATTATTAGTTGAAATGGATGGTTTTGATACCAATGAAGGAGTAATAATTATTGCAGCTACAAATAGACCTGATGTATTAGATCCAGCATTATTAAGGCCAGGTAGATTTGATAGACAGGTAGTGGTTGGTCTTCCAGATATTATTGGAAGAGAAAAAATTTTAAAAGTCCATGTTAAAAAGATTAAGATGGCTCCTGATGTTAATTTAAGAACAGTTGCAAGGGGAACACCTGGCTTTTCAGGTGCAGACTTAGCAAATATAGTTAATGAAGCAGCATTACTTGCTGCAAGAAAAAATAAAAGAATAGTTACCTTAGCTGAATTTGAAGAAGCTCGAGATAAAGTAATGATGGGCTCTGAAAGAAGATCTATGGTTATGACTGAAGAAGAAAAAACTTTAACAGCTTATCATGAGGCAGGACATGCAATAGTAACTATAAATGAAGATGCAGCGCATCCTATTCATAAAGCAACAATCATTCCAAGAGGAAGAGCCTTAGGAATGGTTATGCAATTGCCAGAAAGAGACGAACTATCCCAAACGAGAGAGCAACTTCATGCTCAATTAGCTATAGCTATGGGAGGGAGAGTAGCGGAAGAAATTATTTTTGGTGAAGATAAAGTTACAACTGGTGCTTCAAGTGATATTGAACAAGCAACACAAAGGGCAAGAGCGATGGTGATGAAGGCAGGTCTTAGCAAAGAATTAGGACCAGTTTCCTATGGAGCCAATGAAGAAGAGGTATTTTTAGGCCGATCTGTTGCTAGAACTCAAAATATGTCCGAAGAAACATCCAAAAAAGTAGATTCAGAAATTAGAAAAATTGTAGATAAAGGTTACGAAAGAGCAAGAAAAATTTTAACAGAAAAAATTGAAGACTTACACAAATTAGCAAAAGCTCTTTTAACTTATGAAACGCTTTCAGGTGAAGAAATAGAAAATTTGATAAACAAAAATATATACCCTAGCAATAAAGAAGATATAAAAGTTGAAGATGAAGATAAAGGATCAGCTTTAAGTTCAATGGGTCTTAAGCCAAAAATAGTTCACTAAAGATAAATGAAAAAGTATTACACAAGAGCGTGTAATTTTTTCTATGGTAAATCATCAATAGAACTTGTTAATCTAAAAAAAACATTTCCTTTAAGAGGCAATAAACAAATTTCATTTAATAATATAGAAATTATTTCAAGGGACTCAATTAAAAGAATTGATCTTAATAGCATAAAAAAATTACCCCAACTAAAAAAAAAAAAAATTAAAAAAGATATCAAAACTATCATTAAGAAAAATAGAAATTTTTCAAATTTAAATTTTAAAAAAAACCCAAACATAATGGGAGTATTAAATTTAACACCAGATAGTTTTTCTGATGGTGGTAAATTTAATAAAAAAAAGATAGGTTTAAAACATGCAATTGATCTATTTGAATTTGGTGCAGATATAATTGATGTGGGAGGAGAATCTACAAGGCCAGGATCAAAGTCTATAAGTGCAAAAAAAGAATGGGGTAGAATTGAAAAAATTATAAAAAAAATTAGTAAAGAAATTCCACTATCTCTTGATACAAGGAAAAGTTATATTATGAATAAAGGAATTAAATTGGGAATTAAGTTAATTAATGACGTTTCAGGATTAAGTTATGATAATAAAACGATTGAAGTTTTAAAAAAAAGTAAATCTCCTTTTGTAATTCAGCATTCACAAGGAATACCAGAAAACATGCAAAATAACCCAAAATATAAAAATGAATTATTAGACATATATGATTTTTTTGAAGAAAAGATAAAATTTTTAAGATCTAAAGGCATAAAACATAATAATATTATACTTGATCCAGGCATTGGTTTTGGAAAAAATTTGAAACATAATATGAATTTAATTAAGAATGTTTCTATTTTTCATACACTTGGTTTTCCTATACTACTTGGACTTTCTAGAAAAAGATTTATTAAAGAGTTGTCTGGAAAAAATGATACTAAAGAAAGAATGGGTGGAACAATTGCCTCCTCCTTGTATTCGATGATGCAAGGAGTTCAGGTTTTAAGAACTCATGATGTAAACGAATTAATACAAAGTATAAAAGTATTTAAACAACTGGTAAGAAGTTAATGACAAAAAAATATTTTGGAACTGATGGAATAAGAGGTCCTGTAAATAGTAAAAATATTAATGGTGATATGTTTTTTAAATTTGGTCTTGCTTCAGGAACATACTTTAAGACTCAAAAAAAAAAAAAACAAGTAGCAATAATTGCAAAAGACACCAGATTATCTGGCTATACGCTGGAACCAGCTTTAGTTTCTGGACTTACATCAGCTGGGATGCATGTTTATACATTGGGCCCCTTACCAACAAATGGACTAGCAATGTTAACAAAGTTAATGAAGGCAAATATGGGCATTATGATTACAGCTTCACATAATCCATATTATGACAATGGATTAAAGTTATTTGGTCCTGATGGACTGAAACTATCTGATAAAATTGAAAAAAAAATAGAAACATTAATTGATAAAAAAATTGAAAATTCTCTTTCAAAACCTAAAGAATTAGGTAGAGTTAAAAGGTTAGAGACTGCGAATACAGATTATATTGAGATCTTAAAAAAAAACTTTCCTAAAAACTTTAATCTTAGAGGTTTAAGAATAGTTATAGATTGTGCAAATGGTGCCGGATACAAAGCAGGGCCAGAATTACTAAAATCTTTAGGTGCAAAAGTATTTTCAATTGGAGTAAAACCTAATGGTCTTAACATTAATAATAATTGTGGATCAACATTTCCAAACAAGATTAAATTTGCAGTCAAAAAATATAAAGCACATATAGGAATTTCTCTTGATGGTGATGCTGATAGAATTATTATGTGTGATGAAAATGGTATGATAATTGATGGAGATCAAATAATTGCTGCACTGGCATTTAGATGGAAAAGAAAAAAAATGTTAAGAGGAGGCGTTATTGGAACTTTAATGTCCAATTATGGATTGGAAAAATTTTTTAAATCACAGAAAATCAAATTTTTAAGGTCTAATGTAGGTGATCGTTTTGTAAAAGAAAAAATGCAAAAAAATAATTTTAATCTAGGTGGTGAGCAATCTGGGCACATCATCTTAGGAAAATTTGCAACTACTGGGGATGGTTTATTAGTTGCATTAGAAGTTTTATTTTCATTGAGAAAAGGGAAAAAAGCTAGTAATTTTTTTGACACCTTCAAAAAAACACCACAAATATTAGAAAATGTTGACGTCAAAGATAAAAATATAATTAAAAACATTGATATAAAAAACTCTATTAAAATTGCAGAAAAATTGATGAATGGACAAGGGAGAATATTAGTTCGAAGTTCAGGAACAGAGTCAAAGATTAGAGTAATGGGTGAGAGTGAAAACAATAAACTACTTCAAAAGTGTTTAAAAATTATATTAAAAAAGATTAAATAAATTGAAACCAGAATCTAAAATATTAATTATTGCTGGTTCAGACTCGTCCGGAGGAGCCGGTATTCAAGCTGATATCAAAACTATCACTACATTAGGTTCATATGCAATGACAGCAATAACTGCTGTCACAATTCAAAATACAACAGGTGTAAAATCAATAGTAACTATTGATCCAAAAGAAATTTCCAATCAAATAGAGTTTACCTCAAAAGACATTAAGCCTGATGCGGTAAAGATTGGAATGCTGCATTCTACAAATGTTATAAAGTCAGTAATTCGATCACTAGATGTTATTAAAGTTAAAAAGATAATCTTAGATCCTGTAATGGTTGCTAAAGGAGGAACAAAACTCATAGATGATAAAGCAATTAAATTATTAAAAACTAAATTAATAAAAAAAGTTAGCTTAGTAACGCCTAATATTCCAGAAGCTGAAATATTAACTAAAACTAAAATTAAAACAAAAGAAGATATGATTTTTGCTGCAAGTATATTAATTGAACTGGGAGCAGAAAATGTTTTTATAAAAGGTGGTCATTTAGATTCTAAAGTTGTGCAAGATATCTTTGTTAATAAAAAAGAAATCCTTATTATAAAGAATAAAAGAATTGCAACTAGCAATACACATGGAACAGGTTGTACACTTTCAGCAGCTATTGCCACTTTCTTTGCTTGTGGAAAAACCTTAAAGAGATCTTGTGAGCTAGCTACTAAGTATGTAAATAATTCTATAAGATCTAACCTTAATTATGGTAAAGGCCATGGTCCCATAAATCATTTGAGTTCAATAATTGTAAATAAAAAATTTAGATAATGAAAAATGTAGTCGTTGTAGGTTCACAGTGGGGAGACGAAGGAAAAGGAAAGATAGTTGATTGGTTATCAGATCAAGCTGATGTTGTTATTCGTTTTCAAGGTGGTCATAACGCGGGACACACATTAGTAATCGACGGTATTACTTATAAATTAAGATTACTTCCCTCTGGAATTGTTAGAAAAAATAAAATATCTATTATAGGCAATGGAGTTGTAGTTGATCCCTGGGCTTTACTAGAAGAAATTAAAGAAATTAAATCTAAAGGTGTTGAAGTGAATGTAGATAATTTTATTATTTCTGAATCTGCAAACCTTATTTTACCTTTTCATAGAGAAATGGATGAAATAAGAGAGGACGCAGCAGGCAAAGGAAAGATTGGTACTACCAGACGTGGAATTGGACCTGCTTATGAAGACAAGGTTGGAAGAAGGTCTATTAGAGTTATGGATTTAAGATCTGAAACAAATCTTGATCACAGATTAGAAACTGTACTTCTTCATCATAACGCAATCAGAATAGGACTAGGTAAAAAAATTTTTGAAAAAGATAAATTAAAGGAAGAGCTATTGAAAATTGCTCCAGAAATATTAAAATTTTCTCAACCTGTATGGCTTCGAATTGATGAGTTTAAAAAACAAAAGAAAAAAATATTATTTGAGGGTGCACAAGGAATTTTATTAGATGTTGATCACGGAACATACCCTTTTGTAACATCATCTAATACGGTTGCATCAAGTGCTGCTACAGGAACTGGATGTGGACCAAATTCTATTCATTATGTACTTGGCATAACCAAAGCCTATACAACTAGAGTTGGGGAAGGTCCTTTTCCAACTGAATTAAATGATAAAACAGGAGAGTTGCTTGGTTCAAGAGGAAAAGAATTTGGAACAGTAACAAGTAGAAAAAGAAGATGTGGTTGGTTTGATGGAGTTTTAGTTAGACAAACAATAAAAATTTCAGGAATAGATGGAATTGCATTAACTAAACTTGATGTATTAGATGAACTTGACGAAATTAAAATGTGCATTGAGTACGAGTTGGATGGAAAAAAAATGAATTATCTCCCAGCTGCAGTTGAAGATCAACTAAAGATAAAACCTGTATATAAAACTTTTCCTGGCTGGAAAAGTTCTACCCAAGGTATCAAAAATATTGAGGCTTTGCCAGAAAATGCAAAAAATTATATTTATGCTTTAGAAGATTTCATAGAAACAAAGGTTTCTAGTATTTCAACAAGCCCAGAACGTGAAGATACAATTCTTTTAGAAAATCCTTTTGAAGTTTAGTTTACTGGAAGTAGATTTTTAGATTTAGCAGACAAAAGCATATGTTTTTGAAGTTTTTCAAATGCTTTATTTTCTATTTGTCTAATTCTTTCTCTGCTGATCTTATATTTTTTACTTAAATCTTCTAAAGTTGTAGGTTCATCATTTAATCTTCTAGAATAAAGAATCTCTCTTTCTCTATCATTAAGAATTTTTATAGAATCTTTCAGTAAGCTTTGTCTTTGTCCCATTTCTTCTTGATGTGCAAATTTAAGATCGTGATCTAGTTCTTTATCAACCAACCAGTCTTGCCACTCATCCCCATCCTCACCAACTTGAGCATTTAAAGAAAACTCTTTACCAGAAAGTCTTCTATTCATTGAAACTACTTCATGCTCACTAACATCTAACTTGTTAGCTATTTCATTTACATGCTCTGGTCTTAAGTCACCTTCAGACTGTGGAGCAATTTGATTTTTAATCTTCTTTAGATTAAAAAATAATTTTTTTTGTGCAGTTGTTGTTCCTATTTTAACCAGACTCCAAGATCTTAATATGTACTCTTGAATAGAAGCTCTAATCCACCACATTGCATAAGTTGCTAACCTAAAACCTTTTTCAGGCTCAAATTTTTTAACTGCTTGCATTAACCCTACATTTCCCTCTGAAATCATTTCATTAACTGGTAGGCCATACCCTCTATAACCCATCGCAATTTTAGCAACAAGTCTAAGGTGACTAGTTACAAGTTTTTCAGCAGCTTTAACATTTCCTGTTGTTTTCCAATTTTTTGCCAACATATATTCTTCTTCTGCTGCCAACATCGGAAACTTTTTAATTTGTTCGAGATAAGCAGATAGACCACCCTCATTTGAAAGTGTAGGAAGATTGTTGTTTATTGTAGCATTCATAAGTTGTATTTATTTAATTAATTATAGTAATATTTCAAGGCTTTATTTGCCAGTATTTCTAAGTAATAACAAAATATTTTCAAGTTCTTGTGGCAAAATTGAGGTAAAAATCATTTCTTCGTTAGTTTTAGGGTGAATGAAACCTAGTGTTTGTGCATGAAGAAATTGCCTTTCTAATTTGTAAATTAATTTTTCTAAGCTGGTGTCTATATTTTTAAGTTTTTTATATTTTTTTTTATACTTACCATCACCCATAATACTGTTACCCATGTGAGTCATGTGAACTCTTATTTGATGTGTTCTTCCTGTTTCCAATTTACATTCAACTAAGCTTAATGTAGGAGTTTTATCATTTTCAAAAATTTCTATGGTTTTATAATTTGTTATTGCTCTTTTGCCCTTTGAACTACTAACTTCCATCATTTGTCTGTTTTTTGAACTTCTAGTTATAAATGTATCAATTTTCCCAGATGAAGGCCTAAGTTTACCCCAGATCAAGAGTTGATAAACTCTTGTAATTGTATGCTCACTAAATTGATAAGATAAATTTTCATGAGTTATATTATTTTTAGCAATAACTATTAATCCAGAGGTATCTTTATCTATTCTGTGAACAATGCCAGGCCTTAATTCATCTCCAATTGAGGATAATGAGTCCTTATTATAATGCATTAAAGCATTAACAATTGTTTCGTCATAATTACCCGCACCTGGATGCATAATGATTCCAGCAGGTTTATTGATTACTAACAAGTCATCATCTTCATAAATAATTTCTAATTTAAAATCGTAAGGTTTTAAAGAAGCTTCTTTTGGCTCAGGAATTTGAAGGTGAATTTTGTCACCACTATATATTTTTTTTGAGGGACTATTAACGACTACATCATTTAATTTTAATTTTTTTTTTAGAATTAAATTTTTGATCCTTGTTCTACTAATTAATTTTTCTCTTTTATTGACAAATATATCAAGTCTAAGATTGTTCTCATCAGTCTCTACTATTAAGTTAATGTTTTTTTCCATAAAATGTAATATTAATACTATATGCGCTGCTAGCTCAACTGGATAGAGCACCAGATTTCGAATCTGGGGGTTATAGGTTCGACTCCTATGTGGCGCACCAAAAAATACTTAAATATCAGTGGATTTAATTTAAATTTTACCATAAATAGTTTCAAATTAATGACCACAAATAAAAAATTTATAATTAATCTATCTTCTCTATATTTTGCCTTAGGTACA
>Ga0315339_1003119_pt1 | contig 11927 bp, 7 predicted proteins | sample ASW17metaG_FD_204514 | JGI IMG/M metagenome (GOLD analysis project Ga0315339, IMG submission 204514) | Ammonia-oxidizing marine archaeal communities from Pacific Ocean, United States - ASW #17 | ecosystem: Environmental > Aquatic > Marine > Oceanic | place: USA: California | collected 2016-12-05
GCTTCACTATCATCGACGACGACGACTGGAATCTTAGTCATTTTCGGTTTCCTTTGACGGGAGCGTGAAAATGAACTCAGTTCCTTCACCCTCGGTACTTGTTAGCATAATTGTTCCACCTAGCCGGTCAATTTGTTTTTGGACCAGGGAAAGTCCTAATCCGTCGCCGCTGCGAACATCGAGCTTTTTGAACATCTCAAAGACTTTATCTACATTGTCTTTGGGAATACCTATTCCATTGTCTGAAATAGAGATTTTGACGCCCTCTGGTGATTTCGCGCTTTTGACGATAACGATGTGTTCCGGTTTGTCGGCATCCATGTAACGTAATGCGTTTGAGAATAAATTTTCGAGGATTACTTTCAAAGTCGGCAGTTCCGTCATGATTGGAGTCTTGTGTTTCAGATCCATCAACAGCTGCGTTTCGCTTTCTCCGCCGGTCAGGTCCAGCCAGATTTCCTGAATTGTGGGTTCAAGCTCGATCGGTTCTATCGGGACGTCTTCGCGACCGGCGCGGGCGATCCGCAACACCCCTTCGACCTTTGAGGCGCTGCGATGGCTGATGTCCATAACCTTGTTCAGGATTTGGCGCGCCTCATCAACGCTTCCGTTGTCCATATCCTCAATGCACAGCTTCACAAGGCCCGTGATTGTCGACAGGGGTGCCTTCAGATCGTGACTGGCGCTATAGGCAAAATGGGATAGCTCGACATTCAGCGCCGCCAGTTCCGCACTTTTTCTGGCAACTTCTTCGATTGCGGCCACGCGTTCGGTTCTGTCGACAATTGTGCTCATCACCAATTTTCCGTCGGCGGAATCAACCGGAGTCAGCACGATCTCAACCGGAAACAGGTGACCAGTTTGATGGCGTGCAAATAGATCCCGACCCAGCCCCATCCGACGCACGGAGCTGTTGTTCATATAGCTGGCCGTATACACGGGATGCGCGCGCCTGAATTCATCAGGCACCAGCATCTCAACCGGGTGACCCAGTAAGTCTTCTTCTTCGTAGCCGAATAAAAATGACGCAGCTTTGTTGACGAAAACGATGTCACCCTGCTCGTCGACCATTACCATGGCGCTTGCGGCCGCATCCATGGCGCGATGCATGCGTTCCTCATGGATTTTGCGGTGCCGAATGTCGATCGCGGCGACAAGCGCCATTTTCTCGACGCCGTCCGTCACAGGCTCCAGCCCCAGTTCCAGCGGGATCACGGTTCCGGATTTCGTAACCCCATTCAGATCGCGCCCGGCCCCCATGTTGCGCTTGGTCGCGACCCGATTGTAGGCATTGCGCAATTCAGGATGGTGACCGCGGATAGGTATCGGCACCAAAACCTCAACGCTTAGCCCGATCAATTCATCTGCGCCATACTCAAAAAGGTTCAGGAAATCCGAGTTTGCCAGCAAAATCTTGCCGTCATCAGAAACCAAAAGCATCGGCACAGGAGAGATGTCAAACGCGAGGCGGTATTTTTCTATCAAGGACAGGTCAGAACCCTCCGGCGCCGAAAAGGCAGGTACTTGGTATTCACGCGCAAGTCATAACAGAAAGACCGTTAAAGGGCCGTTTACAGGTGGCGCAGGGGGCAGTGCCCCGAATTCATAAAGCTTTTCGCGGGCGATTTGGGGACACCGGCGCAGTTAACCACGCCATGACACCCAAATCCGCCCATTGGCCCGATATAAACCCGATTCCCCCACGGCTGCCCTTGCAACCCCACGTGCCGCGCTTATAACCCCCAAGAATTTGCTGCGTCCCGGGGGTCAGTCATGCCGAAAAGAACAGATATCAAGTCCATCATGATCATCGGTGCAGGCCCAATTATCATTGGGCAAGCGTGCGAGTTTGACTATTCCGGTGCCCAGGCCTGCAAGGCCCTGCGCGAGGAAGGCTACCGCGTCATCCTGGTCAACTCTAACCCGGCCACGATCATGACCGATCCGAACCTGGCCGACGCCACCTATATTGAACCTATTACCCCCGAAGTCGTCGCCAAAATCATCGAGAAAGAGCGCCCCGACGCGCTGCTGCCGACGATGGGCGGCCAGACCGGGCTGAACACGTCGCTTGCCCTCGAAGAGATGGGCGTGCTGGCCAAGTACAACGTCGAAATGATCGGGGCCAAGCGCGAAGCCATCGAAATGGCCGAAGACCGCAAACTGTTCCGCGAGGCGATGGACAGGCTGGGCATCGAAAACCCCCGCGCCACCATCGCCACCACGATGGACGAATGCATGGATGCGCTTGAAGACATCGGTCTGCCGGCCATCATCCGCCCCGCCTTTACCATGGGTGGCACCGGCGGCGGCGTGGCGTACAACCGCGAAGATTACGAACATTTCTGCAAAACCGGCCTTGATGCCAGCCCCGTCAATCAGATCCTGATTGATGAATCCCTGCTGGGTTGGAAAGAATACGAGATGGAGGTCGTGCGTGACACCGCCGACAACGCCATCATCGTTTGTTCCATCGAAAACGTTGACCCGATGGGCGTGCATACCGGCGACAGTATCACCGTTGCCCCGGCGCTGACGCTGACCGACAAAGAATACCAGATCATGCGCAACCAATCGATTGCGGTCCTGCGCGAGATCGGCGTCGAAACCGGCGGCTCAAACGTGCAATGGTCGGTGAACCCGGCCGATGGCCGTATGGTCGTGATCGAAATGAACCCGCGCGTCTCGCGGTCATCCGCTCTGGCCTCCAAGGCGACCGGTTTCCCCATCGCCAAGATCGCGGCCAAACTGGCCGTCGGTTATACGCTGGATGAGCTGGACAATGATATCACCAAGGTGACGCCTGCCAGCTTTGAGCCGACAATCGACTACGTCGTCACAAAAATCCCGCGTTTCGCGTTTGAGAAATTCCCCGGTTCTGAACCGCTGCTGTCCACCGCGATGAAATCCGTGGGCGAGGTCATGTCAATCGGCCGGACTTTCCATGAATCTGTGCAAAAGGCGCTCGCCAGCATGGAAACCGGCCTCTGCGGCTTTGACGAAATCGAAATCGAGGGCGCACCGGAAGAATCCGCGATCATCAAGGCGCTGTCCCGGCAAACGCCCGATCGGATTCGTGTCATTGCGCAGGCGATGCGCCACGGCCTGACAGACGATCAAATTCATATCGCGACCGCCTATGATCCGTGGTTCCTGGCCCGTATCCGCGAAATCATCGACATCGAAGCGATCGTTCGCAAAGATGGTCTGCCAGTCGATGAATCCGGCCTGCGCAAGCTGAAAATGATGGGTTTCACCGACGCCCGCCTTGGCATGCTGACCGGCCGCGACGAGGACAACGTGCGCCGCGCCCGTCAGAACCTTGGCGTCAACGCCGTGTTCAAACGCATCGACACCTGCGCCGCCGAGTTTGAGGCCCAGACGCCCTATATGTATTCCACCTACGAAAGCCCCGTAATGGGCGAGGTGGAATGCGAGGCGCGGCCATCGGATGCCAAAAAGGTCGTCATTCTCGGTGGTGGTCCGAACCGCATCGGGCAGGGGATTGAATTCGACTATTGCTGTTGTCACGCCTGCTATGCCCTGCACGATCAGGGCTATGAGACGATCATGATCAACTGCAACCCGGAAACCGTGTCGACCGACTATGACACATCCGACCGGCTGTACTTTGAACCCCTCACATTCGAACATGTGATGGAAATCATGCGCGTCGAGCAGGACAATGGCACCCTGCATGGCGTAATCGTACAATTCGGCGGGCAAACCCCGCTGAAACTGGCCAATGCCTTGCACGAAGCAGGCATTCCTATCCTTGGAACCACCCCTGACGCCATCGATCTGGCTGAAGACCGCGAGCGTTTTCAGGACCTGGTCAATAAGCTGAACTTGAAACAACCGAACAATGCGCTGGCCAGCACCGACGAACAGGCCTTCGCCGCCGCCGAGAAAATCGGCTACCCGCTGGTGATCCGCCCCAGCTACGTCCTCGGTGGCCGCGCCATGGAAATCGTCCGCGATCTGCCACAGTTGGAACGCTACATCGCCGAGGCCGTGGTGGTTTCCGGCGACAGCCCCGTGCTGCTCGACAGCTACCTGTCCGGTGCCGTTGAGGTTGACGTTGACTGCCTGTCTGACGGTGAAAACGTCCACATCGCGGGCATCATGCAGCACATCGAAGAGGCCGGCGTGCACTCCGGTGACAGCGCCTGTTCCCTGCCGCCGCATAGCCTGCCCAAGGACATCATCGCTGAACTCGAACGCCAATCCGTCGCGCTCGCCCGCGCGCTTCATGTGGTCGGCCTGATGAACGTGCAATACGCCATCAAAGACGGTGAAATCTACCTGATCGAAGTCAACCCGCGCGCCTCCCGCACCGTGCCCTTCGTCGCCAAAGCCACCGACTCCGCCATCGCCAGCATCGCCGCGCGCCTCATGGCGGGCGAGCCGCTGTCAAACTTCCCTTTGCGCCCCGCCTATGACGCCTCTGTCAGCTATGACACCACCCTGCCGCTCGCCGACCCGATGACGCTGGTCGACCCCAACATGCCGTGGTTTTCCGTCAAAGAGGCGGTGCTGCCCTTCGCCCGCTTCCCCGGCGTCGACACGCTGCTTGGCCCGGAAATGCGCTCCACCGGAGAGGTCATGGGCTGGGACCGCACCTTTGCCCGCGCCTTCCTGAAGGCCCAGATGGGTGCCGGCGTCGATCTGCCCCGCAGTGGCGTCGTCTTCCTGTCGATCAAAGACGACGACAAGACGCCCCAGCTGATTGAAACCGCGCAAATCCTCACCGACCTCGGCTTTACCATCACCGCCACCTCCGGCACCGCCAGCTTCCTGCACGAGGCCGGTATCGCCGCCGAAATCGTCAAGAAAGCCTACGAGGGCCGCCCCAACATCGTCGACATCATGAAAGACAAAGGCATCGCGCTGGTCATGAACACCACCGAAGGCGCGCAAGCGGTCGAGGACTCCCGCTCCATGCGCAACGTCGCCCTCACCGACAAAATCCCCTACTACACGACCGCCTCAGGCTGCCACGCCGCCGCATTGGCGATCAAAGCACGGGAAGAGGGCGAGATTGGGGTGAGAAGCTTGCAGGGGTGAGGCGCGTTCTAGCGCAATCCGAAAGCTAGCAATCCGACTATCAACAAAACACCGATGGAAATGTACTTTAGGGTTCTCTGAATATCCTCATTATTTCCTTTCGCAAATTTATGTTGCGAGGTTTTTTTCGAAGAAATTTCCTCGGCGCAGGGAAATTTCTCATAATCGGTCAAAAATTCTATCGCCTTGATGTCCTGATGGCGATCTTCCTGTTCTGTTATGTTCCATTTCTTGATGCTCCCGTCTGGTCTCCATCCGTAGGTCAAGGCGCTCTTTTGTCGAAGGTCGAATGGAAATTCGACCTGGACTTTTTGGGGGCCACATCCGCTTTGCAAAGCACAAAGGAGCCTATCGAATAAATCTTCAGACATTTGGTATCGGAAGGAAATTGTCTCGGGAGCGCTATAGTCAATCCCACTTATTGCTTCGTGGTAAGACATTATGCGTGTTGATTGACCGTCGGGTTCCAGCCCTCGATAAAGCGTCAGGCTAGCCTCTGGTATTTCTGGGCTCTGCTCGTTGCCAACTCCATTTTGGGTTCGTTTGAAAATGGTGCCAGAGCTCAGTTCGATAGATTCGAAAAACCCAAGGGGTCGGATAGTGAATGTGATACGTTCCAGTATAATTGGAAAATCGCTTTTGCCATCTCCATCAAGGCGTTCACTTGCCGAATACCCACTGTTAACAATCTCAAGGTTGACTGATGTCATGGAATTGAGTTCTTGCCCACTTTGAGAATAGCTGAAATCGAGTCCAGATTGGGTGATCTGAACTCGGACGGCAAGTCTTTCCTGTTGTTAGTGCGATTGACGCTGGCGAAAACGGGGGGGTATCGGTGGCTATACATCTTAATAATCTGGGTCTCATAACAACTGACCTGCCCCGCCCGGCAGCGCCCGACCCTCCCCCCGGGAGGGCGCTCTTGCTACCTTACACCTCACACCACCGTCGCACCCGTGCAACCCACATCACAAACCAAATCCGGCCCATGCGCCCACCCAGGCTCGGGCGCTGCCCTTGGTCCTGTGCCTTCGGAGATTTGCCGAACGTGTCATCCCCGCGAAAGCTGGGACCTTTTTCAACAGTCGCTGTCCCTTCGGCGCGCGATCCCCGCTTTCGCGAGGATGACAGGGGCCTTTTCGTGGCAATGACGGTCAACCGAAGGGTGTGCATTCACGCCATCAAATCCGCCTCTGCCTCTAACCGGCGCATTTCCAGCAACAGCCGTGCCTCTTCCGTCTGGAGTCGCAATTCGGCCATTTGCTCTTCGACCTGTCCCCATCCCGGCGGCGACATTTCCTCGACCTCTTCGGGGCGCATCACGAAATCTGTGGTGTCCGGCCCCTCGATGATCTTGGCAAGTCGTCCGTGCATAAAGCTGCGCAGCACGGTGTTCAGCCGCGGTTGCCAGCCCGGCCCGAAACCGCGAAAGAACTTCACCACGTCCTCATCCAGCCGGATCGTCACGCGGGTTTTGGCGTGGCGCGGGTTACTTGCCACCTCGTGCCATTCCTTGGGCAGGCCTTGCCGTGCCACCACCGTCTTCAGGATGTCATGTTCCACCATGCGCAGCGCGTCGGCGAAATAGCCCACTTGCGTGCGTTCGGCCTGCGTTGGTTTGCGTCGTTGCTCCGCCATCTCAATCCCCTTTTCGGCCCCTCCACCGGGTCCAATCCGGGGGAGTTTGCGAAAATTCGATTAAAATGCCGTAATCCCAGCGTACGCACAGCCTGTGTACGCGCGGTGTACAGGCTGTGTACGCAGTGTGTACGCCCTGTGCGAGCGTTTTTGGGCCTATTTCGCCGGGTAACCCAGCGTGCCCAGAGCGTCCTTGATTTCGTCCAGAATCGCCGGATCGTCGATGGTTGCAGGCAGTTTAAACTCGGCCCCATCGGCGATTTTCACCATGGTCGCGCGCAGGATTTTACCGCTGCGAGTCTTGGGCAAACGGTCCACCACGCTGACCAGTTTGAACGCTGCCACGGGCCCGATTTTGTCGCGCACCAGCTTGACGCATTCCTTGGCAATCTCGTCATGTGGACGGTCTACCCCTTTGGTAAGGCAGACAAATCCCATCGGTAGCTGGCCCTTCAACTGGTCCGTCACACCGATCACCGCACATTCGGCCACGTCAGGGTGAGAGGCCAGAACCTCCTCCATCCCGCCGGTGCTTAAACGGTGCCCGGCGACGTTGATCACATCATCCGTACGCGCCATGATCCACAGATAGCCATCCGCATCCTTCATCCCCGCATCGCCAGTCTCATAGTACCCCGGGAAATGCTCCAGATAACTCTTACGATACCGCGCCTCGGCATTCCAAAGCCCCGGCAAAGTCCCCGGCGGCAGCGGTAGTTTGATGGCGATTGCGCCCAGTTCACCGGCGGGCATCGGGTGGCCTGCTTCGTCAAGGATATCAATGTCATAGCCAGGCATAGCCACGCTGGGCGACCCGACTTTGACCGGCAAAGCCTCAATGCCCATCGGGTTGCCCGCGATGGTATAGCCGGTCTCTGTTTGCCACCAATGGTCGATCACCGGAATCTTCAACAGGTCCTGCGCCCATTCGATGGTATCGGGGTCCGCGCGTTCCCCCGCAAGGTAGAGCGCACGCAGGCATGACACGTCGTAGGGCTTGAAGAATTCGCCCTTGGGATCTTCGCGTTTGATGGCGCGGAACGCGGTGGGCGCGGTGAAGAAGCTGCGGACCTTATGTTCGGAAATCACCCGCCAGAAAGTGCCGGCATCGGGCGTGCCGACCGGCTTGCCCTCAAACACCACGGTGGTGTTTCCGTGGATCAGCGGGCCATAGCAAATATAGCTGTGGCCAACGACCCAACCAACGTCACTGGCGGCCCAAAACACCTCGCCCGGATTGACGTTGTAGATGTTCTTCATCGTCCAGTTCAGAGCCACCAAATGGCCGCCGGTATGGCGGATAACGCCCTTTGGTTGGCCAGTGGTGCCTGAGGTATAGAGGACATAGGCTGGGTGGTTGCCTTCAACCGGGACGCAGTCGGCAGGGGTGACGTCGTCCTGCGCCGCATACCAGTCGAAATCCTTCGGGCCGAGTTCAGCAACACATTGTTCACGCTGTAAAATCAGGGAGAAGTCTGGTTTATGTTTCGCCAGATCATTCGCGCCATCCAACAGAGGTTTATAGGCAATGATGCGTCCCGGTTCGATGCCGCAAGAGGCGGTCAGGATCGCCTTTGGCTGGGCGTCATCAATGCGAACGGCCAACTCGTTGCTGGCGAAACCGCCAAAGACAACGGAATGGATTGCACCGATGCGAGTGGTGGCGAGCATGGCAATCAGGGCTTCGGGGACCATCGGCATATAGATGATGACGCGGTCGCCCTTGGTGATGCCTTTGTCGCGAAGAACACCAGCGACAGAGGCGACCTGATCACGTAATTCGCGGTAGGTTATCGTGCTTTTGGTGTCGGTGATCGGGCTGTCATAAATGATGGCCGCCTGATCGCCGCGTGTCGCGACATGACGGTCAACAGCGTTGTAGCACGTGTTGACCATGCCATCACTGAACCATTCGTACAGCGGTGCATTGCCATCAAACAGGGCTTTGCTGGGCGGGGTGTCCCAATCAATGGCCTTGGCCGCCGACATCCAGAATGCTTCGGGGTCGTCTTGCCAAGCTTTGTAGATATCTGCGTATGCCATCGTATGCCCTCCTCCAGCGTCGTCTGATCTGTAAGCGATGAGGTGATGTTTGGGCAAGCGGGCAGGGCTGCGCTATGCGGTCACTGTTGGCGATAACGAAAAACGTTGGTTGTTGTGTGCCAATGGGCCCCGGTTCCGCCGAAGGCGGGGCTGGGGAGAATAATTTTGGCGCGTAGCGCCGCCACTTAATAACAGTTCCTTGCCCGCAAACGTGACATGATCTAGCGGAGGCGCTGCCGCGCCGCTGTATGCTCCCCATCCTTGCCTTTGGCAAAGACGGGGCCCGCCGCGACCCTAGCCGTAGTGCGCGACGGGTGTGCCTGCGAGGGCGGCCATGTTGAGCAGGCCGCGCGGTGTGATCGACGGCGTCACGATATGGGCGCGGTTGCCCATGCCCATCAGGATTGGTCCGACTTCCAGACCGCCGGCCTTCATTTTCAGGATGTTGCGCACCCCAGATGCAGCATCGGTATTGGCAAAGACCAGACAGTTGGCGGCACCTTCAAAACGCGAACTCGGGAAAATGCGCTGGCGCAACTCCTGATCCAGCGCGGCATCGGCGTGCATCTCGCCCTCATAGGAAAAGTCACGCGGCTCTGAGTCCAAAATCTCCAGCGCGCCGCGCATCCGCAGGCCGGTTCCGCAGTCGAGGTTGCCGAATTGCGAGTGCGAGCACATGGCGATTTTCGGTTCGACTCCAAAGCGGCGAATATGGCGCGCGGCGGCAACAACCGTGTCAGCGATTTGTTGCGGTGTGGGTTCCGGGTGCACCTGCGTGTCGGCGACAAACAGCGGGCCGTCCTCTAGGATCATCAGGGACAGGGCACCGACCGGGTTCATGTCGGCCGTGCCCAGGACCTGGTCGATATAGTTCAGGTGCCACAGGAACTGGCCGAATGTGCCGCAGATCATACTGTCGGCGTCGCCACGATGCACCATGACCGCCGCGATGGCGGTGGTATTGGTGCGCATGATGGCGCGGGCCAGGTCAGGCGTCACGCCCCTCCGTTGCATGAGGCCGTGATAGGTTGTCCAATAGTCGTTGTAGCGCGGGTCATCCTGCGGGTTCACCAGTTCAAAATGCTCTCCGGGGCGGATCGACAGGCCAGCGCGTTCGGCGCGGTGTTCGATGACGTCGGGGCGGCCGATCAGGATTGGTTTGTCGGTGGTTTCCTCAATGATCGCCTGTGCGGCGCGCAGAACGCGCTCGCTTTCGCCCTCGGCGAACACAATAGTGCGTTCTGCGGTCGACGCTGCCTCAAACACCGGGCGCATGATCAGGGCAGAGCGGAAGACCGAACTGTCGAGTTTTTCGCGATAAGCCTCAAAGTCTTCAATCGGGCGCGTAGCAACGCCGCTATCCATCGCCGCGCGGGCCACGGCGGTGGCGATTTCGCCGGTCAGGCGCGGATCGAACGCTTTGGGGATCAAATAGTCCGGGCCGAAATTCATCGACTCGCCTTGATAAGCCTCGGCGGCCTCGGCACTTGTGCTGGCACGGGCAAGGGCGGCGATTGCGTTAATGCAGGCCAATTGCATGTCATCGTTGATTTCCGTCGCACCGACATCCAAGGCACCACGGAAGATGAACGGAAAACACAGCACGTTGTTGACCTGGTTGGGATAATCGCTGCGCCCGGTGGCGATGATGGCATCCGGTGCCACGGCGCGGGCGGAGTCGGGCATGATTTCCGGGTTGGGGTTGGCCAGCGCAAAAACAATGGGCTGGCTGGACATCCGTGCGACCATCTCGGGCTTTAGCACGTTGGCCCCGGAAAGGCCCAAAAACAGGTCGGCCCCGTCAATGACGTCATCCAGCACGCGCGGGCCTCCGGGCTGGGCGTAGCAGGATTTTTGTTCCGGCATATCCTCGACCCGGCCTTCGTGGACCAAGCCGTGCAGATCGACCAGCCAGACATTTTCGCGCTTAACGCCCAGTTTCAGCAACATGTTCAGGCAAGCGATCCCGGCCGCGCCGCCGCCGGTGGACACAACTTTGATGTCCTCGAATTTCTTCTTCGCAACCAGCAGCGCGTTGGTGGCCGCGGCCCCCACAACAATGGCAGTACCGTGCTGATCATCGTGGAACACCGGAATATTCATCCGCTCGCGGCACAGTTTTTCGACAATAAAACAATCCGGGGCTTTGATATCTTCAAGGTTGATCGCCCCAAAGGTCGGCTCTAGCGCGCAGACAATATCAGCCAGCTTTTCGGGGTCTGTTTCGTCCAACTCGATGTCGAAACAGTCGATATTGGCGAATTTCTTGAACAGAACCGCCTTGCCTTCCATCACCGGCTTGGCGGCTCCGGCACCGATGTTGCCCAGCCCCAATACTGCTGTGCCATTGGTTACCACCGCCACCAGATTGGCCCGCGCCGTATAGCGGCTGGCGGTTTGTGGGTCGCTTTTGATTTCAAGACAGGCCTCGGCGACGCCGGGCGTATAGGCCAACGACAAGTCACGCCCGTTGGCCAGCGGTTTTGTCGCGCGAATTTCCAGTTTACCCGGTTTCGGGGTCTCATGGTAGGTCAGAGCCGTCTGACGAAAGCTTTCCTGGCGTTGATCACTCACGGTCTGGTTCCTTTTGCGACAGGGTAGTTTAGTGTTAAACTATATTTTAAAGCTCCTTACAGAGCTTCGCTGGCAACTGCAATCGAGGCTGCCAACCTAGCGGCAACTGGTCTGGCACGGCAAGCCTTTTGCGGCCAGCGCAGCAAGCCCCTTGCATCGGGCGGTCTGGCGGATCACTCTGGGGGATAAGCAGAACAGAAAGGCACGTTATGTCGCTGATCCAAGCCGCCACTGAAGTGCGCGAAAACGCCTATGCACCCTATTCCAAGTTCAAGGTGGGCGCTGCTGTGCGAGCCGCGTCTGGCGCGGTTTACGTCGGGTGTAATGTGGAAAACGTGGCCTATCCCGAAGGGACCTGTGCCGAGGCCGGGGCAATTGCCGCGATGGTCGCCGCAGGAGAAACTGTGATAAACGAGGTGGCGGTGATTGCCGATAGCCCGGTTCCGGTCACGCCCTGTGGCGGATGCCGTCAGAAGTTGGCAGAATTCGCCGCCAAGGATGTCACCGTCACGATGGTATCGACGCAAGGCCTGCAAAGCACGATGACGATAGCTGATTTGCTGCCCGGTGCCTTCGATATCGCGCAGATGGAGCAGGCATAAATG
>Ga0315339_1003120_pt1 | contig 11926 bp, 13 predicted proteins | sample ASW17metaG_FD_204514 | JGI IMG/M metagenome (GOLD analysis project Ga0315339, IMG submission 204514) | Ammonia-oxidizing marine archaeal communities from Pacific Ocean, United States - ASW #17 | ecosystem: Environmental > Aquatic > Marine > Oceanic | place: USA: California | collected 2016-12-05
AAGGCTTTGCAAAGAGATTTTGGCGCTGTTGGGGGCCCTCCAAGCACCTGCGGGTCCCGGCCCGATCCCGCCGCCCGAACTCATGCCTCCCGCTCTCAGAAGCGGCGGTTTAGACACGGGCTGCTAGAGGCGGGAGCGAACTACATCCACGACGTCGATTTCCGAATATCGGAGTTGCGCAAGTACGCCGATGAGGCGCGAGCGTTGGCCCTGCAGGCGGCGTACGAGAAAGCACGGGATCTGGCTAGCGTGGGTGGATTTGCGATGTCCGAGCGGCCATCCGATGTATTCTCGGCGGAAACGAAGTTGCAGACCTGGTACGACGCCAATCGTAGCGGCCGGCAGCGTTCGCAGAGAGGGACTGCGATGCAGAATTCTAGGGTGATCCACGTGGGTTCAACGGGACAGCCGGGGCAGGATTGGGCGGCCCCGAATGGCGGGGTGGGGTATCTGGCGGTGCGAGCAACCGTGGATTTGGAGTTTAGAATCGAACGTGCGCGGGAGTAGGAGTAGGGTTCGCGGGAACTGTCGCGCGTGATGGTCCCCGGAGACTACCCCAGATCTTCGCCTTGACACTGAAATGTGTGAGTAGCGCATCGACCCGTTGAGCTAACACGCATGGCGGCAGTACAGCCGCTAACGTCTATCCCTCACCGCCCGCCGGCAACGTCGATGAACGTACCTGTCACGTAAGATGCTTCCATCGAGAGTAGCCAAAGGATGGCAGTCGCCACCTCCTCTGGCGTTCCGCCGCGTTGCATGGGGATAGCACTCTTGATGCGGTCAATGTGCCCTGAGTTGTCCCGCTCCTCCGCTCAGCAGACGTGTTTTCCATGGCCCCTCGAGTCTAGACGAACCAGGAACCGCGGCACATGGGCCGCGACCGTGCTGCTCCCGCTACACCTTCGCAATCGCCGCCAACAAACCCTTCATCGAATACTCACTCGCCTTCGCCTTGCTCCCGTCAATCGTAAAGTGCGTCTCAAGCGAAAGCGTTTCCTTGTAGCCATCCTTCAGCAGCGCCCGAAGCTGCCCCACATGGTCAAACTCCCCCTGGCCCACGCCGCACCACTCATACTTGCCCGACGGCATCTTGCGAAAGTCCCGCAGATGCACATGGAAGATTCGCTTCGGGTCGATCAAACGATAGCCCTCGGGAAATCCCGTCCCACCCTCGCGGACCGAGTTATTCGGCTCCCAGATTGCCCCGAACGCATCGTCCTGTACAAGTTCGAGCATCTTCGCCAGTTGCGCGGCCGTCGAAACATGATTGCCGCCGACATTCTCAATCGCTAAACGAAACCCGCCCTTCTTCGCCCGGCGGGCCGCCTCCTTCAGAAGCTCCGAAATCCGCGGATAGAGTGACGCATCCGGCTGTCCGCCCTTCGCATACTGGAAAGCGAACGTCCGAATCTTGTTCGTACCGAAGATCCTCGCCCGCTCCATCGCGCGGTCAAGCAGCGCCCACTGCTCGTCCAGCTTCTTGTTGCCCTCGGCCGTTTCCGGCGGCAGCTGAACCTTGAAGAATCCCGTATCCAGAATGCAGACGGCGATGTTGTTCTCGTCCAGCAGCTTCTTCGCGCGGTGAATCTTCTCCACCGGCTGCGACGTGTTGTACTTCCCCCACAGCCCCCGGATCTCCGCGTACTTCAATCCAAAACGCTTGATGAACTCAATCGCGACACCAAGGTCGTCATCCACCTCGTCCGTTGTAACCCCAAGCTTGAAAGCAGAAAGCTTCGCCGCCGGCAGCCTCGATGCCAGCCCCGCGAAAGCAACCCCGCCCAACAGATTCCTGCGTGTAATCGGTTCCATGCCAAGCTACTCCCCAAACGCCGCGTCAAACGCCAAACCCGACGGAGCAAAGTCAACACCCTTCGTGAACTCGCAAGCCTCCTGCGCGCCATGCTCACGTTCCATGCCGCTATCTTCCCACTCAATCGATAGCGGACCCGTATAGCCAATGTGATTCAGCGTCCGAATGATCTCCTCGAAATCCACCCCGCCATGCCCCAGCGAACGGAAGTCCCAGCCACGCTCCGGGTGCCCGAAGTTCAGGTGTGACCCTAGAATCCCCGCGCGCCCATCAAGCTGCAACGCCGCGTCCTTCATATGGACGTGGTAGATACGGTCCGAAAACTCTGTCAGGAACCGCACCGGGTCGATCTCCTGCCAGTGCAAATGGCTCGGATCGAAGTTGAAGCCGAACGCCTCGCGGCCATTGACCGCTTCGATCGCCCGCTTCGCCGTCACGATATCGAACGCAATCTCCGTCGGATGCACCTCCAACCCAAACCGCACACCACACTCATCGTACACGTCGAGAATCGGGTTCCACATCTCCGCGAAGTACTGGAAACCGCCTTCGATCTCTTCTTCCGACACCGGCGGGAAGCTATACAGGTAGTGCCAGATTGACGAGCCCGTGAATCCATTCGCAACCTTCAGACCCAGGTTCTTCGCCGCCCGCGCCGTATCCTTCACCGCCTCCACGGCCCAAGCCCGCTTCTTCTCGGCATCACCGGCGCAGTCGGCCGGAGCGAACGCATCCGACCGACTGTCGTTATTTGGATCGCACACGAGCTGTCCCGCCAGATGGTTCGAAATCGCGAATAGATGCAAGCCATGTTTGGCCAGAATCGCCTTCTGCTGCTCGCAATACGCCGTATCCTTGGCGGCGCGCGCCACGTCCATGTGGTCGCCCCAGCAAGCAAGCTCAAGGCCGTCATAGCCCCAACTCGACGCCTTTTCCGCCAACACTTCCAACGGCAAATCAGCCCACTGTCCGGTGAATAAAGTTACGGGTCGACCCATGGAACTCCTCCTCGCGCCGACGCTGGGTTTCGTCGGCGTTTAGACATGAAAAGTGCTCGCGAACCGCGCTCGCACGGCCCGCGACAATCAGGGAGTTTACCAGATGCCTAGGACCCTCCTCGAATTGCCTTCAAATCGATGAACGGCGTGCCGCCGCTGGTAACTTGTGGCAGGTGTCCGTCCCACTTCTCGATCGCCCGCAATTGCAGAATCGCCGGCGAAATCGTCTGCCGCTGCAGCCGCTGCCCTTCGGCTTCGGCCCGCGCGGTCGTGATCTGCTGTTCCGCTTCGATCTTCACGCGCTCCAAATCCCGCTCCGCCTTCAGAGCCGATTGCTCCGCGGTCTGCTTCATCTCGATCGCCTCGTTGAACACCGCAGAGAAGCTGAAGTCGACGATATTGAACTCGTCCACGATGATGCTGTGGGTAAGCAAGCGTGTGCTGAGCATGTCCTTGATCTGAACCGATACTTCGCCGCGTTTGGTAATCAGTTCTTCCGCTGTGAATTGCGCCGTGGCCGCCTTCATCGATTCCTGCACCGCCGGGTCGATAATCCTCTCCTTGTAGGAGAGCCCGACATCTTGATACACCTTGTTCGCGGCGTTGGGGGCGACGTGGTAGTTGACGGCGATCGTTGACGAAACCATCTGGAGATCCTTCGATGAGGCCGCGACAGCCGTTTGCGACTTCTGAATCTTCACGTCGATGGGAATGATCTCCTGGATGAAGGGGATCTTGAATCGCAATCCTTCGCCCAGCACCACGTCTTGAACACCGCCGAACTGGCTGAATACGACGCCGCGTTCACCGGCCCCAATCGTCTTGACGGAGTTCACCAGTAGAAGCAACACAACAACCACAATCGCGATCCGAACAACATTACTTGACGCGCCGCCCACGTAACGGTTAAATACCTCTTCTAACTCATTTGAACTACCGTAGCCTCTCGCCATGATCTTTCCTCCTCAGAATTATTAGGGAGCCGCAGCTTGTTGCCGGGCGCACTCATCTTAAGGCCGCGCGCACTTTCCGACCGGCCGTCTCGGCTCTGGCCTACCGAGGCTGTTCGGTTAACTCGACGCGATCTGCAGCAGCATCTGCTCAGCCAACCACTCGGCTTCGCGCTTGTCACGCACGCTGCTTCCCGCGGTCACTTCTTTTCCATTCTTGCGCACGATCGGCAGGTCGTAGTAGGCCTTCGCGTCCTGTGTCATCGTCTGCTGCTGCTGCATTCCGATCTTGAGCTTGACGTCCGTTACATCCGAACACGGAATCGTGGTCGTCCGTGGAATGCCGAAGGTCGAGCGAATCACTCGCACCTTGCCGTCCTCGATCACGACCCGCGTACTCGTAAACCACAGATCAACGACGAAGATCAGCATCAGCGCCGAGAAGAACCCGAAGCCGATCTCGAAGATCCACGCGACATCGAAGTAGATAAGTGCTCCCGTGATCCCCGCGAACAGCAGAAAGAAGAACGTCATCCCCACAGCCGGCCCCAGGTTCCGCGCCGCTCCAAAATAGTATTCCGTTCCCCCCCAGCGCGCTCGGCCGCACAACAACCATCGCCGTCTTGGGATCAAACTCCGGTTCGCTCGACGACACGAACCCGAACTTGTCACCCTTCGGAGCCTACTCCGAACTGTCCGCCGTCTTAAAAACCGGTACTTCGAACTTGGTCTCGTAGTCGACGCCGGCCACCTCGGCGCTCGCGCCCACCCGCCAGATGATCTTGTTGTACTGGTCGCTGTCGTCCGAAGACTGGTTGTCAAAGGGGATGTGGAAGTCGATCGGCACGTCGATCCCTTCGCGTCCGCGGTAGAGGTGCTCGGAGCCCAGCGTACGCGCATCCTCCTAAATCATGCGCTCGCTGCTTGAGCTATTCTTGCCGCGGCTCTCGTGCCGCCGGACGCAACGCAAACTCACCTTGACGCCCTCCGCCGGCTTCTCCTGCAAGCGCGTGTGCACCGTGCCGCGCAGCGTCCCACCGATCACGCTCGGCAGCGTCTCCACCTGGAGAGTCGAAGTGCCGAATTTGCGGAACCGGAGCGTCGACCGAATCGCCCACCACAGCAACCCCACCCCGACCACCGGAAAGATGAGCCCAAGCGCCGCCAGGTGATTGCCCTTCTCAATCTCTTCCGGAAGGAAGATCAGCGTCGGGCACGAAATCAGGTTCCACAGAATCCCAAAGTCCCAGGCGAACCACATCGTCTCCTTGCTCGACCCAGCAATCCGCCCCGACGCCCATTCGCTCTTCCACATCCAAGGCTCGTCGGGATGGAGGCCGCGCAAGCGTTCGTCCTCCGCTATCTTGCGTTTGCCCCATTGGGCCGCAAACATCAGCCCGAACCCAACCCCGCCAAACGTCACCGTAAAGATCGACAGGAGAAAGACTTGTTACCAATCGTCCGGCCCGGCGATCAACATTTTGATCGCGGAATACCCCGTCACCACGCCGACCACCGCGAACGGTAGAGCGAACAGCGTCAGGCATCCCGCGCCCGTCTTCGTTCCTTTTGACGATCCAGGAAGCTTCATACGCATCAACCCTTCCTGCTCCTTTCGGATGGTATCAGCGGCCCCAAGAGATCGGGTATCGGCGAGAGACCTGAGGGTGGGCCGCCCAACCACGGCGAAGACCGGAGGATGGAAGATGAGTTCTGCTGGCTAATGCCGTCCCCTGGTCAGGCTAACTCTACGCCGTCGCCCCACCCCGTCGACTTGGCCGGATATCGATTGGTAGCTCCTTCGGATTGAACGAGCCTGTCATATTGGCCTCCCTACCGCCGCAAATCCCCTAAAACCCGATCCGCCGCGTTATACCCAGCCGCCCCAATCACCCCACCGCCCGGGTGAGCCCCCGACCCACATAAATACAACCCGCGAATCGGCGTCCGATACCGCGCCCAGCCCATCACCGGACGTCCAAAGAACATCTGGTCCGCGCTCATCGCGCCGTGGAAAATATTGCCGCCCGTGATCCCATACGTCCGCTCGATATCAAGCGGTGTCAGCACCTGCCGATGCAGAATGATGTCCCGAATATTCGGCGCATGTTCGGCGATGCAGTCAATCACACGGTCGGCATAACTCTCCCGCAACTCGTCCCACGTCCCGTCGCGCAGCGTATACGGCGCATACTGCACAAACACGCCCATGATGTGCTTGCCGGGCGGCGCCAGCGACGGGTCATACATCGTCGGGATCGTCATCTCGACAATCGGACGCTCTGACGGACGCCCATACTTCGCATCGTCCCAGGCCCGTTCCATGTATTCGATCGTCGGACAAATGTGCATCGTCGCCCCGAGGTGACTTCCCTCACCGGGAGCCGCCGTGAACTCCGGCAACCCGTCCAATGCCAGATTCAGCTTCAGCGACGTTCCCTCGGAGCGGTAGTTCTCAATCGAGCTCCGAAACACCGTATCCAGATCCCCGGCGTCAACCAGCCCCAGAAACGTCCGCTTCGGATCGGCGTTTGAAAGCACACACCGCGCCCGAATCTCCTCGCCGCCTTCGAGAACAACGCCCTGCGCCTCACCGCCGCGTACAAGCACTCGCTCCACCGAGACATCCGTCCGGATTTCCGCTCCACGGCTTCTGGCCGACGACGCCATCGCTTCGGTAACCGAGCCCATGCCGCCGCGCGCAAACCCCCACAGGCCGCGCACCCCGCCCACGCCGCCCATGTAGTGATGCAACAGCACGTACGCCGTACCCGGCGACATCGGTCCGCCATTCGCCCCAATTACCCCATCCGTCGCCAGCGTCGCCCGCATGGCTTCCGACTCGAACCACTCACACAGGAATTCATGCGCGCTCTGGCTGAAAATCTTGACGAGCCCCGCCCAGTCCGCCGCGTCCAAGCCCCGGAAACGCCCCGCCAGCTTGAGCGTCTCCAACCAACCCGCCAGCGACGTCGGCGGAACATCCGGCGGGGTCACGAACAGCAACGGTTCGACAATCCGGGCGAGCCGGTCGACGTACTCGCAATAGCGCGGATAGGCCTCCGCATCCTTCGGCGAGAACCGAGCGATCTCCTCCACCGTGCGGCCCTGGTCCTGCCACATCGTGAGCGTCCGCCCATCGGGGTAGAGCGAAAAGAAGGCCGGATCCTTCGGGTCCACCTCGTACCCGAATCGGTGCAGTTCCAGTTCGTCGACAATCCGCTGCTGCAACAAGCTGACCAGATAGGCCGCCGTCGAGACGCGAAAACCCGGGAAAACCTCTTCGGTGACACAGGCGCCGCCTACCAGCGGCCGCCGTTCCAGAACCAGCACCCGCAGGCCGTGACCGGCCAGGCGGGCGGCGGCAACCAGGCCATTGTGCCCGGCGCCGATCACAATCATGTCGTAAAGGTTAGCCATCGTGTCGTTGGATCAACAGGTCAGAACACCCCTCCACAACCCTTTCCGCCCCTTTTGAGCGGCGTACTGCCGCCGCAGACCATCCGGATAAATTGCTTCGTTTCTTGACTTTCGCTCGTGCGGTATGCAATCGTTTCCTATTCCTAGGGTGGGAGGCCGCCGAAGGCTGGAGCGATGTTCGTCGCGTATGTCTGCAGGGCGTGAGTTGAACCTGAGGCTCGATAGTACTCTAGCGAGCGTAGAAGCGGCGGAGATCATCGTACAAAAGCTGGCTCAGGATCAAGGCCTCGGCGAAGACGTGATCGACCAACTCGCGATGGCGGTCCGCGAGATCACCGTCAATGCCGTCACACATGGTAACGGGCACAGTAAGGAGAAATCAGTCTACTTTTCAGTAGTCAGCAATCCAACTCAACTGTCCATCACAATTCGGGACGAAGGGGACGGTTTCAATCCCGATTCTATTCCCGACCCTACCGAAGGAAATAATCTACTCAAAACTTCCGGCCGGGGTCTCTTGCTTTCACGTGCATTCGTGGACGAAATCACGTTTCGGCCCGGTTCGCCGCGAGGCACCGAGGTCGTGATGGTCAAGACAATATCGCAATCAACAACTCATAAGGAGTCGGAAGTGAGCCTTTCAACCAACGTTCGTGATGTCGATGGCGTAACGGTCGTCGATCTCAGCGGACGCATTACACTCGGTGAGGGATCCGGCAAGCTGCGCGACACGGTCCGGGAAGTCCTCGGCACAGGGCAAAAGAAGATCGTGCTGAACCTTGGGGACGTCGGGTATATCGATAGTTCCGGCCTCGGTGAGCTCGTGTCGAGCTATACAACCGCGTCGAACCAAGGCGCTCAGGTCAAGTTAGTCAACCTGCAACAGAAGGTCAACGACCTGCTTCAGATCACGAAACTCTACACCGTATTCGAAATCTTCGAAGGCGAAGCCGACGCGATCCTGAGCTTCTCCTAGCTGCCGGATTCTCATTCGTCGGTCAGCGTCCGTATCAGGGACCGGACAACCCGGTCCCTGATGGGTCTGAACTTCCCTCTGCTAGAACAACAGCGAGAAGGTTGTGGAGTATTCCACATTATGGAATCGCCCGGAGCTGTCCGCGAGGTCGAACGGTTTACCGGTCACGTGGTCCCGGACATCAAACCGCAGGCCAAAGCTGTCGTTCAGCTTGAATTTCAGCCCGCCGCCGTAGTTGTAGCCGAATTTGTTGTCTCCGCCTCCCGAAAGCGACGACGCTCCCGGCGGAAAGTAGACAGAGACGCCTGCCCCGACCGTTCCGAACGGACGCACCCGTGCGCCGGAGGGTGTCGCGTGCGCAACAAAGTTGTAGTAGAGATTCTGAACCGTCATCCCGTCGGCCGGGTTGGCTCCGATCTGTAGCGACGTGCGCTGGAACGCATAGCTGAACTCGTGCCCCAGGAAGACCCAACTGTTCGTCGCCCAGCGTGCACCGATCCGGACACCGTTTCCCAGTGTTTCCGGGATCAGACCGTCCTCGAACGTTCGGAGTGATCCGATCCCGTTGTTGTTGAATGCCGACGCACCCACCGAAAGCCCGATTTCCGCGGACTGAGCCGACGCGGCGCCCGCACTCAAAATAGCGAGAACGACGCTACACAGCACTCTCTGCATGCCACTCTCCTTCGAGAAAATTGCTGAGCGGAAGAACGTGCCACCCCCGCCGCTGGTTCCGAACGCCGCCCGTCTGCTAGCTCGAGTGGTAGCGAACGAACTCAATCACGTGTCCGTCCGGGTCCTGGCAAAACACTTGTCCCATGCCCAGATCACGGTTGCCGCCTTCCCGGAAGGCAATCCCGGCCTCGTTGAGCTTTTGACGCACAGCGTCAACATCGCTCACTTCGAGCGCCATGTGGTCAGCGCGGCTAATCCGGCGGTCGCGGTCCGCTTCCGCATCAGGGGATTGAATCAAGTGGAGTTGCCTGTCTCCCAGTGCGTACCAAGCTCCAGGAAACCGGAACGCCGCCCGTTCGATTTCTTCGAGCCCCAGGACTCCTCCGAAGAATTGCTTCGAGCGCTCCAAGTCCTCAATCGCAAAAGAAACGTGGTGAAGTTTCACTAGATCAATCATCGCTTACCCCGAACATAGCGCGGCCCTACTCAGCAGGCGGCCGCGCCTCGTACATGCTTAGGCGGTAGAGCAGGGCCTCTTCCGGTTTCTCCGGCCGGTAGAGCACGGTCACAGTATCGCCCTGCCGCAGCCGCTGTGTTCGTTCCGTCCCCCGCAGCGTTCTGGTCTCGCTTCCGGCTTCGTACTCCACGGCGTAAACCGACCCCGCCCCCCGTCTCCGCAGCATGCTGATCTTTCCTGGAGCCACGACGCCGGACGCCGCCAGCGTGTGATGCCGCCTCCGGATAGCCTCGAACAGCAACAGAAGCAGCGCCGCCAACCCAACGACCAACCAGACCAACCGGGGCCTCGGCGTATCTTCAGCCAGTTCAGGTAGCTCGTGAACGGTAGGGTTCGGAGAAAGATAGAGAACTTTCAACGTATCGCCGATTTCATACGCTCCGTACTGTTGTGCCGAAACAATCGTGGACGCCCGAAGCCGACTCGACATTTGCGCCGATTCAAAGTTGTAATAGAGGTAGAATTTCTCGCCGCCGGAACTCTCCCGCACCTCCATGTCATGGATAGTCCCCTCTGCCTGGATGTATTCATACCTATAATCCACGGACCCGGAAGAGGTGCGTTGCCACACGAAATAGCCGTATACAGGCAGAACCAGCAACATCAAGACCCACCAAGTAACCATGCGGCGGCCCGATCGGCTCAGCCGCACCGCGCGGGGAGCCGCGGCTCGCAGCTCGGTCTCCGGCAGCCAATCGCCGGCGGCCGGGGGCGGGCTTATCCCAGGGGGTGGATGCAGTCGCGCTCGTTGCACGAGCCCCCAGGTCACGATCAGCGACCCCACCACCACGCAAACCAAGCCCGCGATCGTAGGCCCGCCGAAGTCAGGCAGCGACTGCCAAATCAGCACCGCCCCGGCAATCTCAATCCCGACGCCGCCTAGCACCCAGGTGAGCACTTTCTTCCTGGCTTCTTCCGTCTTCCCCATTCGCAACAGAAGTCGATCGTAGCATTCGGTATTCCAACGCGATTCTGGGCAGACAGTGGCGCGCCCATATGACGGCTACTGTGTGCAACGTCACAACCAAGGTCTCCACCCCGTTTCGGCACACCGACTCTTGTGACATAATCTACATGTTCCGCACCCCCCCAAGACCCATGTGCCGTGTCGCCAAAGCAGTTCTCCTAGTTGTTTGCGCCCAAGCGCTGTTCGCCGCCGAACCGCCCGAATGGGTCAGTGCCGAACTCAGCGACGTGGAGTTCCGGGCACGCCTCGTTCGTGACGTCAACGAAATCCAATCCCGACTCGGCAACGATCTCGACCAGGAGTTCATCCTCGTCGAACTACATGTGCGGCCACTCTACAACTCCGAAGTAATTCTTAAGAGGGACGACTTTCTATTGCGCTCGTTCCGCAACAACGATCGCTCCAACGCCCAGTCGCCCGAGCGCATTGCCGGTGAGGCCGTCCTCGTACTCGGCGAGGGTGATGGCGGAGGTGGGGGCGTCTTCGCGCAAGACAACCAACCCGTCTTCGGCGGCGGCTTCCCCGGCCAGGGGCCCGCCGGATACCCAACGACCGGAATCGGTGTCGGAGGAGGAGGTGGTGGTGGCGGCGATGGACTGCCCACCGTCACCGAGTCAAAGCGACAGACAGGCACTCTCGCCGGCCGGCTCGCCGAAATCGAGTTGCCCATCGGACCCACGCGAGAGCCTGTCAGCGGGTTCCTCTTCTTCCAAGTCGCCCGCAAGCACAAGATCAAGCACCTCGTTCTCAACTACGATGGCTCGGCCGGTGAGATCAAGATACCCTTCAAGCCTAAGTAGCCTCATTTCTCTACCCACCGCACATCCGATCCCTTACAATGAACCGCATAAGATTTGGCGGCCCTGATGACTTCCGAAGCGTCCTTCTCGATCGGCCAAACCATCCACCATCGGCTTTTCGACTATCGTGGAGTCATTGTCGACGTTGATCCGTTCTTTTCCGGCAGTGAAGATTGGTATCACACCATCGCCCAATCGCGACCTCCCAAAGACCAGCCCTGGTACTGCGTATTGGTTGATGGTGGCGAGCAGATGACGTACGTCGCTCAGCGAAACCTCGAAGACGACGCCAGCGGCGAGCCGATTCATCACCCCGCCCTACCCCAATTCTTTCGTGGATTTCAAGACGGCGTCTATATCCCTAACCGCCGAATGAACTAGTGGACTGTCTCAAAGTAACCTTGCATACAGGGAAGACGTCTTCTCTATATGCCCTTTGAAGGTAGCCTGGTTCGATTGAACTCCCGGCAATGTTCCGAGCTCGAGGAGATCGCTCGCTCCCAATCGCTCCCCGCCGGCTTTGTGCTGCGCGCCAAGATTGTTCTGCTATTGGCCCCGGGGTTGTCCTATCAAGCCGTCGTCGCCAAGCTCGACACCTCCGCGCCCACCGTCTGGAAGTGGAAGAAACGCTTCCTCAAGCACGGACTCGACGGGCTCGAAACTCATCGGCCCGGACAGCTGTCCCGCAAGCTGACCGCTCGTCTTCGCGCCAAAATTCTCAACGCCACCCGCCGCAAGCCCCTCGACGGCTCCACTCATTGGTCGTGCCGCAAACTCGCCAAACAACTCGGCATCAGCAAAGACCTG
>Ga0315339_1003121_pt1 | contig 11922 bp, 11 predicted proteins | sample ASW17metaG_FD_204514 | JGI IMG/M metagenome (GOLD analysis project Ga0315339, IMG submission 204514) | Ammonia-oxidizing marine archaeal communities from Pacific Ocean, United States - ASW #17 | ecosystem: Environmental > Aquatic > Marine > Oceanic | place: USA: California | collected 2016-12-05
TCATTGGTACAGGCAGTTGATTGAAAATTGATCCTCCATCATTATTAATAACAATAATAATAAAAGTATTTTCAAGTTGTTTAATGAGCGCTAATGAATTTAAATCATATAAAAAAGAGTTATCTCCAATGAGTAATGTTGTTGTTTTACGACTGTGCTTAGCAATGCCAATGGCTGTGGCTAATAAACCATCGATACCACTTGCGCCTCTATTCGTATAAATATGACTTTTATTTTCAACCATTAAGCTATCAGCTAAACGGATTGGCATACTATTACCAATAAATAATGGACTATCTTGTAGTAATTGCTTGTCTAATTGCTCAACAACCTTCATTTCACTAAAAGGTTGAATATTTAAAAAGGGTTTGATTATCTGATGCGCAATCTTGTTATGGCATTGGTGTACTGCATTATACCACTCGTGATTTGTGTGAGAAGGTTGAATTATTTGTGCGTCAATCCATTGTGTTGCATTGCAACTAAAACGTATATCCAATTGATGATGTGGATCGATACGTGATTCACTAGGGCTTACTTGTTGTAACTCTGCATTGACGTTCTGAATAAATGTGCTTAAACGTTTACTGATCAACTGTTCACCAAACTGAATAATAATGTCTGCTTGGCGTAACAAATTTTTAAAAGTATCGTTTGTCAGTAATAAATCATAATAATGCAGGTTATTAACTGCGCTACATTGTGAAGATTGTATATCGCTAACTAGCACTAAATTATTGTTTTTACAAAATTGGTTAAGTGCTTTTTCCTGCACTCGATTCGCCATTTTGGCCATAACAACTAGTATTTTCTTACCGCTTAATTCACTCGAATTTTGGAGGATAAGGTTTTCATTTTTTCTAAATTGTGTAAAAGGCTGATCATGGTCAGGCCATTTTTTTAAACTATTTAAATAAGGTTGATAATCTATCATGTCGTCTGTTGGATAGAGTGGTTCCTCAAAGGCGATATTAAAATGGATTGGAGCGGGGTTATTTTGTTGTTTATTGAGGCCGTGATCAATAGTCGTTAATAAATAATTCGCGTTGATTTCAATACTGGGTTGCAATATTTGGGCAAAAAATATCGGATAGCTCGAAAAGATATTTTGTTGTTCAATGGCTTGATTTGCGCCACAATCAATTAATGTAGCGGGTCTGTCGGCGGAGATAATAATTAAAGGCAATCCACTTTGCCTTGCTTCAATCACTGCTGGGTATAAGTTCGCAACAGCGGAACCTGAAGTGGTGATAATGACCACGGGTTTTTGGCTAGCTTGGCTTATTCCTAATGCCAAAAATCCTAATCCTCGCTCATCAAAGTGTATATGAGCATTGGCACATGGATGGTTCGCAACGGCCAGTGTTAATGGTGTTGAACGAGACCCCGGAGCGATACAGAAATCAGTAATACCGTTACGTATTAATTCCTCTATAAAAATAGAAGCCCATAATAGATTGATATTGCTTGCTTTAGCTGAGAATGCTCCGCTTGCTTTCATTGTTTATCTTCTTATTGAGTGATGAGCTCTAATGCCGTGTATATTTTATTGTCTAATTCTTGCCACTCTTGCTCTGCAATGGACCCCGTTACAATGCCGGCACCAGCAAATAATTTTACCTTATTATTGCTAATTAATGCACTACGAATAGCAACACTAAAATCACTTTTATGTTGGCTAATATAACCCACTGCACCGGCATACCATCCACGACAATAAGGTTCATTATCATTAATAAACTGCAGGGCCGGTAGTTTAGGTGTTCCGCCCACTGCGGGTGTTGGATGTAATTTATAGAGCAATTCCGCATCTTTCGTTTGTTGGCTAAGCGCTGCTTTAATTGGCACGCATAAATGTTGTACATTATGGAGTTGCATAACATGTGGCTGATCACATTGAACTTGTGCTTTTAACCCTTTCAAATTGGCGATAATAAACTCTTGAACTAAGTAATTTTCGCGATCAATTTTTTTATCACTGAGCAAACTTTGTAATAAGATATTATCTTCTCGTTCATTTCGCCCTCGATTTACGGTGCCAGCGAGTGCCTCAGTGTAAAGTGTTTGATGAGTTCTACTAAATAATCGTTCTGGAGAGCAACCTATAAATACATCTGTTTTATTGAACTGAAAACTGAAATGAAAGCTGGCTGGATTAGCTTTTTGCCATTGATAGAGTAAATCACAATGATCAATCGCTTTGTCACATATAAGCTCTGTTTGACGAGATAACACAACCTTGGGTAACAATGCTTTATATTCTATACATAGGTCAACGAGTTCCGCCCAATGCTGTTTGCAAGGAATATCATTTCGCGATAGTAATGTGCTATTTGTTACCAGTAGGGGGACTGGAAGCTGTAATTTTTTGACTAAAGCGAGTGTATTTTCAATACTGAAATTGCCATCAAAATGGCAGGTTAACGTTAAGCTATTATTTTCGTTGATAAACTCTAAAGCAGGGCGGATAAAGCGTATGGCAGGGAAGCCTGACCATTGCTCTCCTTGCTGCTGGAATGCAATACCACCGTAGTAACGTGCCTCACCGGTGACACTAGGGATTGCCTGTTTATCATCTATTGCTCCCAAACAAACAATGCTTTGTTGTAATTCCTTGTCTTGCCAATAGATAGCAGGGTAAATATCTGTTTGCGCTTTTAATAATGTGAGCAGCACCAATGGCTGAAGTGCGATAGTCAGGTTTTTTTGGGGAAAGTCACCTTGGGTATTTTTAAACGCGAGTAATTGTTTACAAATTTCTTCAATCATTAGATAAAACCATGTTTTTTCGATATCTATATTTATTAGTTATATTTTGCTAATGTAGCGTGAAAATAACTTCGTCACAATATAGATATTAGATATGTGATGGTTTATCCGCTTGTTGCTCCCCTTTTAGATGTATTGGATGATTAGATGAATAACCTCCCTATTTGGTTAAGTGCCTTACGTTTACGTACTTTGCCGCTTGCTGCAGCCTCGATTATTGTAAGTGCTGGTATTGCAGTAGACCAACAGATTTTTAATTTTCCTGTTTTTTTATTATCACTTTCTACTGCATTGTTATTACAAATTTTATCTAATCTTGCTAATGATTATGGCGATGCATTAACTGGTGCAGATGATGACAATAGAGTTGGCCCAACACGTGCAATGCAAACTGGATTAATCACTCCACAAGCGATGAAATTAGCCATCATTATTACACTTGTTTTAACGCTAGTGAGTGGAATCAGTTTATTATTATTGGCGCTAAATAATAATCTGTTTAGTTGGTTAATTTTCTTAGGTTTAGGTGTGTTAGCGATTATCGCCGCTATTACCTACACTTTGGGTAAAATTCCTTATGGTTACCGTGCTTTAGGCGATGTTGCGGTTTTTTTGTTTTTTGGCTTACTTGGCGTTATCGGTAGTTTCTATCTATATGCACTCAGTTTTGACTGGTTATTAATTTTACCTGCATCGAGTATTGGTTTGCTCGCTGCTGCTGTTTTAAATATCAATAATATTCGTGATATCGATAATGATCGAAAATATAATAAAATCACCTTAGTGGTATTGTTTGGTCGAACCACTGCCTTTAAATATCACCTGTGTTTGATAACGTTAGCACCGTTATTTTCTGGTTATTATCTATTTAGCTTAATGGGTACGCAAATTTGGCAATATATGTTTCTGCTTGCAATGAGTCCGCTAATTAAAAGCTGTAATGCATTAAATATTGCTATTAATGAAAACCAAGCGTCTGGGTCTCAATTTAATGAACAGTTAAAAAACACGGTGATTGGTACTTTTGTTTTTGCAATGTTATTTGCACTGGTTTTAATTACCTAATGAAAAATGAATCCTCTAAAATTCCCCTCTTTGCGTGTTCGTCACTAAAAATATGTTGTTTTAGTCATTTCTCAGGTAATTTTGGTGAAAAAAACAACATATTTTTGGTTTTTTTCAAATTCTGTGTTCTGTTTAACAGTAACTTTGGGTATAATGCGCGCGGAATATTGACCACGATTTTTTACTAAACAGAGTATAAAAAATGACAGATTTATCAAAATACAGAAACATCGGTATTTTCGCGCACGTTGATGCGGGTAAAACCACTACTACAGAACGTATCCTAAAACTTACTGGCCAGATCCACAAAACTGGTGAAGTACATGATGGCGAATCTACAACTGACTTTATGGAACAGGAAGCTGAGCGCGGTATTACTATCCAGTCTGCTGCTGTAACATGTTTCTGGGATGATCACCGTTTTAACGTTATCGATACTCCTGGACACGTTGACTTCACTGTTGAAGTATATCGTTCTCTTAAAGTACTTGATGGTGGTATTGGTGTATTCTGTGGTTCTGGTGGTGTTGAACCACAATCAGAAACTAACTGGCGTTACGCGAATGACTCAGAAGTTGCACGTATTATCTTCGTAAACAAATTAGACCGTATGGGGGCTGATTTCTACCGTGTTGTTAAGCAAACTCAAGACGTGCTTGGTGCTAATCCATTAGTAATGGTTCTACCAATCGGTATCGAAGATGATTTCGTTGGTGTTGTTGACCTTCTTACGCGTAAAGCATTTATTTGGGATGACACTGGTCTTCCTGAAAACTACGAAATTACTGATATTCCTGCCGACATGCTTGACAAAGTAGAAGAATACCGTGAAATGTTACTTGAAGAAGCACTAGGTCAAGATGATGAGCTACTTGAAGCATACCTTGAAGGCGAAGAGCCATCATTAGCTGACATTAAACGCTGTATCCGTGCTGGTACTCGTACAATGGACTTCTTCCCAACTTACTGTGGCTCTGCATTCAAAAACAAAGGTGTTCAAAACATTCTTGACGCTGTTGTTGATTACCTACCTTCACCTACAGAAGTTGATCCACAACCTCTTACGAATGAAGAAGGCGAGCCAAACGGTAACTTCGCACTAGTTGATGCTTCAGAAACATTTAAAGCACTAGCATTCAAAATCACAGATGACCGTTTTGGTTCATTAACTTTCGTACGTATCTATTCTGGTACGTTGAAGAAAGGCGATACAATCATGAATGCTGCTACAGGTAAAACTGAGCGTGTTGGTCGTATGTGTGAAATGCAAGCTGATGATCGTAACGAACTTACTTCTGCACAAGCGGGCGATATCATCGCTATCGTTGGTATGAAAACGAACGTTCAAACGGGGCACACATTATGTGATCCAAAAGATCCAATCGTTCTGGAAGCAATGGTTTTCCCTAACCCTGTAATCTCTATTTCTGTTACACCAAAAGATAAAGGTTCTACTGAGAAAATGGGGATTGCTATCGGTAAAATGGTTGCAGAAGATCCTACGTTTAAAGTTGAAACTGACCAAGATTCAGGCGAAACAATCCTGTCTGGTATGGGGGAGCTTCACTTAGACATTAAAGTAGACATTCTTAAGCGTACTTACGGTGTTGACCTAGTTGTTGGTGAACCTCAAGTTGCTTACCGTGAAACTATCACCGCTGAAGTTGAAGATTCTTATACACATAAGAAACAATCTGGTGGTTCTGGTCAATTCGGTAAAATCGATTACCGTATCAAGCCAGGCGAACCTGGTACTGGCTTCACTTTCAACTCTATCGTTGTTGGTGGTAATGTACCAAAAGAATTTTTCCCTGCTATCGAGAAAGGCTTTAACAGCATGATGGATACTGGTGTACTTGCTGGTTTCCCTGTACTTGACGTTGAAATCGAACTTTACGATGGTGGTTTCCACGCCGTGGATTCATCTGCAGTGGCATTTGAATTAGCAGCACGTGGTGCATTCCGTCAGTCTATCCCAAAAGCAGGCGCACAACTTCTTGAGCCTATGATGGCTGTAGACGTGTTCACTCCTGATGATCACGTTGGTGATGTAATCGGAGACCTTAGTCGTCGTCGTGGTATGATCGCTGGTCAAGAGCCTGGTGCTTCTGGTGTTCGTATTAAAGCTGACGTACCACTTTCAGAAATGTTTGGTTATATCGGTTCACTACGTACAATGACTTCAGGCCGTGGTCAGTTCTCTATGGAATTCAAAAACTACATGCCTTGTCCTAGCAGCGTAGCCGATGTTGTAATCGCAAAAGTTAAAGAAGAAAAAGAAGCTGCTAAAAAGAAATAATATTTCTTAATTAGTTAACGCTTTCAAAGCCCTAATAATGAGAATTATTAGGGCTTTTTTGTGCCCTCAATGAAAAATTGCCAACGTTCCTATCTACGAACTATACCAGTTCCATTAATTTAATGGCCTAATATTACGCAGGAAAGGGAAGTGAGTTCAAGGCGAAAGCTGCTGTAAATGGTTGTTCCCTTTACAAAACTTACAACGCGGAAATCGCTTCTTTTAACCAGTAAGATGGATCAGTTATTTAGTGGAATTGGTATTACTAATCGCTATGCCAATATTATTTTGTGATTTTTATTTAAGTAAAGCAGTGGCTTATCTCCTGATAGACTCATCTATTTATTGTTATCTGGAGTTATTATCAAATATTTTATTTTATTACTTTTATTTTCATTTCCATTTCCTACTTTTGCCAGCCAAGGTAACGAAACCAATAACTCGTTCAGCAAAGCAAAAAAGATGCTTGAAAAAGACATTTATAAAACTGCAATAGAGCGAAAAACTCTTTACTGTAAAGCGGGTTTTGATGGAACCAAGAAAATAATATTTCCACCTGGATTTACTACTGCCAAGTATATTAAACGCGCTAAAAAAGTAGAGTGGGAGCATGTTGTTCCCGCTGAAAACTTTGGACGAAATTTTAAAGCGTGGCGAGAAGGTGATGGTACTTGTATTAATAGCAAGGGTAAAACCTTCAAGGGTAGGCGCTGTGCAGAAAAAACGAATCAGCAATATCGTTTGATGCAATCAGATATGTACAATCTTTATCCCGCTATCGGTGCAGTTAATGCAAGTCGAAGTAATTATAATTTTGTAATGTTAGCGACAGAAAAAAGTAGTTTTGGTAGTTGTGAAATGAAAATTGCTAAGCGAAAAGCTGAGCCACCAAAAAATGCGCGTGGCATGATTGCTCGTAGCTATCTTTATATGCATCAAACCTATGACCGATACGCGATGAGCGGTCAGCAATTAAAGTTAATGAATGCGTGGCATAAACAACTACCGGTGACACAATGGGAATGCTTACGAGGGCAACGCATAGCAGATAAACAGGGCAATCAAAGCGCAATATTAGATAAAAGTTGCGCGTTAGCGGGTTTTAAATAGTGAAGCGTTGCATTTTTAGGTAAGGATGACTTCACGTACAAAACGACTACCAAAATAAGCAAGTGTCAGAAGTGATGAGCCTACAATCGTAATATAAACGATTAAACGTCCACGCCATCCTTGCTTAAAATGCCCCCATAATAAAGCACCATAAATTGTCCATGCAAATATTGATAATATAGTTTTATGTGCTTTACCCTGTGCAAACATATCTTCTAAAAAAATAAAACCAGTGAGCAGTGTACAACTAAGTAAAATAAATCCGATAAAAATAAACTGAAAAAGGCTTTTCTCAAGTGTCATTATCGGAGGCATGCTTATTTTAATAAATGGTAACTTATGATTTTTCAAACGATGGTCTAAATAGGCAAGCTGTAAGGCAAATAAACTGGCAATGCTCATTGTTGAATAAGCAAGTAATGCGAAAATAATATGCGCACCAACTTGAGGGTGGGTTTCTAAATGAGTCACAAAATGGCTTGGTAAATAAGTTACTGCGATAAAATTAATTATAGTGAAAGCGTATACAATAGGTAATAGTACCCCGGTATTTAAGCGCTTACTGACAATCGTGCTAAGTAAAGAGATAATAAAGGTCACTAAAGAGACAACATTTAAAATTTGTAAATCTTGACCTCCAACCATAAATACGTGCTGATATAGCCAAACAATGTGTGTTGACAGCGCTATCACAATAGATATTAAAAAAACACTTGAAAGTGATTTCTGGGAGGAAAATAGCTGCTTGCTAGCAATTACTGTTGCTAGCAGGTAAAAAATCACACTTATTAATGTTAAATAATCCATATCAATCCATTTTCTTATTTACTCAAGGGATTAATTATATGCAAATTTTAGCGGATGAGAAGTTAATACTACTCTGAAAGTCAATGTTGCGTATAATATCTACCATTCTATTTTAATTTTTAGCAACGAGAGCGAAGCATGTTTGAGAATTTAACCGATCGATTGTCGAAAACCCTAAAAACGATCAGTGGTAAAGGCCGCTTAACAGAAGATAATATCAAAGGTACGTTACGTGAAGTACGCATGGCGTTATTAGAAGCCGATGTTGCTTTACCGGTTGTACGCGATTTTATCAAAGCGGTAAAAAAACGTGCTGTTGGTCGTGAAGTTACAAAAACACTAAATCCTGGTCAGGCGTTTCTTAAAATTGTTCAAACAGAACTTGAAAGCGCAATGGGTGAGGTTAATGAATCATTAAACCTTGCGATGCAACCTCCGGCTGTTTTATTAATGGCAGGTTTACAAGGAGCGGGTAAAACCACCTCTGTTGCTAAATTATCACTGTTATTAAAAAATAAAGAAAAAAAATCAGTATTAGTCGTGAGTGCGGATATATACCGTCCTGCCGCCATCAAACAGCTTGAAACATTAGCCGCTGAGGTAGACGTTGAGTTCTTCCCAAGTGATATTACGCAAAAACCAATTGATATTGCTAATGCCGCTATTGATCATGCGAAAAAGAAATTTATTGATGTAGTTATTGTCGATACGGCCGGTCGTTTACATGTTGATACTGACATGATGGATGAAATTAAAGATCTACATACCGCTATTAAGCCAATCGAAACGTTGTTTGTTGTTGATGCCATGACTGGTCAAGATGCGGCTAATACCGCTAAAGCCTTTAATGAAGCATTACCATTAACAGGTGTTATCTTAACCAAAGCGGATGGTGATGCGCGTGGTGGTGCCGCACTTTCAATTCGTCATATTACGGGTAAACCTATTAAGTTTATCGGTATGGGGGAAAAGATTAATGCTTTAGAAGCATTCCATCCTGAACGTATTGCATCGCGTATCCTTGGTATGGGTGATGTGCTTACGTTAATCGAAGATCTTGAGCAAAAAGTTGATAAGAAAAAAGCGGATAAATTAGCTAAAAAGATCACTAAAGGTAAAGGTTTTGATCTAGAAGACTTCCGTGACCAACTGGTGCAAATGAAAGGCATGGGTGGCATGGCTGGCATGATGGATAAACTACCTGGTATGGGCCAAGTTCCTGATGCAATGAAAGATCAAGTGAATGATAAAGCAACAAATCAAATGGAAGCCATTATTAATTCAATGACTAAGAAAGAACGTGCAAAACCAGAAATTATCAAAGGTGGTCGTAAGCGACGTATTGCAGCCGGTTCGGGTACGCAAATTCAAGATGTGAATAAATTACTTAAACAGTTTACCCAGATGCAAAAGATGATGAAGAAGATGTCTGGTAAAGGTGGTATGCGTAAAATGATGTCTGGCATGCAAGGCATGATGGGGGGTATGGGTGGCGCTGGAGGTGGTATGGGTATGCCTCCTGGTCTAGGTGGTTTTAGAAAAAAATAAGCTAGCGGCTAACGCAGTTTGCTATAGCCTGTTTTATTTATTACTTATCTATCAAGTAGTAAAAAAGAATTATGATCACGATTTAAAAGCCAAATGTTCGCATTTGGCTTTTTTGTTTGTACAAACAGAGCTTCGTTGTTTATTTTTTGCTCGAAAGTGTGATTTTGATTGTTATTTTCGCTTAAAAGAGTATGATTCTGCAGCTTTCTACAAAAGCAGGCGGTCAGCATTTGCTGGCCAATTATACGTTTAACAATATATAGAGGACGATATGGTAACTATTCGTTTAGCTCGTGGCGGCGCAAAAAAACGCCCATTCTACCAAGTGGTAGTAACTGATAGTCGTAACGCACGTGACGGCCGTTTCCTTGAAAAAGTTGGTTTCTTTAACCCAACAGCACAAGGTCAAGCAGAAAAATTACGTTTAGATACAGATCGCATCGAGCATTGGCTTGGTCTTGGCGCACAGCTAAGTGATCGTGTAGCTAAATTAGTAAAAGATAACGCAGTAGCTGCTTAATTGCAGTTAGGTTAGGAGATTTAGGTGAGCAAAATAGCAGAGCCAATTGTAATCGGAAAATTTGGTGCCGTTCACGGTATTAAAGGCTGGTTAAAAATTCACTCCTACACCGATGATGCTGAAAGTATTTTTCAATACAAACCATTGTTAATGAACTATCAAGGTCGTATTCAGCCAGTGAACATCACTGAATGGAAATGTCATAGTAATACGTTCGTTGCAAAAATAGATGCATTTGATATACGCGAAGAAGCACAAGCCCTTGTTGGTGTTGAGCTTTTAGTGAACGAAGATGAGCTTCCTGAATTGGAAAGTGATTTCTATTGGCGTGATTTGATCGGGTGTCAGGTAAATACTGACCAGGGTTATCATTTAGGTGTTGTTACCGACATGATGGAAACAGGCTCTAAAGATGTGCTTGTGGTTAAAGCCAACTCGAACGATGCTTTTGGGCAAAAAGAACGATTAATCCCGTTCATTAAAGAGCAAGTAGTATCTCATGTAGATATTGCAGGCAAACTAATTACAGTTAATTGGGAACCTGATTTCTGATTACCCTAGGAGAAAAGCGATGTGGATTGGGGTTGTAAGCCTCTTCCCGGAGATGTTTCGGGCCATTAGCGAGAACGGGGTAACAGGTCGAGCGATTAAAAATAATCTGCTTTCAATTCAGTGCTGGAATCCTCGTGATTTCACAACGGATAAACATAGAACGGTCGATGATCGTCCCTATGGTGGTGGTCCTGGTATGTTGATGATGGTGCAACCTTTACGGGATGCTATCAACGCAGCAAAAATGGCCGCTAAGGAAGCAGGGCACGAGGCAAAGGTAATTTATCTTTCTCCTCAAGGCAGACGTTTAGACCATGCAGGCGCACAGCAATTATCATCAGGCTCGCGAGCTTTGATTTTAGTAGCAGGACGCTATGAAGGGATAGATGAGCGCATAATTGAAAGCTTAATCGACGAAGAGTGGTCGGTAGGTGATTATGTACTAAGTGGTGGTGAGCTACCAGCCATGATTTTAATAGATGCAGTGGTACGTTTTGTACCCGGTGTATTAGGTCATGTGTTATCAGCTGAGCAAGACTCCTTCGCGGATGGATTGCTTGATTGTCCTCATTACACGCGCCCAGAGGTTTTAAGTGGAGAATCAGTACCGAGTGTTTTATTAAGTGGTGATCATGAAAAAATTCGTCTTTGGCGATTAAAACAGTCACTACTGCGCACGAAAATAAGGCGTCCTGATTTATTAATTGATCTAGCTCTGACTGACGAGCAAGCTAAATTGCTTGCTGCTCTGGAAAGTGACTCCCACTAACCAGCGATGTTATCGGCTAACTAGATATATAAGGTATTAAAATGAGCAATATTTTACAAGCAATTGAAAATGAACAGTTACGTACTGATATCCCTGCATTCGCACAAGGCGATACAGTTATTGTACGTGTTCGCGTAAAAGAAGGTGATAAAGAACGTCTTCAAGCATTTGAAGGTGTTGTAATCGCTAAGCGTAACCGTGGTCTACACTCAAACTTCACAGTTCGTAAAATGTCGAGCAGTGAAGGTGTTGAGCGTGTATTCCAAACACATAGCCCACTTGTAGGAAGCGTTGAAGTTAAACGTCGTGGTGTGGTTCGCCAAGCTAAACTTTACTACTTACGTGAACTTACTGGTAAGGCTGCTCGTATTAAAGAGAAGCTTGGTAAAAAGAAATAATCTTTTTATCCAATTGTAAGTAATACCATCTAAGTTGGTATCATCAAGCACTCCTCGGAGTGCTTTTTTTTTACTTAATTTTATC
>Ga0315339_1003122_pt1 | contig 11921 bp, 12 predicted proteins | sample ASW17metaG_FD_204514 | JGI IMG/M metagenome (GOLD analysis project Ga0315339, IMG submission 204514) | Ammonia-oxidizing marine archaeal communities from Pacific Ocean, United States - ASW #17 | ecosystem: Environmental > Aquatic > Marine > Oceanic | place: USA: California | collected 2016-12-05
TTGCGATCATGACCGTGCTGCATGACGGTCTGGCAGATACCAAATACCGGCCCTGCCCGCTGCTGACAAAATATGTCGAGGCTGGTTGGCTGGGCCGCAAGACGCAACGCGGGTTCTATGACTATCGGGGCGAGGTGCCGGTGCCGACGCGCTAGTGCTACTTGGTGCCCTTCAGCGAGAGCGTCTGTTCGCGCAGCCAGGCCATGAATTCGCGCGGTTCGCCAATGCGTTTTTCGATTTCATCCGGGTCAATCGGATGACCGACAACCGGTTTTTGCGGCTTTTTGCAGGCCGCCACGATTTCGCGCAGCAACAGGCCCTGGCGCAACGTCGCCGAGATTTGATTGGCGATCTGGTACAGCCGAGAGTTTGAGCCGGGGAAATACACCGGCACCACAGTCGCACCCGACCGGCGGATCATTTTGGCGGTGAATACGTTCCACTCTGCCTCTACCGCCGGGCCGAACATGGTTTCAGAGGCCGCAACCACACCGGACGGAAACAGGCAGACAACCCCGCCATCTGCCAGTTGCTTCATCGCTGCGGCGCGCATTTCGATGCCTTTGCGCTGTGCGTCGTCTTCATGCGGAAACGGCACAGCAATCAGGAAACTTGCGGCAACTTCGTCAATGCCGGTCAGGATCGACCGGGTCAGGATCTTGTAATCAACTCGCGTGCGGCTGATCAGATCAGAGATCACCATACCGTCGACCATACCATGCGGGTGGTTTGACACGACAATGACCGGCCCGGTGGCAGGCAAACGCGCCAGCTGTTCGGCCGGGGTGGTCAGTGGAACCTGCATCACCTCAAGCGCATTGCGCCAGAACAACCGCGGCTCATGCGGGGCGCGGCGTTGAAACTCGCGCAGCATGCGAATGATGGTGATCTTGCCCGTCATCCATTCAAGCGCGCGGATCGCGATGGCTTTCCACGGGTTATCAAACGTGTTGGAATAAGTCAGCCGACGCCGATCATACGACGGCTGCGCCCCTGCGCCGCCCTCGGACTGACCAGCATGGCCCTGCATCAGTACAGGCCGCTGTTGCGTAGTGCTGTCGACCAAACCTGACCGCCTCCCAGAATGACAGTGCTAGATATCTTCACCAAAGCGATCCGCAACCAGCGCTTCTATAGCGTCAGCCAAACGATCAGCCTCTGCACCATCGGTGGTTACCTCAATAGAGGTTCCTTTAGAGGCTGCCAACATCAAAAGCCCCATGATGCTATCACCAGAGGCATCCAGGCCATCCTTGCTAACGGTTGCCGTGGCGTCATGAGCCTCTACCAGTTCGACCAGTTTGGCAGAGGCGCGGGCATGCAGGCCCTTTTCGTTGATTATACTCAAGGTACGGAGATTTAAATCAGACATTTCAGTACTTTACCCAACCGCGCCATCAAAGCTGTCGATGTACTTGCGCCCGGCATGCAGGGCGCGGTTCACGGCTTCGGTCACATTCAGATTTCGCGACTTCGCCAGTTTTACCAACATCGGCAAGTTCGCGCCATAAATGATCTTGCGATTGTCCGGGGCGCAGGCCCGCATGCTGAGGTTGCTGGGCGAGCCGCCGAACATATCCGTCACAACAACAACGCCAGTTCCGGTATCAACGCTGTCCGCTGCGGCGCAGATTTCAGCTTGTTTCTTGGATCGGTCGTCCTCCGGCCCGATCGCAATGGCACGGATACCATTCTGCGCACCAACGACGTGTTCAACCGCCGCCAGATACTCTCGCGCTAAACCACCATGTGCAACAATGACTATGCCGATCACGCCCCTACCCCACAGCCAACGGCGGCACGGATCGGGCGTGCCGCTCTAATTCTCTGTGTCTTTTAGAGACCTGCCAACCCGCCTTTGCAAGCGTATTCGCAAGCATTTCGGTCATGGCCACCGACCTATGTTGCCCGCCAGTACACCCAAAGCCGATTGTCAGATGGGTCTTACCCTCATCGCGGTAGGCGGGCAGCAAAAGCTCTGCCAGATCAACAACACTGTCAAAGAACGGGCCACAGCGCGGATCCTCCTGAATATAGGCGAGCACACCGGCATCGCGACCGTCCAGCGCACGTAGGTCTTTGTCCCAGTGGGGATTGCGCAGGAACCGGCAATCAAACACCGTGTCAACGCCACGCGGCACGCCACGTTTGTAAGAAAACGACTGAACCGAGACCGACAGGCGGCTTTCTGGGGCTGGATCAAACCAGCGTTGTAATTCGTCGCGCAGATCATGTGGGCTAAGTTCCGATGTGTCGATCAAAACTGTGGCCTGCGCCCGGACCGGCGCAAGCAATTCGGATTCCCGTGCGATTCCCTGTTCCGGCGACTCTGATGGGGACAGTGGGTGGCGGCGGCGTGTCTCCGAATAACGGCGGGAAAGCACATCGGAGCTGCAATCGAGGTACAGCACTTCGGCCCACACCTCTGGGTTAGCGGCCAGCTCACGCATCAGGTCAAGCAGGCCATTGACGCTAAAATCCCGGTTACGCACATCAATCCCCAGCGCAAGCGGGTGTTCCAGCGGCGGTCCATCCAGCAGGCGCGGCAGCAGACTTAGCGGCAGATTATCAATCGCCTCAAAGCCCAGGTCCTCTAGCACGTTAATCGCGGTCGATCGCCCGGCACCGGATGGGCCAGTGACCAGAACAAGCCTGTGTTCCAACAGGTCCGAGTTGGCTGGGGCGTCTTGCATTATCGGTCTGCCTTTCCACCTTTCATATACTGAAATACCGCGGCAGCGAAATGCGGTGTTTCGACTTTGTGAAGTAGCGCGATGGGGTGGCCCATCAATTCGAACACACGCTCTGGCGGCAAGCGGTCGGTTTCGACTTGACCCATGTCGATTACCAAGGTGATCCGCGCCGAAGCCCGTGGATCAACCGACAAGATGCCGACTCCCCGCGCCTCGATCATACCGCGCAGTTTTGGTGGCGCAGTGGCGACAGGCCAGCCATCACGCAATTCGATATGGGTCTGGTCATCTGATACAAGCTCTGCCCCGTAAGTCAAAAATTCCAGCGCAAGCGAGGATTTACCGCTGCCAGAACGCCCCTTTATCAGGACACCCGAGGTTCCATAGGCGACGCAACTGGCGTGCATCAACATTGCGGCCATTCCTTAAGCCAAGAGTAAAATCTTGGAATCTCGTCAGACAGGCAAACCCACCACGAATCGGGCACCGAGCGGTTCAGAGGTGACGTCGGCATCCGTTGGCCGAATGTTTTCCGCCCAGATCACGCCGGAATGTGCCTCGACGATTTGCTTAGAAATCGCCAATCCAAGGCCGGAATTATTGCCGAACTGCCCCTCTGGCCGTTCAGAATAGAACCGGGTGAAAACCTTTGTCAGCGCCTCTTCGGGAATACCTGGTCCGGTATCCTCGACGACGACCAGCACGCGGTCATCCCGTCGGCGTGCCCAAACACGGATGGCATCGCCATCTTCGCAAAAAGACGTCGCGTTCGAGATCAGATTGACGAAAACCTGTGCCAATCGGGCCTCTAGCCCGTGGACCTCTATAGGTTCAGACGGCAGATCGGCGATGAATTCGATGCCCTTTTCCTGCGCCTCGTTGCCGAGGAAATCGGTCAGGTTTCGCAGCATGTGCATCAAATCAAACGGCTCTTCTTCTTCCTTGACCAGCTCACTGTCGAGACGCGAGGCATTTGAGATGTCGCTGACCAGACGGTCAAGACGGCGCACGTCATGCTCTATCACTTCTAGCAAACGCTCGCGCTGATCGTCGCGCTTGGCCACCCGAAGTGTACCGATTGCCGACCGCAACGAGGCCAGTGGATTTTTGATTTCATGCGCTACGTCGGCGGCGAATTGTTCGTTTGAATCAATCCGTTCATATAACGCACCAACCATGCCGCGCATTGCGCCCGACAGGCGACCGATTTCATCGGGGCGGCCAGACAAATCGGGTATACGTACCCGAGCCGGGCTTTTCTTTTTAGAGTTCCTGTTGCCGCCAAATTCAGCCGCAGCCGCAAGGTCACTTAGCGGATTGGCGATGGTCGAGGCCAGAACAAGACTAAGGCCAATCGACACCAGAATGGCGATCACGAACATCTGTAGAACTTGTTCACGCTCGCTGCGCACCAGATCGTCAATCTCACCCGAAGGGTTGGAAATGGCGACAACACCAACCGCCTTTGCGCCCTGTAAAATTGGTGTCGCCACAGAGAAAATCGTGCCGCCGTCGGTATGCACGCCACTTTGTGCCTGGGTTTCGCCAGCCAAAGACCCCGCCAACATCTCACGCAGTTGTTCTTCGATATTCGGCGGCGAGGCTTGGTCGGGTTTGCTGGCAAGCAGGCCTGACAATGTCTCCCATCCGGAATTCAGAAAATCGGTGATGACCGTGCTGCGGCCGTCATTGACACCACTGGGCATCGCATCGCGGGTTTGCCCCACTGTCGATGCGACCAAAGCCCCGGACACGTCAAAAACATAGACTTCAACACCATAGGACAGGGTAAGTCCCGCCAAGGTCGAAACCACATCCACGCCGTCGCCAGACACCAGATTGGCCGGTGCGCTTTCGGGCAATTGCGCCTCAAACACATCAGCAATCAGATGTGCCTCTGCGACCAGCCCGGCCTCTCGTTGCAACACAAGGTTGTCGCGCACCGGGTTCAGCCAAAGCACACCCGCCACAAGAACCACCAACCCCAACAGATTGAAAGTGACAATCTTGCGGGCCAGCGGCGACCGGTTGATCGAAATAAAACCACGCCGCCGACGCCGTTGAATGGCCTGGCCAGACTCTGACTGGGGGGAAACCCAATCTTCGCCCAGGACCAGATCATCGTCGGCGACCGGCTCGGCCCCGCGGACGTCTATTTCAGACGCAAGCGTCATTATTCCTCGTTATACCTATATCCAATGCCATACAGCGTCTCGATCGCGGTAAATTCGTTATCGACCGAGCGCATCTTTTTACGCAACCGCTTGATGTGGCTATCAATCGTACGGTCATCGACATAAACCTGATCGTCATAGGCTACATCCATTAGCTGATCGCGGCTTTTGACGAAACCGGGCCGTTGCGCCAGTGCCTGAAGCAACAGGAATTCGGTAACCGTCAGGGACACATCCATGCCCTTCCAGCTGACCGAATGGCGCAGCGGGTCCATCGACAATTCGCCCCGCGCCATGATTTTGCTTGCCTCAGTCTCGCCGACTTCGCCGCTTTCGATGGCGTCCTGACGGCGTAGCAATGCCCGAATACGTTCCACCAGCAGCCGCTGCGAAAAGGGCTTTTTGACGTAGTCATCCGCGCCCATGCGCAGGCCCAGGACCTCGTCAATTTCATCATCTTTCGATGTCAGAAAGATGACCGGCATGGTGGTTTTCTGGCGCACCCGCTGAAGCAGATCCATGCCATCCATCCGCGGCATCTTTATATCAAATACCGCCATATCTGGCAGACGCTTGTTAAAAGCGTCCAGGGCTGCCTGCCCATCATTATAGGTTTCCACTTCGAAACCCTCAGCCTCTAAAGTCATAGAGACGGACGTCAGGATATTCCTGTCGTCGTCGACCAACGCAATCCTCGACATGGGAGGTTCCTTATACTGCTCTGTTTATTGCCTGCTTTTTTGCACATTGTTTCCATTCCGGCCTATGGAATCAACATCTAAGTGCGAATCACCTGCAATCCCGATCAAATTGTGACCCGAAAAGTGGTAACCAATGGCTAATTTACCTCACTCCCTGTCATTTTTGTGACATTCGCCCAGATGACACCCAGTTGGTTGCGCTAACCTTAAATTGGTGGCGCTAACTGTGCGATTGCGTCCTGTTCACCCACAAAATCATCATGTTATATGCCGAATACTCGGTGATTTTGCCGCCAATTACGCGGCTGTCACCTTTTTTAAGGGAGCTGGCACAGCCGGCCGGAGGAGCATCAGTTATGGAAATTGGACGGGTAAACCCAAAGCAGCGCTTGGAAGATCAGGGCATCACGGGTCTCGGCCAGGTTTATTATAACCTGATGGAACCATCTCTGGTTGAAGAGGCCGTTAAGCGTGGCGAGGGGAAGCTGGGCAAAGGTGGCTCTTTGCTGGTGGAAACCGGCAAGCACACTGGCCGCTCGCCAAAGGACAAATTCACCGTGCGCACGCCCTCGGTCGAGGCGAATATCTGGTGGGAAAACAACGCCGGGATGGATCCCGAAGCGTTTGACCGCCTGTATGCCGATATGCTGGAGCATATGAAGGGCCGCGATTACTTCGTGCAGGACTTGTTTGGCGGTGCCGACCCCGCGCATCGTCTGGACGTGCGTGTGATCAACGAGCTGGCCTGGCACAATCTGTTCATCCGCCACATGCTGCGCCGCCCCGCCCGCGCAGAGCTGGATGATTACCTGCCAGAGTTCACCATCATCAACTGCCCCACCTTCAAGGCCGACCCGGCACGTCATGGCTGCCGGTCGGAAACCGTGATTGCGGTCAATTTCGACAAAAAGCTGATCCTGATCGGTGACAGCGAATATGCGGGCGAGAACAAGAAATCTGTCTTTGCATTGTTGAACTACCTGCTGCCTGAAAAGGGCATCATGCCGATGCATTGCTCTGCCAACCACGCGCATGACAATCCGGTGGATTCCGCTATCTTCTTTGGCCTATCCGGCACTGGCAAAACCACGCTTTCGGCTGATCCTGGTCGCGTGCTGATTGGCGATGACGAACATGGCTGGTCCGAGCGCGGCACCTTTAACTTTGAGGGTGGCTGTTACGCCAAGACGATCAACCTCAGCCGCGAAGCAGAGCCGGAAATCTACGACACCACCGAAATGTTCGGCACCGTTGTCGAGAATATGACGTTCAACGAAGAGACCCTCGATCTGAACTTTGAAGATGACAGCCTGACGGCAAACGCCCGTTGCGCCTACCCGATGCACTATATCTCTAACGCGTCGGAAACAGCGCTTGGCGGGCATCCCAAGAATGTAATCATGCTGACTTGCGATGCGTTTGGCGTGCTGCCCCCGATCGCGCGGCTATCGCCCGCGCAGGCCGAATACCACTTTCTGTCTGGTTTCACGTCCAAGACCCCAGGCACCGAAATCGGCGTGGTAGACCCTATTCCGACCTTCTCGACCTGCTTTGGCGCGCCCTTCATGCCGCGCCGGCCTGAAGTATATGGCGCGCTGTTGCGCGACAAGATTGCCAAGCACGGCGCAACCTGCTGGTTGGTCAACACCGGCTGGACTGGTGGGGCCTTTGGAGCGGGCAGCCGGATGCCGATCCGGTCAACCCGCACGTTGCTGACGGCGGCGCTGGATGGGTCGTTGGAGAATGCAGAGTTCCGTAAGGACCCCAACTTTGGCTTCGAGGTGCCGGTCGCGGTCGAAGGCGTTGCCGATCTATTGCTGGACCCGCGCCGCACCTGGGGCGACAACGAAGCATACGATGCGCAGGCTGCCAAGCTGGTCGCTATGTTCGCCGATAACTTTGAGCAGTACATCAGCCACATCGACGAAGACGTCAAAGCCGTCGCGATCGGCTAAGAACCGCACAACAGGATAGCGCCCAACGCGGCGCTATCCGACTTGCGAAATCGACTCTATAGTTCGACTATGCGTCTGATTCCGATCCTTTTACTGCTCCTTCCCACGACGACCCTTGCTGACACCCAAAGTCCTGGCGCGGCCCGGTTTGAGCATGGTTTTTTCTGCGCGATGGAGCCGATTTCGTTTGAAGAGGCCAGCGACACCGTCTCTGGCACTGTGACCATTGTCGCCGACGAGCCTATTTTCCTGGCCCCCGGCCCGCAGGTTCCGGCGCAGCTTGGCATCGGCTTTGGCGTCATCATTCAACCTCTGCCGCAATATGCTGGTCCCGTCACGATTTCTGTGCAGCATCCGCCGATGGGGCCAAACGGTGTCACCCGGCAAAGCTGGCAGGCGGATCTGTTTGCCGAGGACTCCACCTATTTGGGTTTCACGTTTGAGCAAAGATATGAAGTTGTGCGCGGGCCTTGGACCCTGTCGGCGCAGTCTAATGGCAGGCCGATTTATGAGGTCAACTTTGTGGTGACAGACCCGGCCCGCCTGCGGCCCGTCACCTGCGGCGAACAGGTTCCCCTATCCTGATGAATACTGAAATGGACGTAGAGCCGCCTTTCGTGCCAACCTCGGCGTAACATATGCCCAAAGGATATCACCATGATCGAAGAACCACCCCTGCTCCGCATCAAACGCGCGGGGCGTCGCCCGACCACCGCCCAGATCGCCGCGTTTCAGAATGTTCCGACCAGCTTTGTCGTCGATGCCATGTTCGGTGCCGGGGCGTTGTCGCCGACGATAAAGCCGCTTGGCGACGGGTTGGACATCAATTGTCAGGCCGCTGGCCCAGCCCTGACGGTCGATTGTGGGCCGGGCGATATCTTGGCGCTGCTTGGCGCGCTTGGCTCTGTTCAAACGGGTGATGTTGTGGTGTCGGCCTTTCACGCCCACCAAGGCTGCGCCGCTGCCGGTGACCGGGTGACCGCCATGTTGAAAAACTGCGGGGCTGCTGGTTTGGTTAGCGACGGGCCGGTGCGCGACTATGCTGGGCTGGTTGAGGTCGGCTTGCCTGTCTGGTGCACAGGGCTGAATCCGGGATCGCCGCACACCAAAGGGCCGGGCTCCGTTGGCTTTGCCGTTCAAATCGGCGGGCAAGAGGTTGAGACCGGCGATATGATCATCGCAGATCGCGATGGCGTGGTCGTTGTTCCGTATGAGCAGTTGGACCCGGTCATCGAGATGTTGGTCAAAGTGAAAGAGTTGGAATACGCATTGGATGCAGAGCTGAAGGACGGGCTGAAGATACCCGAAGGAATCCAAGAGATGCTGGATGGGGATCAGGTACAGTATCTGAATTAAGAGACTTTCTGCACCCGCACGGTTGAGGTGTCGGATTTTTGCTGCAAAAATGGTGTCGTTGGTGTTTTTCAACTGAAAATAAAGGCATCTGGTGATCTCGGTGCCAAATAGACGCGACACTTTTGATCTATACACATGTGTTTCACGCATTATTCTTGCGCTGCACTTGCAAACAACCTATGCCACCCTGGACCGATTCAAAGGAGTAGCCCGATGCCACATGATGGACAGGATATGACCCTGAAATCCGCCATTCTGCCCGACCTTCTGGCCCTGACCGCTGACGCCGTAAAACCGGCAGAGGCGCTGTTGGCGACGGCAAAGGATCGGGTACATGAGGCCGTTTCGCTCAACGGGCGCGTCTCTGGCGCGCTGTTGGAGCAGAACCAAACCATGGCGCATGGATTGGCGTGGCTGGCAACCTATATAGAGGCACTTCGCGAGATGCAGGGCTGGGCCGAGCGGCTGCAAGCCGAGGGCAAATTCGGCCAAATGGAGCATCTGATCCATCAGATCGCGTTCGGCGAATATCTTTGGCAAATCTACGGCGGCATCCCGATGAGCCAGGGCGAAATCATCCGCCTGCAAGACATTGGTCTTAGTCAGGACGATCAGCGCGAACTGATGGAGCCTGCCGTTATGGCCTTGACGCAAAACGGAAATACCCAGGCTGCTCGGATGCAGTTGGTAGCCTTGATGCAGGACAACGCCGGTCACGCGACCTATGGTGTTACCGGATTGGATGACGAGCTCGAAATGATCCGCGATCAGTTCCGCCGTTTTGCCGACGACAAGGTGGTGCCGCATGCCCATGAATGGCACCTGAAGGATGAACTGATCCCGATGAGCATCATCGAGGAACTGGCCGAGATGGGCGTCTTTGGCCTGACCATCCCCGAAGAGTTCGGAGGTTTTGGCCTGTCCAAGGCGTCGATGGTGGTGGTGTCAGAGGAGCTTTCGCGCGGATATATTGGCGTTGGGTCGCTGGGCACACGGTCCGAAATCGCCGCCGAGCTGATCCTGTGCGGCGGCACGGATGAGCAGAAAACCAAATGGTTACCGCAACTTGCCAGCGGAGAGACGCTGCCGACGGCTGTGTTCACCGAACCTAATACTGGGTCCGATCTTGGCAGCTTGCGCACCCGCGCCGTCAAGACAGGCGACGACTATGAGGTGACCGGCAACAAGACCTGGATCACCCACGCCGCGCGCACCCATGTGATGACTTTACTGGCGCGCACAGACTCTGAAACCAGCGACTATAAGGGGCTGTCGATGTTCCTGGCGGAAAAGACTCCGGGCAGTGACGAGGTTCCGTTTCCGACCCCCGGCATGACCGGTGGAGAGATCGAAGTGCTGGGGTATCGCGGCATGAAGGAATACGAACTGGCCTTTGATGGGTTCAAGGTCAAAGGCGAGAACTTGTTGGGTGGCGTAGAGGGTCAGGGTTTCAAGCAACTGATGCAAACCTTTGAATCTGCACGCATTCAGACCGCCGCACGCGCCATTGGCGTGGCGCAATCTGCCCTGGAAGTCGGCATGCAATACGCGGTTGATCGCAAGCAGTTCGGCAAGTCCCTGATCGAGTTCCCAAGGGTGGCGGGCAAGCTGGCTATGATGGCGGTCGAGATCATGGTGGCGCGGCAGTTGACCTATTTCAGCGCCCGCGAAAAGGACAATGACCGCCGGTGCGACCTAGAGGCTGGGATGGCCAAACTGCTTGGTGCACGGGTGGCCTGGGCCTGCGCCGATAATGCGCTGCAAATTCATGGTGGTAACGGCTTTGCGCTGGAATATCAGATCAGCCGCATCCTGTGTGATGCGCGGATCTTGAACATCTTCGAAGGCGCCGCAGAGATTCAGGCACAGGTGATCGCACGCCGTCTGCTGGGGTGATTTTGGCGATAGGAATTCCATCGGAATTGCATATGATTTCCATATGACCCTGTCGTTGCCGATCAGGGACCAAAGGGAGATTTCATATGCCGCCGATCCATCTTGATGACGACACGCTTGCGGGTCTGGGTCTGACGACGGCAGAGATTGTCGCCGCAATTGAGGAGACGCTGCGAGGCATCGCCAGCGGCGTGCTGAGCGCCGCGCCCAAAACCGCCGCCGTTGCACCCGATGGCCGCTATATGATGGCGACGCTGGCGGCGTCTGATGCTGCCGGGTTGATTGTGGTGAAATCGGTGATGGTCAATGACCGAAACAAGGCGCGCGGGCTGCCGGGAATCAACGGTGCTATCATGTTGATGGACAGCGAAACCGGGCTGCTGCGGGCGACGTTGGGCGCGAACTGGATCACCGGGGTGCGCACTGCCGGGTTGTCGATGGTGGCGGCCAAACGGTTGGCTGCGCCGGAAAGTGCCACGTTGGGGCTGATTGGTGCCGGTGTGCAGGGCGAAAGCCATCTGCGGGCCTTGGCGGATTTGTTTCCGCTGAAATCTGTGCGGATTTACAGCCGGGGCCAGCCGGGGATTGATCACTTGATCAAGGTCGCTGAGAGTCTGGGGCTAGAGGCCACGGGCGCGACACCGCGTGAGGCGGTCGAGGATGCCGATATCGTCGTCAGCTCTGTGACACTGAACTATGACACCCAGCCCTTTGTTGACGCGCGATGGCTGAAACCCGGCTGTTTCGCGGCGATCACCGATCTGGGCTTGCCCTGGGTGCCCGAGGGACAAACGGCGTTTGGCAGCATCTATGTCGACGATCTGGCACAGGAAAAGCTGATGGAAAAACCGTTGGTGGCGGCAGAACTGAATACGGATGATCTGACCGGGTTGGTGACCAAGGGGACGGTTTTGGACCCGACCAAGCCGAACGCGTTTATCTTTCGGGGTATTTCGGCGGGTGATTTGGCGGTTGCCGCGCTGGCCTATAAGCGGGCGACGGGTGGATAGGACGGCACAGCGGACTTGGACGAAACCGCTCTCGCGGTATTGGCGCTTTTGGCGGGTGATGCGCGTTGATTTGGGCGCTGTGATTTTGTGAACGGACGAACCTGTCTGACGATTGGGACCTTCTCAATCTGAGGAT
>Ga0315339_1003123_pt1 | contig 11909 bp, 11 predicted proteins | sample ASW17metaG_FD_204514 | JGI IMG/M metagenome (GOLD analysis project Ga0315339, IMG submission 204514) | Ammonia-oxidizing marine archaeal communities from Pacific Ocean, United States - ASW #17 | ecosystem: Environmental > Aquatic > Marine > Oceanic | place: USA: California | collected 2016-12-05
AGAGCGACTCGGTTTGCTGCCTCAGTCGCCTTTGGCAGCCACGAAGGCCTCGAGAGCCTTCCGGTTGGTGTCGTCCATGTGGGTGAAAAAGATCGCCACCAGGAACTGGCCGTCCTTCTGGAGTTCGCTGCGTACGACGGCGCCCCCGGCTTTGAAGTCGACTTTCTCGCCGTCTGTGCCATCAATCGGGAGTTTCATGGCGATTTCAAGAATCGCCATTTCGTCAAAAGGCGTCGCCGAGAGGCAGGCGAGGCCCGACATGCTGAGATCGCGGAGGATGGCACCGCCTTCGCCTCCGGTGCCCAGGTCTACAATGCCATCGAGGTCGTAGCGGGGGTGGAGACGGCGTTCCATGGAGCGCTTGTTGTCGGTCATCTGTCCTTTCCAGGCCCTGTGTCGATGTGGGGTTTCGATGTGGGATGGGGTTACGTGACGCAAGTCTGTTCGTCACGGTACGGTCAGCCAACCGAAATTCCAGGCCACAAGAGAGACAAGGGGCGATTGAACGGACGAGTCCCCCTACAATAGGGGCCAGGTGGACCGCACGGAGTGCCCGTGGTTCGCTTGCCTGACCCACAATTCACGCAACCCGGGGCCTTGCCGAGGGGCCCCGAAGAGAGGAAGACACCGATGTCCAGCTACAACAAGGTTTTGCTCATGGGGAACCTGACTCGTGACCCGGAGGTTCGCAGCCTTCCGAGCGGTCAGGCGGTCACCGAACTTGGGATTGCCTCCAACCGGACCTTCATGGTCGGTGGGCAGGGAGGTAAGGGCGGAGAAAAGAAGGAAGAGGTCACCTTTGTCGATGTCTCCTTCTGGGGGCGGAAGGGCGAAGTGGTGGCCCAGTACTTCAAGCGTGGAGATCCGATCTTCATCGAGGGGCGCCTTTCGTTCCGCCAGTGGCAGAACAAAGAGGGTGAGAAGCGAAGCAAGCTCTCGGTCACCGGCGAGAACTTCGAGTTCATCAATGGTCGTCGTGACGGCGCCGGCGGCCGTGGAGACAGTGGGCCGCCTCCGCAGCAGCAACAGCAACAACAACAGCAGCCCTCAGCAGGGTCTGGTGACATGGAAGGCTTTGACGAGGTTCCCTTCTGACGTGTCGAATACGGAGACCGACTCCCCGGAGGTCGGCCGCCCCGACGCTCAGCAATGCATGCACGTCTTGCTCTTTGCCGGCCTGGCCGAGCGGCTCGGTTGCGCTCGACTGACGTTGAATCCTCCATGGCCTGTCACAGTGGCTGAGCTGCAGGAGCGCTTGGTCTCGGAGTGGCCGGAGCTTGCGCCGGTGACATTTCGTACAGCGGTGAACCAGCGTTACGCGCTCGATTCCGAACCCGTGCAGCCGGAAGACGAGATCGCCCTCATTCCGCCTGTGTCAGGAGGCTGAGGTGATCCATGTGACCGAGGACTCCATCGACTTGGACGCCGTGTTGCGTGCAGTCGAAGGGGACGGTGAGGGCGCTGTCGTGCTGTTCGTGGGGCGGGTTCGGAATCATTCTCGAGAGCGAGAGGTCACGCAGCTCGATTATGAGGCCTATCGCGGGATGGCGGAGTCTGCCCTCGCCGAACTCGCCGAGACAGCTCTCCGCGATCATGGCGCCCAGCGCGTTGCGGTGGTCCATCGGGTCGGACGCCTGAAGGTCGGAGAAGCGGCCGTGGCGGTGGCCGTTTCGTCTGCTCACCGACCGGAAGCCTTCGAGACCTGTCGTTGGCTGATCGACACGCTCAAAGAAGTGGTCCCCATCTGGAAAAAAGAGCGCTATAGCGATGGGGAGGAGTGGGTCGCAGAACACCCCTGATCCACCCTAGATGCCGTCCACAGACGAACCAGAGCCGGCCCCGATGCGTTCCATGAAGAACACAATCCCTGAGAACAGGCCGCGCGCGTCATGCCGCGCTGCGCCGCGTCTGGAGTCCATGTCGGGGTACGCCTTCGACGAACTGGACCGCATGCGCGATGCGCGCCTGGCTGCGGGAGTGGATGTGATCGACTTCGGGGTGGGTGACCCGACCGAGTCTCCGCCAGATGTGGTGGTGGAGGCGGCGCAAAGAGGGCTCGATGCGCACCGCCGCTCAGGCTATCCCTCGTACAACGGCAGCCACGCTTTTCGTTCCGCAGTCAGCACTTGGTTCTCACGGCGGCATGGCGTGACTCTCGATGCGGAGACGTGCATCACGTCGAGCGTGGGAAGCAAGGAGGCGGTTTTCCATTTGCCACTCGCCTTTGTCGCGGAGGGCGAAGTCGTGCTGGTTCCCTCACCTGGCTATCCACCCTACGCGCGGGGCACGGCCATGGCCGGTGGGCGTGTGTGCACTTATGCCGTGACGCCAGATGGTCCTCTCTTGCCCGATTTGGACAGCCTTGCCCCGGATGTATCCGAGGCACTTCGCGTGGTGTGGATCACGCAACCTCACGTCCCTACAGGTCGCTGCGCAACGCTCGAGGAATTGACGCATCTCGCGAACCAGTGTCGCGAACGCGGTGTCCTGCTCTGCTCAGACGAGGCGTACAGCGAGTTGTGGTTGGAGAGGCCTGCTGTGTCGGCGCTCGAAACAGGGTTGGAGGGCGTTCTGGTGTTTCAGTCGCTCAGTAAACGAGCCGCCATGACAAGCTATCGGGTTGGTTTTGTGGCTGGAGATCCCGAGGCGGTGGCTACGTTTCGCCGACTCAAACTGAACGTCGATTCAGGCACACCAGCCTTCATCCAGGAGGCAGCTGTCGTTGCACTCGAGGATGACGAGGCGTCGAAGGTTGCACGGGCCGAGTACGCTCGTCGCATCGACGCTCTGCTTCCAGCACTTCGTGAGTTGGGCTGTGAGGCGCAGCGCCCGCAAGCCGGTTTTTATCTCTGGATCGGCACGCCAGGCGGACAGTCGGGACTGGAGTTTGCTCGCCGGCTTCTGAGCGAGGCCCCTGCCCTGGTGGTGATGCCCGGCGAGTGGCTGAGTGACCCCGTCGCCAAAGTGGCCCGGCAACCAGGGGATGGCAAGGTGCGCCTCGCAGTGGTGCCGTCTCACGACCGGTGCCTCGAGGCAGCAGAACGACTTCGCCAATGGCACCAACAGTGAGGGAGTACGGCATGGTCTTGGCTGTCGGCCTTCCTGGAGCAAGAGGCGCGGCAAGATTGGCCCTGCTGGTCATGCTGGCGATGACTTGTCACGCGGGCGTTCACGCAGCCATGCTCCCTCGAACAGGTCTTGTGGTGCTGGCCGCGGTTCAGGAGAGTTCCCAGGAGACTCCTGAAGACCTGGCTTTTCTCGAAGAGTTGGCAAAAGACTTTCGGAGAGGCGGCAGTTATTCGGCCAAGCGCGATCTAGACGACTATCTGGATGAGTACCCCTCTTCGACCGAGGCCCGTCAACTCGCTGCGGAGGTGGCGCTGAAGCGCGGCGAACTGGACGAGGTTGAAAGACATCTCGGGTTTGTTTCAGAGCCTGCTCCCGCATTGCTTTCACGAGTTTTGTTGCGTCGTGGTCGTTATGAGGATGCGCTGGAGATGGCTCGAGCCGGCGCGCTGTCTGCAGTTGCCAGTGCTCGACTTGAAGTGGCCGCGCTGGATGGACTCGGACGGAGTCGCGAAGCGGTCCGGCGAGCCCGAGAGGCGGCTGCCGCCATTGACGATCGGGAACTCGATGGGCACGGGCTTGTAGATCTTGCATGGCTGTATCTGATGCAGCGCAAGTTCGAGATTGCAAACCAGGCTCTGGTCTTCGCAGATGCCGAGTTGAACGGAAAGCGCGGGGCCACTTATCAACTGAAAGAGCCGGCGGTCATCGTGGCCTTGGGTGAGGTCTATCACGCGACGCGTCAGAGTGGTCAGGGTGGTCTGGATAAGACGCTGGCCGCGCTGAACGAGGTTCTGGCTATCGACTCTGGTCATGCGGACGCTTTGACCGTGAAGGCGAAGGTGTATCGGTACGGAAACAACGGGCAGGCCGCAGCGGCGGCCCTTGAACGCGCGTTGACTCGTGACCCTGGCCACCCGGAAGCCCTGGTCTTGCGTGGCGAGATGATGCTGCAGTCCAGGCGTCTCGAAGATGCCGTCTCCCTTGCCAATCAGGTGCTTGAAGAGAACCCACGCCATCGGGGTGCTCTTGCGTTACGAGCCGCGGCACTGGCCGTCTCGCGGCAGCAAAAGGAGAGCAAGGCTGCTCGCGCGCTGTTCGAGCAACGACACCCAGAGAGCGCCGCGCTCGAGGGCCTTCTGGGGCGCGTGTTGCAGGAGCACTATCGCTTTGCTGAATCCGTGGAGCCGCTGGAGCGCGCCCTCGCTTTGGAGCCAGAGAATGAGGATCCGCTTGCTGTTCTTGGGCAAAGCTTGGCCCATCTGGGACGCGAGGAAGAGGCGCGAGCTGCACTCGAAGAACATCGGGAGCGCAGCCCCTTCCCCTTTCCCTGGCGCGAAAACATGCTCGAGGTGCTTGGACGCCTGGATGAGTGGGCTGAGATCAAAACCGAGGATGGCCTTCGGGTTCTGTTGCCCTCCGGTGAACAGCAAGTGCTGGGAGTGCTTCTTCCTGAGGTCTTGAGCGAGGCCCGGGACGACCTTGCGAGGCGGTGGGGATTTGATCCGCAAGAGTTGGACGAAGTCTTGATCGAAGTCTTCGATGTTCACGCGGACTTTTCTGCCCGCACAGTTGGCTTCGAAGGATTCTTCGCGGTCGGCGCCTGTTTCGGAAACGTGGTGACACTCGTTTCTCCGCTCAGTGAAATGAGGAGAAGATTTCATTGGCAGCAGACGGCCGTGCACGAATACGCGCATGTCGTGACCCTGGGTTTGTCGAAGCAGCGGCTGCCTCGCTGGCTGAGTGAAGGCATCAGTGTCGTCGAGGAGCGCAAGTCGAATCCCGATTGGACACGCCCGTTGGAACGCGATGTGCTGGATGCCCGCGCGAACAATCTGATCTTTGAAGTGACTCGTCTGGACGAGGCCTTCCTGGACGGACAGACGGTGATGCTGGGGTACTACCTCGGAAGCCTGGTTTGCGAGGTGGTGGAGCGCGATTTTGGGTTTCCAAAATTGGTCGAGATGGTCGTCGCTTACGGAGACGGCAGCACGACGCGAGAGGTTGTGCAAGACGTGCTTGGCATCGAGCCTGAAGAGCTCGATGCGCGCATTTTGAACTACATAGATACGGAGATTGCTGGGCGAGCCTCCGTACGCCCGCGTCTGGGGGTGGGCGCCAAGGAATTGCTGCGCCAAAGGGCGGTGGCCGGTGAGGACGAAGCACTGGTGGAGCTTGCCTGGGCCTACCACTTCCTCGGGCAGACCGTCGATCGCGACAACACGCTTCGACGGGCTCGAAAAAAGCTCGGATCCTCTCCGGCAATTTTAAGAATTGAAGCGGACATCGCCCTGCGCTCGGGCCAGCGGAAGCAGGCGCGAGAGAAACTCGAGGCCTTGGCATCGGACGATGCGCTGGAAGCTGACGGCCTCGTACAACTTGGGCGTTTGTTGCTTGCGGAGCAGCAGCGAGAGGCTGCGCTGGATGCATTGCGCAAGGCTCGATCCTTGTTTCCGAGTGACACTTCGGACCAGGGCGCACTTCTGGCGTTGTACGAAACCCTCGATCGAGATGATGAAGCCGAGAAGCAGGAGTGGCTTGAGATTGTCCGAGCAACATGCCGCTTTGATGAGACTGCGATCGAGCCGCGCCGACTTCTCGCGCGCGAAGCCCTGGACTCAGATGACTTGGACACGGCCATCGCACTCTACGAGGAAATTGTTGCGATCGATCCCTATGCCCCGGGGTCAAGAATGCAACTCGCGCAGGTCTATCGAGACACTGGTCGTGAGGTGAGCGCACGCCGCCAGTGGGAGTTTGTGTTGGGCATGCGTGCCTACCAGGTGCCTGCAAGTGATGCAGCACACGGTCCGTTGGGGAACTTGCTCGACGATGACCTCCAGAAAATGCAAGAGCGTGCGCGAAACTTTCTCGCCGAGAATGACAACTCCGAGAACTGACGCTTTTCTTGGTTGTGGGGGGAATGGTTTGGCCGGAATCATGGCGCGAGATGCCGTTTTGCTGCGAAGTTGTCCGTGTTCATGGTGCGGAGGACTTTTGTCAAGGTTCTGGGGGGCGAGCGCCATCTCGTAAGGCGGCAGTGTGCAGTTGCGTGATCCTGAGCGACGTTGATAGGGTCGATCGGTCCATGACCGTTCACGAAAAACAGATCTGGTCCGAGGTGACCAAAGAGTTTGGTCGCCTGCGCGGACGTCAGGTGCGGGATCTCTGGTTTGAGGACGCGAAGCCGTGCTCATTCCGGCGAGGCTTGTTCACGCTTGATGTGAAGGACGCCTCCAAAAAAGAGGCCATCGATAGTTGCTATCGAAAAGACATCGAGTCGATCTTCCACTCGATCACAGGTAGCCCGGTTCGGTTGCGTACGCGCGTTGCTGAAGAGGTCCCAGTGCCCGTTTCAACTGGCGGCGTAGAGCGCGACGGCGACGGCACGACGACAGCTGGCGCTCGAGGCGAAGACTCTGTCGACGTAGGCGGGCGATCAAAGAAGAAGCCGCGCAAACGTGCGGGGGCTCGCCCTCGCGACCCGATTGCGTTGACGGGGCCACTCGAGTTCGTCCAGACAGAAGTCAATGAACTGGCCTTTGGTGCGATGAGTAAGTTTGTCGAAGAGGCCGATACGGGCTTCAACTCTCTGTTTGTGCACGCCCCGGCAGGTTGTGGGAAGACAGCACTTGCCAGGCACGCAATTCGCAGCATGTTGTCAGAGGATGAGTCCTGTGACCCGCTGGTGCTTTCTGGTGAGTCTCTGGGACGCGATGTGGCTCGTGCGACCCGGGCCCGAACCTTTGGTGCGATTCAACGGGTTTGGGCTGCCCACGACACGATCGTTCTGGATGAAGCGCATCGCCTTCGCGGGCAGCGCGTGGCGCAGACCGTGGCCGTCAGTCTGATCGGGCCAGTTCTGGCTCGTGGTGGCCGAGTTCTGGTGCTCTCTCGCCATGCCCCTGGACAGATTCACGGGCTGGGTGATCGGCTTCGGTCTCATTTCGAGAGCGGCCTTGTTGTCTCCATGCAGCAACCAGACGGGAATCATCGCCTTGCGGTCCTGAACTCGGTGGCCGCGGGGCTGCCTGCATCGGTGGATGAGGCCGCCGTGAGTGCGGTGTCGGAGCGGTGCCCGGGCACACTGACGGATGCTGTGGGCCTGCTGGAGGATGCAAGCGCGGTGGCACGCGATGAGCGACGCAGTGTCTGCCTGGAGGACGTGGAAGCGCAACTCGTGCGCGTGGGGCGTGGAGTTGGAAGTATCACGCTCTTGATCGAGATTCTTTGCGATGAAACGGGGATCTGTCCGAATCGACTTCGCTCGAGCGAAAAGTCGAGGGATGTGGCGGTCATGAGACATCTGTGCGTCTATCTCGCGAGCTACAGCCTGGGGCTTTCCTCTCGGCACATTTGTCGTTCGCTCAGGTTGAAGTCGCCCTCGATCGTGGCCTATGCGCGACGAGCTGTTGAGCGACGCCGGTCGACGGACTCTTCCTTTGAGCAGTTGATTTATACCTTGCAAGCGAGGCTCGCCGGCGCCCAGCGCGACTTCGAGTGGTAGGTGCCGTGCGTGATAGCGGGCTGCTCATCGCGTTCGAGGGAATCGACGGTTGCGGCAAGAGCACTCAGGCGGCCAGATTTCTGGAGCGTGTGAAGCAACATGCGCTTCGACCAAAATCTCGACTGCTCCGAGAGCCCGGTGGGACGGAGTTTGGTGAACGCGTCCGCGAGTTGCTTTTGCACGGCGGTACGATGGACGCACTGACAGAGACATTGCTCTACATGGCTTCGCGTGCCGAGTTGTACGCACAGCGGGTTTTGCCAGCACTGGAGCGTGATGAACTGGTTGTTCTTGACCGCACGCACTACTCGACCATGGCCTACCAGGGCAGCGGGCTGGATGTTGACGAGCAGTTCATCTTGGAGATGGCGCGAGCGGCTACAAAAGGCCGAGAACCGGACCGCATCGTTCTGATCGACCTCCCCGTAGAGGAAGCGACGGCTCGGATGGCGTCCGGGTCTGCGGAGGGGCCGGATCGAATCGAAGCCCGCGGGGCGACGTACTTCCAGCAGGTCAGGGCAGCCTATCTCCGTTACGCCGAGGCGGATCCGGCGCGTTTTCGGGTGGTCAATGGGGCCTGCGGAAAGGATGAGGTGGCCGCCGCTGTGGACGCTTCTGTCTCGGATTTGCTCGATGAGTGACTCGCCACATACCGCCTCACGTCGTGCGCTAGGTGCTGCTCATCGAGCAGGCCGGCTTCCGCACGCGTTGTTGCTGACGGGCGAAGAGGGCGTGGGTAAAGAGGATTTCGCGCAGTGGCTTATCCAGCTTCGCTGGTGTTCTGCGGAGAACGCGCCGTGCGGCTCGTGTCCGGCCTGCCGAAAGGTCGAGACGAGGAACCATCCGGACCTCGTGTTTATTTCTAAAGATCCCTCGCCAGAGCAAGACCCTGAGGGATGGGGAAGTAAGCACGAGGTGACAGTAAATCAGATTCGTCGCGGTGTGCTTCCACTGCTAGGGCTACGTGCCGTTGAAGGTCAAGGTCGAGCCGCTGTTCTTCTCGATGCTGACGACATGAACGAAGAAGCTCAAAACGCTTTGCTGAAAACTTTGGAAGAGCCACCAGAAGGCAGCTTGTTGTTGTTGGTGAGCAGTCGAGAAGAAGCCTTGCTTGAGACGATTCGTTCGCGGTGTCAGGAAGTTCGATTGTTTGCGGAGGCCGGTCACGAAAAAGGCGGATCGCAGGGCCGTGCGGAACAGCATGAAGGGCTCGATGCCCAGGCTGTGATCGAGGTGCTTGATCAACTACTGCAAGGCGAACTCGCCGGAACGGCTTTTGCCAAGCGGGCCCATGAACTGACCGATGGAGAGCAGGAGTCAGAAGGAGTTCACCGCAGGTTGGCCTTGCGAATGATGCACCAGCGGCTTCGAGATCTGGCCTGGATGGGCGCTCTCGCCGAAGACGGGACTCCGGGTCCAACGGAGCTCGTTGATATCACACGCTTTCCGCGGCCGGAAGGCCTGCTGCGAGCAGAGAAGGCCCTGCTGGAGGCGACCGAAGACCTCCGTAGACATGTTCCAGCCCATGTGATGTGGGTGTCTTTGGGTGACGAAATCGGACGGGTAGGGGTAGGGGGTCGGGTGGTGCCAAACCGCAATCCCTAGGGGCGGGTCAAGCGGGTTCACTGTCCGACCGATAGTCGCTTTACCCCGACGCAGGACCTGGGCACAATTCTCCACGGTCGTCCCATGAGCCAGACTCCTACCCTCGACGAACGCATCTCTTCTCTTGCGGCTGCAGATTGCCGCTATGAAGCAGACGCCTACCATTTCGTATTCCGAGCCCTCGATTTCGTGTTGGACCGCCAGACGGCGCAACTCGACGAGGGGGGAGACGATCCGCATGTGTCCGCCATTCAGCTTCTTGAAGGCCTGCGTGAGTTTGCCCTTGAGTTGTACGGGCCTCTTGCGCGACTTGTGCTGGAGCACTGGGGCATTTACCGCACCGAAGATTTCGGGGAAATCGTCTTCGGGCTCGTGGAGTGTCGGTTGCTGAACAAGCAAGAGTCGGATCGCAAGAGTGACTTCCGGAATGGATTCAACTTCCGCGAGGCCTTTGACAAGGCTCGAAGCGCGGTCGCTCCCCTTCAATGAACACCCGCTTGCGTCGGGTCGTCTTTCCGATTGCCGCCGTCGTCTTAGTGCTGGTTCTGGCTTCGACACTGTCGCCGGTCTTGAGCCCCGTCTTGTTCGCTGCGTTGCTTGCAGTGATTCTCAATCCGGTGGTCGATGCGTCCGCACGGTTTGGGCTGCCACGCGTTGCAACGGTGAGCTTGCTGTATGTCGCCATCCTCATCGGCGCCTCGCTTTCCGGAGCGATCATCAGCAGCCAGTTCACTGAGCTTGTAGACGTGTTGAGTGGAGAGAAACTCCATGGCGACTACGACGGAAACCACCTGATCAACCTGGCCGACAGCCCGGGCGCACAGGATGAGTTCGATGATCGCAATGGCAACGGTGTCTGGGATGGAGGGGCCCTGGTCGCCTTGCGCGAGTGGATCAATCAGCAACGAATCCACTTTGCAGATGGGATCTGGGGTGAAGTGATCGACGATCTGGGCGGCAGCGCCATCGATCTGCTGGAGAAGGTGTGGGTTCCCGCGACAGCCATGACCGCGCGGGGACTGGAGAAGCTGTCCAACTGGGCTGGCGGCTTTTTCCAACTGCTGACGATGCTAGTGCTGGTGCCGTTCTACCTGTTCTTTTTCCTGGTCGAATACCCGTCGATGTCGAGGGCATTGTTCGGTTTGGTCCCGCCTCGTCATCGAGAGCAGGTTGATCGGATCACCCGTGATATCGGCAAAGAACTGGTGTCCTTCCTTCGCGGGCGACTTGCCTGCGGCATGGTGAAGGCCGCGTTCTTGTTTGCCGGAATGCTGCTTCTGGATATTCAGTTCGCCATGCCGATCGCACTGGTGTCAGGGCTCCTCTCACTGGTTCCCTTTCTCGGGTTTCTCGTGGGAGTCATTCCGGCCTCCGTGATTGCACTCACCATGCCGGGCGGCGGCTCAGAAGCTCTGCTCTGGGTCATCTTGCTCTTTGGTGCAGCCGAGGCGTTCGAAGGGATCGTGCTCTTCCCCTTGCTGCTCGGCCGAGAGACAGGGCTCCACCCCGTGACCATGGTTGTTGTTCTGTTGGCCGGTGGGGCACTTCTTGGAACGCTGGGAGTGCTGGTGGCTATTCCTCTGGCGCTCGTCTGCAAAGTGCTCTGGCGGGAACTGGGACTGCCGTTCTACCGCGAATGGGCTGAGACACAACCCGAGCCCCTGCCTGCTTCGGCGAACGACTCTTCATCTGCGGATACGGAGGGGGCGGCCGAGTCGACCGATCAACGAGGCGGTGATTCGTCGAAGTCGTAGCCCTTGAACACGGCGAGGTCTAAAGACATCTCGTCAGCAAGGACGGCGATGGCTGCCTGCAATTGCTTGTCCTCTTGCCAGTCGCCGTAGATGACGCCTCCCGGAAAGGCTTTGCCCTGATCATCTGCAACGCGATCGCGAACGCGGGCGCGTAGGACGAGTCGAATGGTGTTGTCGGGAATGGGGGAGTCCAGGCTGGCCGCGAACTCTTCGAAGTCCGGGTAGAGGTTGTGGTCGTGGGCGTCGCCTACTGCGAGTTGGTAGAAAAGTGCGCGGTTCGCATCGAAGTGTTCTTGGACGTAGTCCTGAAAAGGATCTTGGCCGTCCAGCCGGTCGAAGAGAACGGCGAGTTCGTGGTTTTCCCAGCCGGCGAGTCCTGTGAAGGCAGCCTCGATGTCAGGTTCCACTCCGCCAAACTTGACCACGCGCCCGTCGAGGTCGCGCTCGGTGTGAAGTGATTTTCCTGATGAAAGGAAATAGCGCGCATTGGTGATCTTGACGTTCACGGGATAGGTGTACTTGCCATCCCCGTTCTGGTCGTTGTAGGTGTCGCCTGGGTCGTAAGTCTGATTGTGGTTTCTGTCGGTGAGCAGTTCGTCTCCAGGCCGACTTTGCAGTGGCATGGCCTGTTGGACAGAGCCCTTGCCAAATGTTGTTTCTCCCACGATAGGTGCACGTCCGAATTCTTGGAGGCATCCCGCGACGATCTCGCTCGCACTCGCGCTGCGTGAATTGACAAGAACGACCATGGGGCCTTCGTAGGGGGTCGGGAATTTAGCCTGTTTGCTGGTGTTGTAGTTTTGTCGTCGAACTCCACGCCCTTCGGTGTAGACCACTTCACTTCCCGGCGGAAGAAGCATCGAACACATGTTGACGGCTTCATCGAGGTAGCCGCCGCTGTTGTTGCGCAGATCGAGGAGGAGGCCCTTCATGCCTTCCTTTTCGAGCGACATGAGAGCACGCGCCATTTCAGTCGT
>Ga0315339_1003125_pt1 | contig 11900 bp, 14 predicted proteins | sample ASW17metaG_FD_204514 | JGI IMG/M metagenome (GOLD analysis project Ga0315339, IMG submission 204514) | Ammonia-oxidizing marine archaeal communities from Pacific Ocean, United States - ASW #17 | ecosystem: Environmental > Aquatic > Marine > Oceanic | place: USA: California | collected 2016-12-05
GCTACGGTAACGTGGGAGACCGCGACGCCTGGCGCATCGAAGACGATCTCGCGGACGGTTACATCACCGAAGACGGTGCCCGTCGCGATTATGGCATCGAGATCAAAGACGGTAAGGTCGTCGCCGCGAGTCGAACCTGATTTACGTGGTCCGCTAAAGCAAAACGCACCTTGCTGAGGAAATGCCAATGAGTGTCGTGGAAAACATCACCCTTCAGACCTCGCGCCGTGACCGCACGGAGCCTTATTCCGGCTATTACCTGAATGACATTCCCGACCACGATCCCGAAATCACGCACACCGGCTCGGGCACACCGATGGGTGAAGTCATGCGCCGCTTCTGGCACCCTGTGTGCCTATCGTCGCAACTCGGCGATCTGCCATTGTCGCTCCGCATTTTGGGAGAGGACCTCGTGGCCTTTCGCGACAAGTCCGGCAACGTCGGCGTGCTGCACAAGTACTGCTCACACCGCGGCACGTCGCTCGAATACGGCATCGTGTCGGAACACGGTATTCGCTGCTGCTATCACGGTTGGTTATTCGATACGGACGGCACCATCCTGGAAACACCGGGCGAACCGCCGGACTCGAAACTCAAGGATAGTTTCCGCCACGGCGCCTATCCCGTCCGGGAATACAAAGGTCTGGTCTTCGCCTATTTCGGACCAGCGGAGGAAAAGCTCGAATTTCCCACCTACGACACCTGGGAAATGCCGGATACGCAGATGTCTGCGTATTCAATCGAGCATCCGTGCAACTGGCTGCAGGTGCACGAGAACATAATCGACCCGATCCACACGGCGTTCCTGCATTCGACCATGTCCGCGGGCATCCAGATCACCGAGGCTTATGCGTCCTTGCCGATTCTTGAGTTCCAGGAGATGGATGAGGGTCACGGTATGCTCTATATCTGCTCGCGCCGCATGCCCAATGGCCTCGTCTGGGTCCGGAATAACCACGCGCTGCTGCCCAATCACATCCATATCGCCGCCATCAACATCCACGCCGACAAGGTCGCGCCGTTCACACGGGCGGGGATGGATTGGTGGACCGTGCCGAACGACGATACCAGCTCGACGGTGTTCGGCTGGCGTCACTACAGCGACGAGGTCGATCCGCACCGCGATGGAATTCCCGAAGACAACAAGGTGAATTTTGCCGATCACATCGGCGGCCAAACGCAGCACAACCCACCGGATCTCCAACAGCGGGAACCGGGGGATTGGGAGGTCTTGACCAGTCAGCGTCCGGTCGCCGTTCACGCGCTGGAGCACCTCGGGTCGACCGACACCGGCGTCGCCCTGCTGCGCCAGTTGCTGCGCAAGGCGGCGCGCGGCGAAATTTCGGCGGATCCTGCGCCGCTCAAGCGGGCGTGCGGTCTTCTGCACACCTACGTTCAGGACACGGTCCTAGAACTTCCCCGGCACGCCGATGACAGAGACCGCGATTACATCCGCCAAATCGGGCGACGGGTGACGAAAATCGTGACCGACGTGGCGGATGAACCGGCGGCGGAACGGCGAGTACGTACGCGCTCGCGCTTAAGCGATCTGGCCTCGGCTGAGACTGCTGTCCGGGCGGCGGAGTAAACCAGGCGCCCGCTTTGACGTGGTTCTTGGGGACGCCTGTACCGTTTGCCTACATCCGACCAGGATTGAACAGCGGCTCCGCATTTCCTGCCACTTATCAGCCTAATCCCGGAAGTTTACGTATTGCAGTGGCTGTTGGTTTTCCTGCCCTTTGATCAGCGCGATAACGGCCTGTAAATCATCGCGCTTTTTACCGGAAACCCGTATTTCAGAGCCTTGTATGGCGATTTGCGCCTTGAGTTTTGCCGCCTTAACCGCCTTCACGATCTTCTGCGCCAGTTCACGTTCGACCCCCTGCTTGATCAGAACGATTTGGCGTACCGTGTTGCCCGATGCGGTTTCAACCTTCTGGAAATCGAATGCACCGACCTCGACCTTGCGCCGCGCGAGATAGCCGCGCAGCAATTCCTGCACCTGGCGTAGCTTTAAATCATCATCGGCTCGAATGAGGATGCTTTCGTCGGTCCGTTCAAGGCTGCACTGGCTGCCCTTAAAATCGAACCGGGTGCCGATCTCGCGCATTGCGCCCTGAATGGCGTTGTCGACTTCGGAGAGCTCGGTACGTGAGACAATATCGAACGAGGGCATGGAGTGCGTTCCTAATTTCAAATTCTAGAGCTGATTGTGCATCGGCTAATCGTTCTGGAACGGCACGACGTACTTTCCCCACCACACCAACGTTCCGCCACCGCCGAATAAGATTTTGATTCCAAGCGATAAATTTAGACCAGTTCGGCGATAAATATTGGAATCTGACGAGACGTTTTTTCCTGATATTCGATGTAGGGTGGGAACGCCTTGCCACTGATGTCCCACAAACGCTGCCGCTCCGGATCGTTCACGACTTCGCGCACCCGCATTTTAAAAACCTCGGTTCCGTCGCGGATTTCTACGTCCGGGTTGGCCCGAAGATTGTATACCCAGACGGGGTGTTTCGGGCTCCCGGCATAAGACCCAATCAACACATAACTCTTGTCCACCGTGACCCGTATCAGGGGGATTTTTCGTATCCCGCCAGTTTTCACGCCGATGTGGGTCACGATGATGCACGGGACACCCTTTCGGAGGGTGCCTTCCGTGCCGCCGCTCCCTTCATACAATTCAACCTGCTCACGCACCCAATCCAATGCGGAAGGAATGTATTCAGCCATAAGACACACCTACATAAATGCCAGACTCAAATATCGATCGTGGCACCATACAACGATCCTCCAAGAAACCCATGGGATACGTCATCCAGGTCATCGATGGTGAGCCGGAGGGCGACGGCATGCAAGCCGCCGGGTGACAGGATCACCCACTCGTTCGCGATCAGGCACGTTCTCGAATGTTGGAGAACTTAATCCCTGGGTTCTTCTCGGCAACGTAGCCCAGTTCCCAGGCATTACGTGCCAGGAACACCGGCGAGCCGTCGCGATCCACTGACATACCACCGCGATTGGCCAACATGAACTGGTCGAGGTCGGCCTTGGACTGGGCAGAAATCCAGCGTGCGGTCTCGAACGGCGCCGGCTCAAGGTTGATCTTTATCTGATATTCGGCATCGGCGCGTGTTTTCAGAACATCGAACTGCAGCTGACCGACGACGCCGACAATGTAATCCGTGCCAACGACCGGGCGGAATACTTGGGTGACCCCCTCCTCGGCCAGATCTTCCAGCGCACGCTTGAGCTGCTTGGATTTCATCGGGTCTTCCAGCCGGACCCGGCGCAGAATTTCTGGCGCGAAGTTCGGGATGCCAACGATCTTGATCTGCTCGCCTTCGGTTAGTGTGTCACCCACCCTGAGGATACCGTGATTGGGAATGCCGATGATGTCACCAGGCCAGGCCTCGTCGACGATCTCGCGGTCGCGGCCAAAAAACAGTATAGGTGAATTGACCGACAGCACCTTGCCCGTACCTATTTGCGTTAGCTTCATGCCGCGCTTGAACTTTCCACTGCAGAGCCGCAGGAAAGCGAGGCGGTCGCGGTGATTGGGGTCCATGTTGGCCTGCACCTTGAACACGAAGCCTGAGACGTTGGGGTCCATGGGCTCAATCGGACGCGGCTCGGCGGGCTGCGGACGCGGCGCCGGCGCCCACGTGACCAGTGCATCCAAAAGTTCGCGCACGCCGAAGTTGTTGTAGGCGCTGCCGAAGAACACCGGCGTCAAATGGCCGGCCCGGTACGATTCCAGGTCAAAGGCGGGATAGGCCGCGCGGACCAGTTCGACGTCCTCGGCAAGTTTTCGGTACTGCTCCTGAGGCAACGAAGTCTCCAGCTTGGGATCTGTGATGCCCTCGCATTTGATAACCTCGCCAAGTCGCTCGCGGTGGGCGGTGTCGAACAGCAGCATCCGATCGTGCGCGACATCATAGGTGCCCTTGAAATTCCGGCCCGAACCGGCAGGCCAGCTCATTGGCGCCACGTCGAGGGCAAGCGTCGAAGCGATCTCGTCCATCAGCTCGATGGGATCGCGGCTTTCGCGGTCCATCTTATTGATAAAGGTGATGATCGGAACGTCGCGCATGCGGCAGATCTCGAACAGCTTTCGCGTACGAGCTTCAATGCCCCTGGACGCGTCGATCACCATGACGGCCGAATCGACGGCCGTCAGGGTCCGGTAGGTGTCCTCGCTGAAATCCTCGTGGCCCGGCGTGTCGAGCAGATTGAACACCGCGCCCCCATAATCAAAGTGCATGACCGAGGCCGTGACGGAGATGCCGCGCTGCTGCTCTATCTTCATCCAGTCCGAGTGGGCGCGCCGGGCAACACCGCGAGCCTTGACCGCGCCCGCGACATGGATCGCACCGCCGAACAGCAGGAGCTTCTCGGTCAGCGTTGTCTTGCCGGCGTCAGGATGGGAAATGATCGCAAAAGTCCTCCTCAAGCCGACAGGGTGGCCGGCGAGGCGAGCATTAGGATCAGGTAAACCTTCTAGAACAGGCACGTTTTAAGACCTTCAGGGGCATTGTCAGACTAAATCGGCTTAGGTCTCCCAGGGAGGTTCCCTTGCTTCAGAGGATGCAGAGTCCCTTCGGGTTTTCAACAGCTCACCCGAATTCATCCGCCTCACGATGATGTTGTATATCCGATTTCCGCTGTCGCTTCGCCCAATTGAGAATTTGCTGTTCGAACGTGGCATCGACATCCGCCACGAGACTGTGCGGTTCAGATGGAATCGGTTCGGCCCAATGTTCACGACTGGGATCAAACGGCGGCGCGTTCATGGTTGAACGTATTCACGCAGGCGTCGGCCGGTTGAATTGGTCTGACAACGCCCTTTGGCTTCTATCCGGTGCTGGGGCTCCAATGGTTTCCTGGAAAACAACCAGGAGGTCGATTGACTGCCCAGGCAGCTCAACTGCAGTGAATAATGAACGTGTGATTGGCGACCGACGTCGATATTTCCAGGTCGCCGTCAACGGTCCGCCATGCATCCGAAGGCGCACCGTCGACCTCGACGCGACAATTTTCAGCGCCCACATTCGTTACCCGGAATGTCGTCGGCTCTCCCGCCGCTTTTGGCGCGCCGGCGTCCGTTGTGACCACCAGCCGACGGCGCTCGGCGTCATAGATCGCCTGCGACAGACAGACCTTGGGAAAATCGACGCCGTAGACCGTCGGCTCCAGCAATTTACGCAGATTGGGCCGGCCGATCAGATTGGCCCAGGCGCCAGGCTCCGTCGCTTCGACCAATGCGGCGGAAGCGTTCAACTGTCCCCTTGGATACGGTTCGTCAAGCCCGAACCGCCATGTGAATTCGCCGGTCTCGGTGTCCCAGGTTGGCTCATGGTTGGCCTCTGAATGGATCTTGAGTTTGGCGTAGACCGCCTCGTCTCTGAATTCACGTGCCAGGAATTGGATCAAAAGCTGACCCATTGCCGCCATCGGATCTCCGCCCTTGTCCGGGCTTCCGTCATTGGATCCGAGGGACGCCTCTCCGCGCAAATTCGATTTGTCGATGGCGTCTTCGTACAGCACACGTGCATCGTCAGGGTACAACGGCAACACACCGTGTACCGCGCCGAACTGAAAGAAAGGTGAGCTGTCGCCTATATGATGACAAGGAACCAGCGGATCGTAATACATCGTCACCGGACCGTTGACCTTGCCGTCTCGGATCGACAGATAGTTCCGTTTCGCATGGTCCCAAAAAATGTCGAAGGCAGGGCGGAATTCGCTGCCGTAGAGCATATCATGGAGGCCCAGACCGAGCCCCGCGCGGTTCATTCACAAGGGCCAGACCTTGGTGTTTTCGCAGTGGATCCCCTGTGGCCGATTTGCCATTTGCGAGAACAAGTGCTCGGCGATTCCTGTGTGCGTCCAGGAGAAGGTGTCAGCGCCGTTGCGCACCATATCAAAGGGCCGGTTCCACTTCTCGTCGCCCGTGACATAGAGGTAGAGACCCAGCACGATCAGGAAGTCTCCTTTGAAAAACAAGTTACCGTCGGCGGCGACCGGGTCCATTTGCAGGCCCCACGGCTCGACACCGTTGGCGGTCCAACCCGGCACATCGTATTTCCCGCGCAGGAACTGCGGGATCAGCACTTGGTACCAGGCTTCCGGATATTGCTCACGACGCGGGTCGTCACCGATTTGATCGAGCCAGTCCTTGGCCGCCCAGTAGCCGGTATAGCGCGTGATAAACTCGTCCAGGATACGGCCGTAGACTTCGCGCCACGCCGGGGTGCGGTCGGCCATCAGCGGAAGCGCATAACTGCTTCTCACCAGATCGAAGCGAGGCCACGAGGCCATGGGCTCGCCGGAGATGTCGTCCCAATGCGCGTGCGGCTGGCCGTCCTTGTCCCAATTGTCCGACGTCGTCGCCTTGCGATAGAGGTAGCGGAGCCAGCCTCTCGACCGATCCGATGTTGCCGGGTAGCCGCGTACCGTTGCTGCCATCATCCACCCTCTCGTATCAATTACCGCATGCGGGATGCACGTCCGAAAAGTGCGCGTTTGACGCGTCGCCAGCCTAGCTCAATGCTCAATCTACTTCCACGTGGCTTCATGTGCCTCTTAGATTGATGTCCGAATCGGGTCCGTACCGCGTCCCAGTCCACGGACCAACTGTGGATCTCTGCCCAGGTCTTGCGACGCACCTCGGGCATGGGCACGAATTCAATTATGGTTCCTGGGACTTCGCCTCTAGACATGTAGACGAAGGGGCCGGCATTCGTGATGAAGCCTTCTTGCTCCATCTGATATCCAAGGCTGCGGCCCCGCTCGACACTTGCATCGAGGTCGTCAGCAATAAATCCCAGGTGGTACTGCCCCCTCCGGACGTCTGCAAAAAATCCTTGTAGGCTGATGGTGCGTCGTTACGTGGCTGAATCAGTTCGAACTGCATGTCACCCGAATAGCTGAGAGCGATCGACATCTTCAGGTCTGACGGTTCTCCGGGTAAGTGAAACTGTCGAGGGGCACGGGATCGCGATAGAACCATGGACCGATGCCCAGGTTCTCGATCCAGTGCCGCAGCACGGCCTCGATTTCGTGCACCACGTAGGCGGTTTGGATAACTTTTCCAAAAATATGGCTCATAGCGTTCTCCAATAGATTGCAGATCGATATTATCGCCCGGACGGCGCTCGAGGTCGTAGATCGCCTGCGACAGACAGACGTTGGGGAAAATCGACGCTATGGACCGCCGGCTCCAGGAATTTACGCCGATCTGGCCGGTGCGGGATGGAGCGACTACTTTGGCCGCGGGATCAAATCCACGCCTTTCGAGGCGGGGCGGCTGGAAGAGGGCGTGCTTCCGGTGCTCTCCCAATACGCTTCGCAGTCCTTCTCGACGAGAAACTTCCCCTCAAGGCCGCTGCGGCACGGCGCGCGGGGGACGAAGTTTAGCTCGAGGTTAAGAATCCAGGCACCGCCGCTCAGCAGGACGAGCAAAATTAAGCCAATGAGAATTCGCATGTAGGGACATTAACCACACGAGCGGCCTTGTGTGAATAAATCCTGCCAACTTAGTTGTTGCTGGCGTGTTCCTGGGCGGAGACGATCAGCACGGCCAAGACAATCCCAAACTGGCCAAAAGTGCCTTGCCGGAACAGGACTTGGATTCTTTCATCACATCTCTGAAGAAGGGCGCCGCGCTCCAAGCCAAAATATCTCCACTCGGTGTATTCAAGGGGCCCTCCGGCTTCCATATTCCTGAGAACTCCCAGTTCTGACCCTTCACCCGGCTCAGGGCTTCGCCCCCCGGCCCGACCGGCTGGATGGGGAACACGCTAGACCGGTTCAGCGACAAATACTGGAATCTGACGAGACGTTTTTTCTTGATATTCGATGTAGGGCGGGAACGCCTTGGCTCCGGCGTCCCACAAACGCTGCCGTTCCGGATCGTCCAACACCTCGCGAACCCGCATTTTGAAAACCTCGGCTTTGTCGCGGATTTCCACGTCCGAGTTTGCTCTAAGATTGTATACCCAGACGGGGTTTTTCGGACGCCCGCCATAAGAACCAATCAACACATAACTTTTGTCCACCGCGACCCGCATCAGTGGAATTTTACGTATCGCACCGGTTTTCACACCCATATGGGTGACGACGATGCACGGCAAACCGGTGTCCCGAAGAGTGGTGCCTTCCGTGCCGCCGCTTCCTTCATATAATTCTACTTGCTCACGCACCCAATCCAATGCGGATGGAATGTATTCAGCCATGGGAATCTCCCACCTAAATGCCAATCGAAAATATTGATCATGGCACCATACAGCGATCCTGCTGGAAACCTATGTCATACGTCACCCGGTTCATTGACGGAGAGCCTTAAGGCGCGGGAATCTACTCTAGTCCTTTTCGAACTGCCAGAGGCACTCTCCCATCTGGGGGGCCTTGGTGCCATCCTCATCACACGACTTCATGATGAAGAAGCACGATTTGATGACGAGTAAGATCAACCCGATGGCGGCGAAGGTGGCGACGGTGCGCATGCAAGGACGCTAACGCGGCAATCGGCCGTCAGGTTAGAATTTTAGTGGACTGCCGAAGTACCATTCGCCAAGCGCCGTTCTGGTTCTGGTAGACATCGCTAAAACGAGCCGTGAATTCATTCTGGGTCCCGTTTCGCACAGCGCTCATATGAACAATTCCGGTCAGGACGACTGATTCGCCCAAGTCTTGTGCTTTCACCTCTGACGGCACAACCGAATTACAGATTGTGGCGCCTGATTGATGTCATTTATTAAGCTGGATTTGGAATCAAGCCGTGAAGAGGAGTGTGTATACACCAGGTTATTGCAAAGCAGATTGTTTAACTTTGCTATATCTCTCTGGACCATCGCCTCCATGTGTTCTTTGTTCAACTCAGTAACCAATGCCGTGTTATCTCTCATCTGAAGCATCCTCAAATCTCGTATTCCAAATCGTCCGCCGCCGATAGCCCAACAAGCAACTTTGGCACATTCACGTCGGCAAAAAGAATGGGCATGAAAATCGAGGCATTGTCATACGGGAAAGATGGGGTCATGCGGGGAAGACGGGGGGCAAGCGGGGAAGACGGGCCAGTTCGTCTCCAGGGGTTGAAATATTCCTCGGCTTTGTGATTGATGGTCGCGGAACAAGATACCAAGGGGAGACTCAACATGAGCGATCAAAGACTCAAGGATCGGGTGGCCATTGTGGCGGGCGGTGGGCGTGGGCTCGGCGAGGCAACGTCTCTGCGTTACGCACGAGAGGGGGCTATCGTCGTTGTCGCGGATTTAGACGAAGAGCCTGCCGATAGCGTTGTTCAAGAGATTCAGGACAACGGGGGGCGTGCCTTTGCGGTTGTCATGGATGTCACCAAGCGTGACGATGTCGAGAACGTGATCTCATCGACGGTCAGCGAACACGGCCGGCTCGACGTCATGGTCACTTTCGCGGGAGTGGCATTATTTGGTCCGGCATTGGACTGCACGGACGAGGTCTGGCAACGGCAGTTCGACGTCAACGTGACGGGAACTTTCCACTGTGCTCAGATCGCAGCACGGCAGATGGTCAAGCAGAAATCTGGCCGCATTATCACCGTCTCATCGGTGATGGGCCAGAGGTCCGGCGACCGCCGCATGTCCTATGGTACGACCAAGGGAGCGGTTATTGCGCTCACGAAGCACATGTCAGGTGAAATTGCACCGCATGGTGTCACAATGAACTCGATTGCTCCGGGGCCGGTTAAGACAAAGATGTGGCTGGATGCCAATCCGGACGTTGCGGCGTCCGAAGCTGGCTACCTCGGCGGCATTCCAATGGGGCGTTTGGGGCAACCCGAAGACATCGCTAACGCCGCGTTCTTCCTGGCCAGCGACGACTGCTCGTGGATCACGGGGCATGTCCTGAATGTCGACGGCGGGTTCATCGCAACTGGCGTGCGCGACGGGATTTTCTAGTCTTTTCACTATACTGACGGCGTTACAAGTCCCACGCAGGCAAGGAAGATCAGAGCGAAGCGACGGTACGTCGTTTCTCTCGCTGGTCCGAACAGGCGTGCGTTCGCCCAGGTCTACCCGCGTCATCATACGGGGTAACTCCTTGGAGAAGCTCTCGAGCTTGAGTTCGCGCAACAAATCTGCACCGTGTCACATGGTGTAAGGGGGCAACTTTCGCCCCCCTAAATGCAGCTACCAAGCAGCGAGGCGGTGCACGTCAGGAAGTTGGGAACACCGCCCAATTGAACGCCAGTAAGGCTGCGACGATCCCACTTTCTCCCTTGGTCTTCAGGAAAGATCGTCGTCAAGGGGTGGTCCAGAAATACGCATTGTCGTGTTGAACCGAAGATATGCCCGGACATCATTGGCACTGTGCCACGCGTACTCGTAGCGTCCCGTAATAACAACAACGATGGGAGGATAGTTTATGAAATTCCGCTCACTATTCATGGCGGCTGCCGTAATGGCAGTAGGAATCAATGCTTCAAGTTCAGTCCAAGCTCAAGACAAGATAAACCTGCTCTTAGGCTCAGCCGATAACCCACTCTGGACGTCTGCCATTGTCGTAGAAAAACATATGCCCGGTCTTCTCGACAAGTATTCGGACGGCCGCATGACCATGGAAGCTTTTTTCGGCGGCAAGCTGTGTAGCGAGCACAACTGCGTCGAGCAGATGGGCCAGGGCACCGTCGATATCGCGAAGATCTCGCTCTACAACGTTGGCGCCTTCGGACAGACCTTCGACTTCATCAATCTGCCGCTGCTTTGGAAGAACGCTGACATCGTCCACGACATCTTCGATCGCTGGCTCTGGGACGAAGTGCGCGACCGGGCCGCGAAGGAGTTGGGATTTCATTTCCAGAGCCTCGCTTTCCTGTGCGGCTTTCGCGAACACCTGAACAACGTGCGTCAGGTGAAAGTGCCTGCCGACATGAAGGGCATCAAGATCCGGGTCACCAAGAGCCCGATCGACTTCGAACTGCACAAGAGCTGGGGCGCCGTACCCGTTCCCTACGATTGGTCGCAACTTTACATGGGGCTTCAGGCCAATGTAGTCAACGGCATTTACATTCCGGATTGTCATCTCGTCCTCGACAAGATGGACGAGGTGATCTCCCACGCAACGATCATTGACGGGACATGGAACGGCCAGATGCAGATCATGGATCTCAAGCGGTTCCAGAAGTATCCGAAGTGGGCGCAGGACGCTCTTGTAAAGACGGGAAAAGAGCTGTTCGACATATCTTACGAGCTGGACAAGAACTTCAACGAAAGTAAGCGTGCAGAGATCAAGAAGCGCGGCCGCGCCACGCTTTATTTCCCCACCGAAGAGGAAATGGATCTTTGGCGCGCGGCGTCGCTCGGCGCGTGGAAGGCGATGAAGGGCCAGTTCGATGCCAAGCTGGTTCGGCGCATCCTTCAGGAGCAGGGAATGGATAGCTTCCTCAAGAAGGTAGAGTCGCAGGGACTGCTGTAGTCCGGCACGGAACTCACCTTACATCTATTCTTTGGGGGCACGCCGAACGGCGTGCCTCTCTTTGTGAAACAGGACCATCGTCGCCAAGCCCTCGGGTAATCTCAAGTGTTCTATCTAGTGCCGACATCCCGCTCTGACACCGCGCTGGCAATGCCGGACAGTCCGAAGGCTATTCCACTGGGACGCATCCAGGATATACTGGGTCTCGATTGGATCACATTTAAGGCCCGGTTCGACCGCCTCTATTGCATGCTGAATGGCCTCGATCTACTGCTGGTGAGGATGGGACCATGACGCCCGACACAGGCCGGCCCGATACAGACCGAATTGCCCGCGCCGCCGAATTCCTCGCCCGGGCCCGCTTGGGAGGGCAGCCCACGCCAACACCCCCCAGCGAGCTGATTCCGCAGAGCGAAGCGGAAGGATACGCTATCCAG
>Ga0315339_1003128_pt1 | contig 11891 bp, 9 predicted proteins | sample ASW17metaG_FD_204514 | JGI IMG/M metagenome (GOLD analysis project Ga0315339, IMG submission 204514) | Ammonia-oxidizing marine archaeal communities from Pacific Ocean, United States - ASW #17 | ecosystem: Environmental > Aquatic > Marine > Oceanic | place: USA: California | collected 2016-12-05
CGCAGCGGTTAACCCTAGATTTACTTAAGCCAGGCACTGCTTGTCCGGAAGTCTGGAATACATTCAATCAGTTCATGCGCGACAATGGCCGTGAGGAGGAAACTCGCCTCTATTGTCATGGCCAAGGTTATGATCTTGTGGAACGCCCACTCGTCCGCCACGACGAGCCTATGACTATTGAAAAGGGCATGAATATGGTCTGTCATCCTGGCCACATGACGAGTAACATTTTTTCTTGGATTTGCGACAACTACATTATTGGTGGGAACGGCCCTGGCGAAAGTATTCACAAGCTTCCCCAGAAAATTTACCAGGCTGGTTAATAATGCACCTTAATTAGAGACATACGCTTAACTAAAACTTGGACGTTGTGAAGGGCAGAAAGCGATAGTTGACATCAATTACTATCCGCTGTTCATCGTTATCAAATATTTCAAAAATTGACCTGACCGAGATACGCTCATAGCATGATCTATTCTATTAATTAGATGAGAATTTTCTAATGGATAATAGCAAATCACTTTCTGAGCGGGTTGACGAGCTTGAAGAATACCAGATGCAGAACCTGGAGAACCTGATTGTAACTCGCTCACTGCTCTATCAATTAGGTGATGGTGAACAGCCTCAATTTAAGAGACGTCCCCCGCAACCAGGCCAGCGTTTATTAATGGGTGAAGATCCGCGCGTACCCAAGATGCCTGACAAACCGACTCTTACGGATTTTGTTAAACTGCGTTTTTCTATTGGTGGTCAACAGCATCTGCTGCAAAGTGCGCGACTCGCACGAAATCAGGGATTACCAGAAAAAATTGTTTTTGCTTGTCTAGTACATGATATTGCAGTTAACGGCTTTATTCGATCGGATCACGGTTACTGGGGAGCGCAGTTGTTGGAACCCTATGTTGATGAGGAGGTCAGTTGAGCTATTCGAGCTCACCAAGCATTGAGATTTTTTCCCGATGAGGCTGTAGGATATGAATATCCGAAACTTTATATTCGAATGTTTGGTGAAGATTACCAACCTGAACCGTATATCGTTGCTGAGTATGAAAGGGCTAAACAGCATAAATGGTATATGACATCACGTATGATTTGCGTGAACGACCTTTATTCTTTTAATCCGGATGTGGTTATTGCCTGGGAAGACTTCGAGGATGTAATAGGTCGAAATTTCAGGCAGCCTTCGGAGGGGCTTGGAAATGATAATACGTCATCTTCTCATATGTGGCGCACCTTGAGACGTCCCTGTAATGCATTATAGGTATTCAGCGGGTGGTAATTTTCAGATGTTAACAGCACATGGGGGCGGCTATATGATGGCCGCACTACCAATAAAACATACCCAATTTAATTTCGCGTTTAATTCAATATATTCTCACTTAAAAATAACAATAGAATGAACCTAATCTAAGCACAAAATGTTAGGTCGTTCCCAGGTTATTTGACTAAAACTATTCACAGTTATTAATTTAATTAGTGAAAGATCAAATGATCAGCCTTGCCTTCGACAATTTGTATTGGCACGCTTGCTAGTAGTTGCGAATGACCTCACTTGGGAGAGAAAATGGAAACGGAAGCCATCTTTGATTATATCATTGTAGGAGCAGGAAGTGCAGGTTGTGTCCTTGCTAATCGTTTGACGACATCAGGCCAACATAAAGTATTGCTTCTTGAAGCAGGTGGTGAAGAAAAAAATTTCTGGGTTCATATTCCGCTTGGCTACGGCAAGCATTTTACCAACCCAAAGATTAACTGGCTTTATTGGTCAGAGCCTGGGAAAGACTGGTTGAAACGAAAGATCCGGCAGCCCCGTGGAAAAATTATAGGTGGCACTAGTTCAATTAATGGCCTGGTTTATATGCGGGGCCAAAAGGAAGATTACGACCATTGGCGTCAATTGGGCAACACAGGTTGGAGCTATGACGATGTGTTGCCTTACTTCAAGAAATCTCAGGATCAACAAAGGGGTGAGAGTGACTATCACGGTGTTGGGGGTCCACTTGCTGTTTCTGATCCCATGGATCCGCATCCTATGGCCGATGCTTTTATACAGGCGGCACAGGACGCGGGCTACAAACGCAATGATGATTTTAATGGAGCCGACCAGGAAGGTTACGGTTATATCCAGTGGACTACACGGAATGGAAGACGTTGCAGTACGTCTGTCGGATTTTTAAAACCAGCTCGTAGCAGACCCAACCTAACTGTTGCCCCCAGGGCATTGGCTAGCAGGGTTCTATTTGATGGAACCAGGGCTATAGGAGTTGAGTATCATCAGAGCGGAGGCGTAAAAAAGGCAACGGCAAAAGGAGAGGTTGTCGTATGTACCGGCACCTATAACTCACCTCAGCTACTGCAGTTGTCTGGAATTGGTCCTGCAGAACACCTCCGGGGCTATGGGATTAATGTAGTGGCCGATAGATCCCGAGTGGGCGATAACCTGCAAGACCATGTTAATTGCCCTCTGATGTATCGGTTAAATAAGCCTTTTACCGCTAACGATATTGTGAACCGCTGGAGTGTTCGAATTTCCCAGGGTTTGCAGTATTTATTTCAACGTCGTGGCCTGCTCGGTATGGGTGCTGCTTATGCCGGCGGTTACATGAAAGTTGATTCTAACACTTCGACACCGGACATCCAGAATTTACTTATGCTATTTAGTGCGGAAGACGTTGGGGGACCAATTGATCCTTTCCCGGGATGTGGAGTATATGTTGTGTTACTGAGACCCGAGAGTCGAGGGACTGTGATGATCTCGTCTGCAGAACCAACTAACCCACCGAAAATTATACCAAACTACATGACCGCATTAAAGGATAGAGAAACTCTAATTAAGGCACTCAGAAAAACGCGTGAGATAATGAGCCAATCCGCCGTGCAACAGTATATTGTTGAGGAAGTTAGACCTGGTCCAGAATGTGTTGGTGACGAGGGTATCTTGGAGTATCTCGAAAACAATGGTCGCACTAGCTATCACCCGGTTGGCACTTGCCGTATGGGGACTGATGACGAAGCAGTAGTTGATCCGCGACTGCGTGTAAATGGGGTTCAAGGGTTGCGGGTAGTGGATGCATCTATAATGCCCACTCTCGTTTCAGGAAATACGAATGCTCCTACCATTATGATAGCTGAAAAAGCATCTGATATGATTTTAGAGGACGCAATAAAATAATTTGTACTGAAAGCTTGAGCTAGCTGCCGTTTGCGGTGACCTTTTAGATCAACGCGAATGTTGCCGTCATTTTAAAATGTATCCATCTAAATCATATAGGCCCGATCGAAAATATATTTTCCAAATGATCCCCTTCTTTTATGGATGGATTGTTGTCGCTATTGCCTTTATTACCCTCGGCATTGGTGTCAACGCTAGAACATTTTTCTCTCTCTTATTTGCGCCGATCCTCGAAGAGTTTCAGTGGGACAGGGCAACGATTGCCGCTACATTTTCTGTTGGTTTTGTTGCTGCCACAGTATTGGCTCCCCTCGTGGGGTCTATGATGGATAAGTTTGGGCCACGGTTCGTTATACCATTGGGAGCCACGATTACCGCTGCGGGTTTCATTTTAGCTACCTACGCTAAGTTACCGTGGCATTTCTATATCACCCTCGGTCTCATGGTTGTTGGGGGTTCACTCTTTATCAACTATATGGGTCATACCGCTTTTCTACCAAACTGGTTCAGTCGCCGAAGGGGGCTGGCCATGGGAATTGCTTTTTCGGGCGTTGGATGTGGTTCTATTACTTTGTTGCCCTGGGCACAGCACGCAATTGAAACGGAAGGTTGGCGACAAACAAGTGTGACAATTGCGATTATTTTACTCGTCGTGTTGGTCCCCTTAAACGCGATTTTCCAGCGCCGACGACCGATGGACCTGGGTCTTCAGCCGGATGGTGTGACATCGGTTTCTAAAGAAGTCGATTCTTTTGATTCACCAACAGAGATTGCAGATCCCACAGTTGTCGATAAGGAATGGGTAGCAACTGAATGGACCGTAAAAAAGGCTATCAAAACTAGCCGTTATTGGTGGTTGATGGCGTCATATAGTACAGCATTATATATCTGGTACGCTGTTCAAGTACACCAAACGAGGTATTTGATTGATGTGGGAATATCCGCTGAAACGGCTGCACTAGGATTGGGTTTGGTAGGGCTCTCTGGTGTCATAGGCCAGATTGGCGTGGGTTATTTTTCTGATCGGGTTGGCCGGGAGTGGGGTTGGACCGTTAGTCTTCTGGGATTCCTCATGACTTATGTAGTGTTGATACTAATTTCGATTTGGCCAAACGAATGGCTAATGTATTTGATGGCCTGTCTACAGGGTCTCCTGGGTTATGGAATGGCTTCGGTATTTGCATCCGTTCCTGCGGAGTTATTTTCTGGAAGGCGTTACGGGACAATTTTTGGAATACTTGGAGCATTTGCTGGGATGGGTGCTGCGTTCGGTCCGTGGATCACAGGTTGGTTATATGATCAAACTGGAAATTATAACGTTTCTTTTTGTGTGGCGATCGTTATGTGTTTGGTCTCAATTTTCACAATGTGGTTGGCAGGACCCCGCAAGGTACGCTTGGTGGCTGGTCAAGCTCCCAGAGATTAAATTTTACTTCTAATTTTTAAATGGCCCGGAATTTATGCTTGTTGCTTATGTGCTGAATATTATTTAATGGCATAGGATACCCTGGTCCCGCCCGAAAGATGAATTTGACGCTGTGCGATATTCAGCAATGAGATAACACGGCGAGTCGAAATTCTAATTTTCTCCTACTACGGCGTTTTTTAAAATACCAATGCCAGTGATTTCGACTTCAAGGTCATCTCCTGGTTTCATCCAGACGGGAGGGTCACGTCGAGAACCGACACCACCAGGCGTACCCGTTGCGATCATATCACCGGGTTGGAAATAAAAGATTTGGGAGTAGTATGAAATTAAATCGGAAACATCAAAACAGAGCTTTCCTAAATCAGAGGCTTGCATAACTTTGCCATTTAGCCGGGTGGTAAGCTTCATATCTCTAAAATCTCTTGGCACCTCGTCCATAGTAATCAACCACGGTCCTGAAGAAGAAGAGTGGTAAAAATTTTTCCCTTGGTCTACGGATCTTTTTTGAAAGTCTCTTATTGAGCCATCCATGATTATTGTGTAGCCGGCTATATAGTCTTTCCAATTCTCTTTAGCGATATAACGTCCGGGTTTACCAATCACGACGGCAAATTCGCCCTCAAAATCAAATTGATCAGAAACTTTTGGACGTACGAGCTCTTGTCCATGTCCTATCATGGATTGCTGGGATTTCATGAACAATGTAGGAAATTCTGGTTTATCGCGACCGGTTTCTTCAATATGATCAAGATAGTTAATTCCGGCACAATAAATATTTACTGGCGCAGGCATCAAGGGCAGAAAATAAACATCTTCTTCCCTAAAATCAGGTGATTGATTTTGACTCGCCTCAGCAGCTTCACCCAGAGCAAATGCTTTTATCAGCGTTGGCAGGTCAGGATAAAATTTTCCAAGCCTCCGCCCGAGATCGACAATTCCGTCGCCCAGCTTTACCCCGTAGCTGGCTTTACCATTGTAAATATAACTGCCGATTTTCATGTTAGAGTATATTGATCAATTAATTTGATTGGTTCAACAGATACTAGTAACCCTCCTGCAGGCTACATTGCGCCGAGAGGGTTTCCCCCCTGCATGGTTTTAAAATCCAAAATTCTATTTCTATCCATTATTAGAAGGCTTTGATCAGGGCGTCCACTTCTTCTACAGTTTTAGCACCCCCTAGAATGTAGCGATCAGGACGTATCAAGACGGCGTTGATACCCTTGTTATTGAACCACTCTTGTATACCCGTTGCCGGGTCATTGATGGCTATTATATCTAATTTTTCCATTGTTATTATTATGTGCCGGGGTAATTGTTGCAAGAACTCATGCCGCATAAGAATAGCAGAACGCCTTCCCACCAAATCATCAAGAAGTTCTCCGGACTGTAGTCTGGGTTGAGGAAAAAGTTGACCTGTCCATTCGGTACGGCATGCGGACAGGCCTACACCTAACGTTGGGCGCAACTGGGTCAATTTTTGAGGTTCGTCAGCGGCTGTCGATACAGTCCCTGAAACAAGAGAGGATGCCGTTGTATTAATTAGGTGCCCCATTTTAACAGTCAGGTCGATGAAGGCTTTGACATGAGGTTTTCTCTCTATTTCATATGTTTCTAGAAGGTCCTCCGATGCATGACCCTTGAAGACGCGGTCTAATTTCCAACCAAGATTATATACATCCCTAATTCCGGCGCACATCCCCTGTCCCATAAATGGTGGTGTTTGATGGGCTGCATCACCTGCGATAAGCAGGCGACCTCTCAGCCATTGTTTGGCAATAGAGGAATGGAAGGTATAGACGATAGCGCGTTCAAGAGTTGCATCATCAGGACCAATCCATTGGTTCAGCATACGCCAAACATTTTCGGGACGGGTTATGTCAATAGGGTCATCTTCCGGCTTTAAACGAAATTCCCAGCGCCGGCGGTTCCCGGCAAGGTATACATATGTTGCGGATCTATTGGGGTTGCAGTGATGTACACTCTGGGGACCCAAATCTGGTATGTGTTTTTTGAGAATGACATCTACAACCAGCCACGGTTCATGAAAACCTAGGTCTTCAAATCCTGGTCCAATTCTATTTCTAGTAAAGGAGTTGGCGCCATCACATCCAATGACGAATCCCGCTCGGATGTTATCTAATTTTCCCGTTTTTAGATCTTTATACTCAACGTCAACACCATCTTCATACTCGATAAGGCTACAAACCTCACGATGCAATAACGTCTTCACGGAGGGAAAGCGTGAGAGCCCCTTTCGGAGAATTCCCTCGAGTTCTGGTTGGTGAAATCGATAGTTTAAGAACCAACCATTAGGTCCGACCTCTTGAGGTCTCGTCCAATTAACCAAAACTTTCCCGTTTTTGTCCACAAAATGCGCTCCCGCTCCTACTTCTACAATTTCGTTAATTTCATTTGCCAACTCAATAGATTGGAAGATACGCATTACTTCATCATCAAAGGCGACGGCTCGCGGTAGGTGATAGGTTGTTGGGTCTCGCTCTAATATGATTGTGGAAAGTTCATATTGTCCAAGTATGTTGGCAAGTGTTGCCCCTACTGGTCCCAACCCAACTATGGCGATGTCAAAGGTTAGTTGATCTGTAGGAGGGAGCATCCCGTCATAACTCTCCGCGAGAGAATTTTAACCTTTTGTTTCGTAGCGTGATAAATATTCGGATGGTTTTTTTTCAAAGTCACCCAACACTTTTAAAGATCTTAGACTTCCTCGAGCTTTGTAAAGTTTAAACCCATTTCTCCATCCATCTTAGGGAGTCGAGAGTATTAGACGAGGGCCTATACTCACAGGCCACCCAGTTGCTGTAATTCATTCGATCGAGAGCCGCGAGGAAACCGTCATAGTCTACCTCCCCGGTACCGGGCTCATGTCTCTCTGGGACGTCAGCAATTTGGATATTGCCAATATAGGGTAAATACTTCTCGACAGTGGCCTCCATGTTACCTTCCGTAGAATACATGTGATATGCATCGTATTCGAGACCAACATTCGGATGGCCAACTTCTTCTATTATCGCCATGGTTTCGTCTGAGGTCCTTAGTAGAGAGTTAGGTCGTACATCCGGGTTTAGAGGCTCGACAATTACCTTAGTCCCGATATTCCCGAAGGCGTCCGCAGCAAATTTGAGATTTTCTTTAAAGACTGTGAGGGCATCTGCTTTGGAGACGCCATCTGGTGGCGAGTGCGCAGGGATCACCAAAGCCGAAGGTTTCAAGGTTTTGCAATAGGGAAGGGCTGCCGCTACATTCTGCCGCCAGGCATTCTCTTTCCCAGGTGCCGCTGCAACGAGAGGTCCATGCTTTACACCCTCACCTACGGCCACATTAATGACTGACCATTCTACACCTACATTATCCGATTCCCGATCCAAGTCATCAAGTGACATATCATAGATAAACAGATACTCGACGGCTCCAAAACCAGAATTTTTAGCCAGTTGCATCCGTTTGATCGGATTTTCTTCTTCACCAAACATCATGGAAATGTTAGCGGAGAATTTAAGCATATTGGGTCTCCTACTATTGGAAGTTGGTCACCTGAGCATTGCCAAAGGTGGGTTATTGGTTCAAGTCATATGAACCCTTGATGCATTTTACTTTTCCAATTTCTTTTCTTTCACTACGACAAGAAGTAGTCAAACATTGACCCAGGTTAAGTTAATCAGAGAAAGAGTTTTACTCCAGAAACTTAATACGATTAATCTCTATTTGCTTATCAATTATCCGCATCGGACACCATGTTTTTTCCAGTATTTTGGGTATGATTATTGCCCCAGTCATATAAATCGTCGCCTTTAGCGTCATTTTCAATCAAAAGTTTCCGTTATCAGTGGCCAGCGGATCTCTTGAATTCCTGGGGATTCGAAATGGAGACCCTCATTCTCGGTTGGTATATTCTTTCAGAAACCAATTCCGTTATTTTGCTGACAATATTTGGGGCACTGCGTTTCATTGGCACATTGCTATCTCCGTGGTTTGGCTTGGCTGGTGACCGTTGGGGTCGACGGAAATTAATGTATTTTATGCGCAGTTTTATGATGCTTCTGTCGGTCATCATTATGGTTCTGGGATTGTTGGATACACTTAACCCCTACCATGTTTTTGTCATCTCCTTTTTTGCTGGCTTGGTTCAACCATCTGACATCGTGATGCGAAACGCCTTAATTGGTGACTCCATCCCAGCTACCATGATCATGAACGCCTCAAGTGTGGCTAAGATAGCTCAAGATGTAGCTCGTCTATTTGGCGCCCTCTTGGGCGCCGGAATGTTATCAGCCCTTGGGCTAGGTTTTGCCTATATTTCAGTGGTTGCTGTGTATTTGGTAAGCGTAATTCTTACTATGGGCGTTTCCAGGGTTCATCCTAGAATCGACGGTACAGATAATTTGATGAAACGACCTGAAAAAACATCTCAGCTAAGGGAGTTTAAGGACGGGCTAATCTATATTTGGAATTCACCAAGTGTAATGGCTATCCTGTGTCTCGCGTTTCTTGCTAACCTTACCGCTTTTCCTATTTCCCATGGTTTGATGCCATTTGTTGCCAGGGACATATTGCTCATTGACGAAAATGGTTTGGGGCACCTTTTGGCTGCATTTGCTATTGGCTCGTTATTAGGATCTTTCATTTTAGCGTGGATTGGCAATCAGAAGTATGCCAACAAGTTGATGCTAATTAATCTAGTAGCGTGGTACGTGATGTTGGTGATATTTGCCCAAGCTGAAAGTAAGGAGATGGCTCTCGTGATCTTGGTTCTCATTGGTATCACCCATAGCTTGGCCATTGTGTCTATGGCCGTGGCTTTGTTGGGTGTTACAGATCAGATGGTGAGAGGTCGGGTCATAGGCGTAAGAATGCTGGCGGTTTATGGCATTCCACTAGGACTTTTAGCTTCGGGTTTTTTGGTTGAGGCACTCGGTTTTACTACGTTTGTTGGAATTTATGCGACGATAGGCATGGTCCTTACAATCACAATAGGGCTTAAATGGCGCTCGGTTATTTGGAGGTAAATTTCAGTTTGGTATGCCTTGATAGCTATCACTTGGAGCACCTCTAACTTTCAGATGTTGAGAGAATATTACTACTGATTGAGCGTGGATCTCGCAAACTCCACATATTAGACTCCACTTGATGAAAAAAGTTATCGCAGAACATATTAAAGAGTGCCGGCTCTTCTAAATTACTGGCGTGTCCTGTCTTGGGTAAAGTTACTAACGCAGAACTACTAATTGTCCGTTTTAAATATATTCCCACGTCTAAACATGGTTCATCCTCATCTCCATTAAGGATTAATGTAGGAACAGTGAGATTTCGTATCTTATCCTCTAGCTGATATAATGAAGGTCGCTTTGCTTGGACACCCCGCATCGTGTTTGCCGAGCCTAAAGTAGAATGTTCTCGCAGTTGTGTTTCAAATTCCGACCAGCCTCTCGGGTCTTTGTTTTTATATTGGACCCGTGTTGGGGCCAAACCATAACCTTTTCCAAATTCTTCCATGGTCTGGGCTTCAATACTATCTGCTGCAGCCTCAGCTTCTTGTTTGAACTTATCTTTCGTGCTTTCATCCGCTCCATAACCACAGCCAGCAACTACCAATGAGAGCGATCTCTTTGGATTATTTAATCCAAAATGGAGTGTTGCAAAGCCACCCATTGAAAGGCCAACGATATGAGCAGATTCGATTTCAAGGTGGTCTAGGATCGCTAAAATATCGGTCTGCGCTAAGTCTTGGCTGTAGGATTTTGCATTCGCTGGTACGTCTGATGGCAGGTAGCCACGGGCACTATAGGTAATACAACGGTAACATCTGCTGAAAAAACGGACTTGAGGTTCCCAACTACGATAATCGCCCGCATACTCGTGAACAAAAATTATTGGTGTTCCTTTGCCAGTTTCCTCAAAATATAGCTTTACCCCATCTTGCGTTTTCGCGAAACTCATACACCGACCCTTCCTCTGTTAAAGTTATCCAATTTCGAACTCTTATTAGAACACTACGTATACAGCGAGTGACCAGTAAAAATATTATTAGCTATTTCCTAATTGGACATGGTTTTCCACTTCCGTAGGTTCTCATCCTTCAATTTAGTATCTTGGCCCTGTGGCGCATTGTCTATTGCGTCTTCAAGGGAAAAAACTTCGACCCACTCCTCCGGTGGTCTTACTTTAGCGTTGGGTAAAATCTGATCTAGGCCCCAAAATATTTCTAGCCAATGGCCATCTGGATCCAGAAATTCAACCGCTACCTGGGCGCCTGCACGGCGGCGACCTTCAAACTGGATTTGGACGTTGTTCTTTATTAGGTGTTTCCGCGCTTTAAAAACTTCATCAATTGTACTCACTTCAAATGCCATGTGATGTAGTTCAATATTGCGTGAGTTGCCAGAGGCGCCGCCGACCAGGGCAACACCGTGATGGTCTCTATTGCAGCGCATAAAGATCATGCGGCCAGGCATCATATTTTCCGGGTAAACATCTGAGACACGAAATCCAAGAATTTGAGTGTAAAAGGCTACTGACCGTTCAATATCCTTAACTTTAAGAACAACGTGGCCGATCTTGGTGATGCAAAAGGGTATGTCGTCTGGAGTTTCAGTGTTTTTGAGAGACTGCATTTCGGGGGAATTCATCCCTTCGATATCGATAACCCCGCGAGCCATAAACTCCTCCTCTAGATTTTAAATATTAAGCAATTGTGCCCCATAGAGATCATTCAGCCCAGAGAAAATTTTTTGTTGCAAAATTCTGTAGATACTAAGTGAATTATTGGTCTCTTTGCATTTTGGATATTGATGTTTGCCGGATTGGCTGTGATGTTAGAATCAGAAATCCGAATTAGGAGCAAACATCCTTTGCTTGAATTAATCCAAACTATCTTGACCATAGATCTTTTAGCAGCAATCGGGATAGGATTTACTGGTGGTTTAATGCACGGTTTTACAGGCTGGGGTGGTGCCATGGTTATGATGCCTCTGATGAGCCTAATGTATGGACCAGTGCAGTCACTTGGGATCATTCTTATCGGCGGAATGCTGGTTTCAGCCAAACTGTTTCCTTGGGCGGCAAAGCGAACTGACTGGCAAGAAATGAAACCGCTTTTGGGCGCCATCGTACTAGCAATTCCTGCCGGTACATATCTTCTTTTCCAACTGGAACTGAGCTTAGTGATTAAGATAATTGGCGTCATCATTATGATGTCTGCTCTCCTTCAACTTTCCGGTTGGAGTTATAAAGGGCCGCGGGGTGCTGTCCCTGCGGCGAGTGCGGGCCTTG
>Ga0315339_1003129_pt1 | contig 11891 bp, 10 predicted proteins | sample ASW17metaG_FD_204514 | JGI IMG/M metagenome (GOLD analysis project Ga0315339, IMG submission 204514) | Ammonia-oxidizing marine archaeal communities from Pacific Ocean, United States - ASW #17 | ecosystem: Environmental > Aquatic > Marine > Oceanic | place: USA: California | collected 2016-12-05
TCGGTCGGCGATTTTCCCGCGGCGGCCAACGCATTTCATGGTGCATTGGCGCTCCAGCCCGACAGCGCCGCCGCCCAGGACGGATTAAGCAATGTTGCCAGTCATTTGGATGCCGAAATCACAAAAATCTTGAGTAGTCACAAACCACCTTCCAGTTCTTCTGAAGCGGAGGCGATGCGGAATGCGCTAATCGGTGACCTCGATACCGCCATTTCCCAAACCGTGAAGGCTTCGCTGGGTAAACTCGACGAGGTCGGGGCCGCCAGGGATTTGGCGACGGCGGTTGCGGAGCAGGGTCATGCCGCGGTGGCTGCGGACGTTGCCTTGCGCGGATTGGTCACGGCGCCTGATCAGGAATTGCTTGGATTAGCCGTCGAATATCTGGTGGCCGCCGGGCGGGTCTCCGAGATCGGCGCCCTTGCAGTCGGCAAGGCGGGGATAGCCGAGTTTGCGGCAGACATGCAGCAGCCAATTTCGATCGCAATTGAAACACTTGAGGCAATTGTTCGGACTGGAAACGACCGTGTCGCCGTTTGGGCAACGCTCGGCAATCTCCTGTCTCGCGCGGGTCACCATGCAAAAGCTGTGGTGGCCCTGCGCAACGCCTGTGGCGGTGGCACTGGCGATGTGACAAATCTGTTGACGCTTGGTCAAGTCCTGCTTTCGGTCGGCGATTTTCCCGCGGCGGCCAACGCATTTCATGGTGCATTGGCGCTCCAGCCCGACAGCGCCGCCGCCCAGGACGGATTAAGCAATGTTGCCAGTCATTTGGATGCCGAAATCACAAAAAAAGAGAATACTCGTCAAGCGGGTGAGACAGACGGCCCGCTTGACGCCTACCGCCGCCGCGATCGACTCATTCTCACAGCAAAGTTGCTGCCACACCTGGCCCAGGCGCGCTTGGTGGTGGTTGATGGCGGCGCTCGTGAAGCACACCGGGACGTCCGCTGGCTTCCGCTCACTCCAGGCCATCTGGAGATTCATGGCTTTGAACCGGATGCGCCTGAGTGCGGTCGCCTGAACGCGGAATTGGCGCGCATGGAGATCGCGGGCGGCTACTACCCCATTGGGCTCTGGAGCGAGACAACGCGGCTTCCCTTTGAGATCAACCTGGCCAGTGGTGGTCATTCTTTCATTCCGCAGAATGTCGCGCTCACGGATCGATGGAAGTTCGAAAATCCGACACAGATCTCACTTTCCAAGGAGGTGTTTCGGCCAATCGAGACGGTCGACATGGAGGTGACGCGTCTCGATACCTGGGCGCATGAGCAAAATGTAACGAACATGGACTTTTGCAAATTGAACGTTCAAGGCGCCGAGATAGAGATTTTGGAAGGTTCGGGCGCAATGCTCGATAGCACCCTTGGCCTGCTCTTGGAGGTTGCGTTTGTGGAATCTTACATTGATCGACCGATGTTCTCTGATGTGGACGCCTATGTTCGCGCAAAGGGATTTGTGTTTTTCGATCTTCTTGCGCACCACTATGTAGGTCGCGCGGATTCCGATGTAGCGTGTCAGCATTTCAGTGATTTGGAGCCACGTATCGGGGCGCAAATCTCAAGTTGGGGGCAGTTGATCGAGGGACACGCACTCTATTTACGCGATCCAATCGAAGCGGCGCGGAGCGGTGAAGTCCTCAAGTTAAGCGAGGCGCAATTGCTCAAATTGGTCATAATTGCCGAAATTTTCGGGCAGATTGAATATGCGTTCGAACTTGCCGCATGGATCAGGCAGAGGGCGGCGCCTGGCTTGGCGGAAATACTCGGCAAGGTGAGCTCTGAGGCTGCCGAGGTCTACGTGGAGGCGTTTTCGCCCGAACGCACTTAACTATTTTCGTATCGTATGTTGATACTTGAGTTGCTATTTGTCATGCCCAATGGGTGAGGTGGTCCCGGGAAATCGGACATGAGGTTAAGGTGTATTCCACCGGATAACGGAGGAGTACGTCTATGACGACACGACGCCGGTTCACCGCAGATTTTAAATCCCGTTTGGCGCTTAAAGCGTTGCGGGGCGACAAGATGATCCGGGAGATCGCGGCGAAGCACAAGGTGCATTCGAACCAGGTTAGCACGTGGAAGCGGCAGGCGATGGACGGCCTCAGCGCGGTATTCACCAATGGCGCCGACAAGGCCCGCGTGGAGCATAAGGACGAGATTCACGGTCTCCACGCCAAGATCGGTCAGTTGACAGTGGAACAGGATTTTTTGGCCAGAGGGCTCAAGCGATGAGCCGCCCGCTATGAAGAAGAATTAGGCGGCATGATCAAACAGCGGAATACACCTTAACAGCGCCGCCAATCTGTCCAACAATTCGGGACCACCTCAGAGTATGCTGCTCAACCCTCAGAAGTCTTACGTAATTTGACTTAGCACTGATCTCCGCATACAGGACGTGGGATAGATCTTTTGCCGAAATGTGTCTATAACGTGGTCAAGGAATTGATGTCGCTGGTTTATGATAGGCTCTGGCCGAGGATATCTCAGTAGGGTCCTGGTCGGTTTATGGCCAGTATATAGCGCAAACATTTATTTTTTAGATATTCGTGTGCAAGTTGAACTTTGTAATGACGAACGTGATGGATTTTTCAAGACTTGATCTCGAACCTGGGCCAATCTCTGGTTGCCAAATTTGCGGTAATGAAAACCTCGAGCTGTGCATTGACCTTGGTCACCAACCGTTGTGCGACACGCTCCCCGATCATAAGGAATTGACGCAGCCTGAGATGACTTATCCGCTTAGGCAAATGTGGTGCCCGAAATGCACTCTGTCCCAGTTGAATTATATTGTTTCAAAGGATGTCGTGTTTCACAGTGAATATCCGTACCGCTCGGGTATCACTAAGGAATTAGCGGAATATCAGGACCAGCTTTCCAATGAGGCGATCGATTATCTAAAGCTGAAAGAACAGGACTTAGTCGTCGATGTCGGCTCCAATGACGGAACTTTGCTCCGTGGGTTCCAGCGACGTGGTATGCGCGTCCTGGGCGTGGAGCCGACAAATATCGCCCAGATCGCAGTGAGTGATGGAATCCCGACGGTCCAAGAATTTTTTGATCAGACTACCGCAGACTCAATTCGATCTGAGCACGGTCCCGCCAAATTGATCACTGCCACCAATGTCTTTGCTCATGTGGCAGCACTCGGTTCTTTTCTAAGCGGTCTCTGGCGCTTACTTGATGAGGACGGGGTCTTCATGCTCGAAAATCACTATGTCATGGAGATAATAAAGGGCGGGCAGTTTGATTCGATTTATCATGAACACTTACGCTCCTATTCCCTGACCTCCCTTGTAAAGCTCTTCAATGACAACGGCTTTACAGTGATGGATGCTCAGCAGGTGAGCCGGTATGGCGGAAATGTACGCGTATATGTTGGCAAGGGCGCAAATTGCGCTGTCAGCGACCGCGTAGGGGAAATCCTCACCATGGAGCGGGAGTTCGGTCTCTTCGAGCAAAGAACCTACGACGAATTCCGCGCTCGGGCGGAGAAAGCTAAAGATGATTTGCTGGCGCTTGCAATCGACTGCAAGCGGCGTGGCTTGTCATTTGTCGGAAATTCCTGTCCCGGGCGCTCGGCTACCCTTCTCAATTACGCGGGCATTCAGGTTGACCTGATGCCTTGGATCGCGGAGCAGCCGACCTCGCTCAAGATCGATCGGCATCTTGCAGGTACTCACATACCTATTCTCAACAATCAACGGCTCATCGACGAACAGCCAGATTACGTCGTACTGCTGGCCTGGCATTATGCAGATGCAATTGGCGCGCAGTTACGCGATCGTGGCTTGCACTCGAAATTTGTGGTCCCACTGCCAGAACTTCAAATATTGGATTGTCCTAAATGAAGGTGGTAATTCTTGCGGGCGGATATGGGACGCGCCTCTCTGAAGAGACACATAGGGTGCCTAAGCCCATGGTCGAAATCGGCGGGTGGCCGATACTATGGCATATAATGAAAATTTATTCCGCCTTTGGGCTGAACGATTTTGTAATTTGCTTGGGTTACAAAGGCTATTTGATCAAGGAGTATTTTGCGAATTTTTACCTGCATCGTAGCGATGTAAAATTTGATATGACCAATGGCACGGCATCTTACCTAAGTTCGACGACCGAACCATGGCAGGTAACATTAATCGATACAGGCGAGGGAACGAACACTGGCGGCAGGATCCGCCGAATCTCACCTTACGTTGATAACGAGCCCTTCTGTTTAACCTACGGTGACGGTCTCAGCGATGTTGATATTTCAGCCCTGATAGAATTCCATCGCAGCCATGGCCGGCTTGTAACCGTCACCTCGATCGTACAGCCGGGTCGTTTTGGTGCGCTGGATATTGAGGATGATTTGATCAAGTCAGTTCGGGAGAAGCCACCCGGCGATGGGAGCCGGATAAACGGAGGGTTTTTTGTAGTGCAGCCCGAGGCACTTGAATACATTGGTGATGATCTGACCATATGGGAAGTTGGACCGCTGGAGCAGTTAGCGGCAGAATATCAGTTGGCTGCATTTCGCCATGATGGGTTCTGGAAGCCAATGGACACATTGGCAGAACGCAATTATCTTGAGGACCTCTGGGCAAAAGGAAATGCGCCGTGGAAGTGCTGGGATTAAACCCTTTATTTTAACCCGGTAACGAATTCGAGACTTAAATGCGTGCCGCTCCCATTGTTTTTGAAGACTGTGACGAGATAGTGGCCGACATCGGTAACCGGGTACATTCGTTGTCCGGCAAGAGGGTTTTAATTACCGGTGCCAATGGCTTCCTAATGAGTTACCTGGTAGACGCGATCCTTGCTTGGAACGACAGCGGCGTCGCTACTCCTGCAAAAGTTGTTGCTGTGGACAATTTGGTCACCGGTCGCGCGGAACGTCTGGCGCACCTGGCTGAACGTCAGGACGTTACTTTCATCCGGCACGACATCGCGCGACCTCTTGAATTAAAAGACCCGGTCCACTTTATTGTTCATGGCGCGAGCATTGCCTCCCCCGCCGTTTATCGACAGCACCCTCTAGAAACCATTGATGCCAACGTCGGAGGTACTCGACTTATGTTGGAACTGGCCCATCACCACAATGTGGAGGGTATGCTCGTCATGAGCACGAGCGAAGTCTACGGCGATCCGGACCCGGCTTTCATACCAACGCCCGAAACATATAACGGCAGCGTTTCGTGTACCGGGCCACGCGCCTGTTACGACGAGTCCAAACGCCTGTCCGAAACATTAGCGACGATTTTCAATCAGCTGCATGACATTCCCGTAGTTTTAATCCGGCCTTTTAATGTCTTCGGGCCGGGCTTTCGCCTGGACGATCAGCGTGTGTTGCCCGATTTCATGACGTCGGTCCTAAACCGCGAACCCATTGTGTTGCTGAGCGACGGCCGTCCAACCCGTGCATTCTGTTATGTCAGCGATGCTGTGCGCGCGATGTTGCTTCTTTTGGTCTCCGGTCGAGGCGGAGAAGCGTTTAACGTCGGCAACGACGAAGGCGAAATTTCCATGGCTGAACTGGCGCAACTGGTGGTAAGGGCGGCGGCCGAGGTTACCGGCGACAATCCGGTTCCTGTGACACTTGGGGAAAGCGCTGACCCAGCCTATCTTACCGATAACCCCCAGCGCCGCTGTCCCGACCTCACAAAACTGCGGGCCGCCGTCGATTGGAACCCCAATGTGTCCGTGGCCGAAGGTCTGCGCAGGACGTTGGTTTCCTTTGTTCAACTGGGTCTGAACAAAGCATGACCGGTAAGAGGCCTGCGACGGATTTTAAGGAACGTCACCCGAAAACCCCCATAGGCCGTATTTCTGGGGATACCTACTTGCCGTATACCGACAATCTGAGCCACGTATTCCTGACCGGTAACCTTCAAGCACCTTCGCCCCATCCTCACTTCTGCGATGACCGACTAGAATTGATCTATTGTAAATATCGGCCTGGTGACAACGGCGTCTTTCACTGGCACGATGCTATCACCGAGTATCAGATTGTGATCTCGGGTGCTTTTGGAGTACGCGAAGCTGCCAGTGGTTGCGTGACTTGGTTCGGACCGGGGGATGTTTCTTTGATACCGGCCGGAGTATGTATTGAACGCCTGATCAAAACGGAAACTACTACCGTTGCCGTTAAGGTGCCGTCAGTACCAGGCGATAAGATCCACTGTTCTGACTGCGTTCGTTCCTGTCAAAGCCGGCAGAAACCTTACAAGGAGTAGCTGACATACAAATCTCAATTTTTGGATCTGGGTTCGTAGGCCTGGTAACCGGCGCCTGTTTAGCCGAACTTGGCCACCAAGTTGTCTGTCTTGATGTCGATCCCGCGCGGGTGGAAATGATAAACGCCGGCCAGCCTCCTTTCCATGAACCTGATCTAGATGATTTATTGCGGCGTGGCCGCGCCAATGAGAGTTTAGGCGCCTCCGGCCACGCTGCGGCCGCCGCAGGAGCTGAGATCATCTTTATCGCGACAGGGACTCCCACGCGTGATGGCAAGATAGATTTATCACAGGTAGAGTCGGCCGCGGCGACGATAGGCCAGCAGATTGCCGATACCGATGGATTTCCGGTGGTCGTGGTAAAAAGCACGGTGGTGCCGGGTACCACAACAGGAATCATACGCCAAGTGCTGGAAGGGGCCTCCGGCGGAGTGGCAGGCCGTGACTTCGGTCTGTGCATGAATCCCGAGTTTCTGCGCGAAGGTAGCGCTGTGGCTGATTTCCGCGCGCCTGATCGCATCGTTATCGGTGCCGACGATCAACGCACGATCGATATTATGGATGCGCTTTACGCCGGATATGACTGCCCAAAATTCGTGACCTCGCTGAATACAGCAGAAATGACAAAATATAGCTCAAACTGCCTACTCGCAACGCTTATCAGCTTCTCTAACGAGTTTGCGCGGTTGTGCGAACGATTCGACGGCACCGATATAGAATTGGTTATGGATGCGCTGGCGGCCGACCGACGCCTGTCGCCTCGCGTCGACGGGCGCATCGTGGCGCCTGGGATACTAAGCTATTTGCGTCCGGGAATTGGCTATGGCGGTAGCTGCCTGCCAAAAGACGTTGCCGCCCTTCGCTACCTCGCGCGCACGACCGGCGCCCCTGCAAAACTTCTTGACGCAGTTGACGAGATAAACGAAATGCGTGCTGACGAGGTGATCTCTGCTGCCGAAACAGCAGCCGGCGGATTCGTTGACCGTAAGGTCGCCGTCCTTGGACTTGCTTTCAAGCCGGGCACCGACGATGTACGCGAGTCGCCTGGACTGAAAGCGATAGAATGTCTGCGAGCACGCGGCGCCCGCGTCGTCTCCTACGATCCGCTGGTGAGTAAACTCGAGATCACTCAGGATGGCCTTGTTCATGCTGAGACTGCTATCGCCGCGTTGGAAGACGCGCATGCCGCGATTATTACCACTGGATGGATGGAATTTGCCGAACTCGATTGGGCTGCTGCGCTCGATCGGATGGCCCAGCCTGTGGTTGCCGATGGGCGTAATCTGCTTGCGGCTATTTCCAGGCCTGAGGCCATGATTTACATTCCCGTGGGGCGCCGGCCAGCCGCTGTACCGTGACGAAACAGCCGAGGCGGATCGCCTTGTTTGGAGGCGGGCGCTGGGCCCACATCATATTTGGTGTGCTGTGTGATTCGCTTGACCCCAATGATTGCGTGTTGTGGCACACGCGGCATGGAATGGAGGCAGCAGACGCTCTCCTCTCCCAAGTTCCACCGAAAGCGAATGTTGCGGCTTACCTAGTGGCAGAGATAGATGAAATCTGGAGGGCTAGGCCAAGGGCGGCTATCGTAGCAACCGCGCCTGCAACTCATGTAGAAGTTGCTATGGCCGCTCTCCGGCAAAACGTACCGGTCCTGGTCGAGAAACCGATTGCGTTATCGCTTCGGGACGCCGACGAACTCCTTGCATTGTCCGAAGATATGGACGTACCTCTGGGCGTGAACCTGGAATATTCCCACGCGGCGTATTTGCATGAGCTGTCAAAGCGGGTTCCGCCCAAATGTATTGCTGATATCCGCATTACCTGGATTGATTCACTGGTTGAGCGCCGGCCGGATGCGGTCAAGCAGGCCGACCTGATGACACACCGCTGTCTTGATATCTATCCGCATCTCTGGTCGATACTGCGAAATTTGACCGGTAAGGCGGAATGCACCGTTGATGAGGTGACGCCATGCGATACCGCACCCGATGCGCTTCTTTTGACCGGGCGCACTCCAGACACCCCGTTTTCCGCGGAACTTTCCCGGCGTGGAGGCAAGCGGGTCCGGGCAGTTGATATAACGACTAATTCGGGCGCGGAATTTCGGTTGGACTTTTCACAGGAACCGGGTCAGCTTTCGATCGATGGCGCGGCCGTGCCGTTCGACTGCAAGTGGGAGCATTCGCCGCGGCCACTTGCCGCCGCGCTACTCAGCTTCCTCCGTGTTGCGCAAGAGGGGAAAATGAAAGCGGATTGGCCGCTGGATGCTCGACGGTGCCGGCCGCACTTGGTCGGCGCGCTGGCCGCTGCGGAGAAAGCAGGTGTGGCTGAATCAGCCTGGATTGCTGCTCGATTGCGGGTGTCGGATTTAAATTTGGCGGCCCGTCTCGTGGACAATCTTGTGCCGGAACTGGCTGCCCGAGGTTTCGCCGAGATCGCCCGGGAATGTGCAGGTAATCCCGCCACGGTGGACGCCCTCGCGGCAGCTGCAATCGCCAAGCTAGTGCCCGCTGCGGCAAAAGCTGACCTTCGCCTTGAAGCTGCACTGCAAGATTCACCGTTTCTTGCGGCTGTTTATTCGAGCTATATACCGTAGATTGGAATAGCTGTCGGCAACAACGCTAAAATACAAATTTACGACGAAGCTCCGTGGTAAAAGAGAGAGGAAGGGGATCTTAAAAAATTGCACAAAAGAGTGCCTGAGAAGGAGATTATCGCTACCAACCTAACTGGTAGAAGAAATAATTCGGGATCATACTGGTAGCGAGTTCCTGCTGCTGTTTTGACATTCCCTCAAGCTATTTCATTTCGCGGCCCGATCGAAAATTTGCCTCATCGCCCGGTGGAACATCACTAAGTCGGGGGGACTCACAACAGCCAAACGAAAAATCTCACAGCGCCATGCCACATGGCATGCCAATGTTTAGTTCCAGCCATAGGAAATATGCGATTTTTCATCTGCACGAGATTGTAACTGGGCCAACGTGAAAGGGATCGGCGTTTGCCCGGAATGCAGGTGCAACGACTTAGTTTTATTCATTTAAGCCTCTTGCCGAACCAAGTCGATACGGGTTAACCGAAGTAAATAAACTAGGTAACACAAACGGTGAGCTATAGCATGGGGTCGGTGAAGTGCTCGCTTTGATTTCAGAGATTATACTGAATGGACGCGTAATGTTCCGAACCGCGCTTCCTGTGCCGTAAACTATCTGACAGTCCCTGGTTGGTACTTCGTCGCTGAGATAAACGGTGGCAATGGCTTAGATTAGACTGGTCACTCATGTCGCAACCGGGCTCTCGATGCTGAAGCCTGCAGGGGGGCTGCTTACCATTACCCTTGAAGCCATAAGGAAAGACCCGCCGTTTCCTGCCGCTTTGTCTGAGCATTTGGTGCCGCGCATGGTGGTTAGGCTTGCCTGGCGCTCTTGGGAAGTATCACCGCGTGCTTCAGCCCTCTTTTTCCCCTGCCTCGTCGGGTTCAACGAAGACCCAAAGAAGCATCGTGACGAAAGTGACAAGTGGTACCACCAACACGGTTATTCCGGTTGCGACCAGATAGTGCCAGTTCAAAATCTCATTGCTAAGGTAAACGGCGCCGGTGCTGACTGCGAACGCAAAACCCGACGTTACCAGGAAACGCTTTAGAGCAAGCAATTGCCGCCCTTTATACAGGAAGGTAAAGCGGCGCTGCCCAAGATAGGACAAAGGCACAGCGAGGAGGAACGCGATGGCGTGTCCAAGGAGAACGGGTGACCCCAGAATTTCATGAATCCCGATAGCAAAAATGGCGTAGAGTAGCGTGGTACTACCGCCAACCAAGGCGAACCGCACCAGCTTAAGGGCTTCGTTTTGCCAGTAAGTAGAGCGGAAAAGTTCGAACAATCGACCTGCATTTTGGCGTGCCATTGGAATTATGATGATTTGTTGTCTGGCACTTGACCAATGACATAGTACTGCGCGCCGAAGGGGAGCCAGCCCAATCGGCGATCGAGCCACTTAAATTGGCGGCGTTGAAAGGGCGTGAATAGAATAAATCGGCTATGAATGTCCAACAAACCGGCTGTAGCGGCCAGTTTGGTCAGGCGGCCACGCGTGAGCAATACTGCATTTTTATCAATAGGACAGCTCTTGACGATGTACTGCGTACCGGGGTTCAGCGGATTGTGCTCGAACACGACGACGAGCCCCCCGGGGCGAACAACGCGGCGCATCTCGCCAAGGAAATCTCGCCACTGGGCTGGAGGCACGTGATGCATGACGCAGATTGCGAAGGCAACATCGAAACTAGCGTCCTGATAGGGCAAATCTCGACCATCATAGACACTATAATCGACGGTTGGGTGGGTCACCTTCGCATCCGCAATCACTTCGGCAGCCATATCGATGCCGCTTAAGCAAAGTGGCCGTGAGGATTCGAGCAAAAATCCATGAATGTTACCGTGGCCGCAACCTATGTCCACTACCTTCAGCTGATCGTTGCCGGGTAACATTTCTTCGAGAATTTCGCTCAAATACTCAGCTTTTACCTGCGTAAAAAAGTCGAGATCCTTACCAGAAAAGGTGACAGCAGAGTTGATCTGGCTATTATAAGAGCCTCGATAAGAATCAAATTCAGACATGGAGCTTGTCCGGGTCCGGGCTACGTGTGTCACCGCCGACAATGGGCATCCAAAGCCGCCATGGCTCTGATGGATTGGCGGTATCGCCTAGTTCATGAAAATTGATTGAGGCTTCCAGAACCGTTGTAGGTCGGCGACGAAGCTGGTTATATATCCGCCCCAGATATTCGCCAATAATACCAAGAAATATGGCGTTCAGTCCGATGCCAAGCAGAATGAGTACTGCGGTCGTCGTAAAACCCTGTGGCCCATCATTTATTCCCAATATCTTCAAAATGACATAGGCCAGGCCCGTAAGGACACATAACATTGCGACTATTATGCCAAACACCGAGGCAAGTCGTAATGGCGCAATCGAATGGGCTATCATGCCTTCACAGGCTAATCCAAATAACCGTGGAATTGGATATTTGCTCTCATCCGCCTCGCGAACCCGGCGATCATATGGAGTGCCTATTTGATTGGAGGCCATAAGGGAAGTCAGGACGCGCGTATATGGGTCGGCATCATCAACGCTGCGCAAAAAATCAAGTATCGTTTTGTCGACCAGGCGGAAATCGCCACCATCCAACATGATGTTGTCGTCGGAGGTCCACTGCAGGATTCGGTAAAAGGCCTTTCTAGTCGACTGCAGCAGCCAAGATTCCTGGCGATTGCGGCGAGTTCCGACAACCACATCGTGGCCTTGCTCCCACAGCGTGATAAACGTCGGAAAGAGCTCCGGGGGATCCTGCAAATCACAGTCGAGCTGGATGGCCGCGTCGCCTGATGCAAGCCGGTAACCGGTAAGGACCGATCGGTTAAATCCAAAATTGCGGGCGAATCGCACCACACGAACGCGCACATCGCGCGACGCAATGTCAGCAACCCGCTGAAATGTTTCATCAGTGCTGTGATTATCACAAAATATGATTTCAAATTCATAATCAGGGAGCTGCTCGAATACATCGCGAACAGCATTATAAACCGGTTCAATATTATTCTGCTCGTTGTATGCAGGTATTACGATCGAAATTAGCCTTTGTTTGGTTGAATTTTCTTCGTTCATATCTGGCGAC
>Ga0315339_1003131_pt1 | contig 11881 bp, 7 predicted proteins | sample ASW17metaG_FD_204514 | JGI IMG/M metagenome (GOLD analysis project Ga0315339, IMG submission 204514) | Ammonia-oxidizing marine archaeal communities from Pacific Ocean, United States - ASW #17 | ecosystem: Environmental > Aquatic > Marine > Oceanic | place: USA: California | collected 2016-12-05
ATCAGAGACAAACTATAGAGATTAAATAAATTTTGGGGGGTATAGCTCAGCTGGGAGAGCATCTGGATGGCATTCAGAGGGTCAGCGGTTCGATCCCGCTTACCTCCACCAATTTACTGTTTTATACATAAGACCAGTTTACCCGCAGACAATTATGTGGGCAAATCGTTGATTCATCACTTATAATAATAATCATCTAAATCAATAAATTCTCATGAAAAAATTAAAAGTTATAGTAAAAGTTATAGAGTTATTTGCAGGCGTCGGGGGATTTAGACTTGGCCTGGAAGGCTATAAAGGAAAATCTTCCTCTTCAAATTATACAAAAACACTATCGAGTGCATTTGAGGTTGTATGGAGCAACCAATGGGAGCCATTAACCAAAGTTCAACACGCATCATCTATATATGAGGCAAGATGGCCTAATTCTGAACATAGCAATAATGATATTGCTAATATAGATGTAGCTAAATTACCTAAATTTGATTTATTAGTTGGGGGTTTTCCTTGTCAAGATTACTCTGTTGCTACAACATTAAAAAATTCAAAGGGGTTGATTGGCCGCAAAGGTATTTTATGGTGGTCAATTAAAAGAATATTAGATGAGGTTAAACATAAACCAAATTATCTATTGTTAGAAAATGTTGACCGTTTATTAATATCGCCATCCAAGCAAAGAGGCAGAGACTTTGCCATCATCCTACAGAGCTTAAATGAACTTGGTTATGCTGTTGAATGGAGAGTCATTAATGCTGCTGATTATGGGATGCCACAGCGAAGAAGACGCGTGTTTATTTTTGCCTACCACTCATCAACCTCAATCTATAAAAAACTTAAAAATACTCAATCAGAAAACTGGATTTTGAAAGAAGGGTTAATTGCTGAAACATTTCCTGTCACACCAGACCCAAAAAACCATAAGCTAAACGAATTCAAATTACATGGTGATATCGTTCAAATATCAGAGAAATTTAATATTGAAGGAGGTAAGGGAATCTTCTTAAATTCTGGCGTAATGATAAATGGCAATATTTCAACGATGAAAACAAAACCTAGCTATGAAGGAAAGTTAAGCACCTTAAAATCTATTATTTATAAGGGAAATATACCTGATGAATTTTACATAGCTAATAAGCAAAAAAAATTATGGGAAGAATTAAAAGGTGCAAAAAAAATTGAGCGTGAAACTGCAAGTGGATTCAAGTATAAGTTCAGTGAAGGAGCTATGATATTTCCTGATTTATTAGATAAGTCTTCAAGAACCATTATAACTGGTGAAGGTGGTCCCTCTCCTTCTAGATTTAAACATGTTATTGAAACAAAAAAAGGCTTAAGGAGGCTAGTTCCTATTGAGCTTGAGAGGCTTAATATGTTTCCAGATAATCATACAGAGTTTAAAGATGTTACTGACAATAAAAGAGCATTCTTAATGGGTAATGCATTGGTAATAGGAATTGTAGAAAAGCTGGGGGAAACTTTAAAGAAAAGAGTACTTAAAAAATGACTGAATTTTTAAAATCCTTAAAAGAGCTCAAATATGATCCATACGACATAAAATCTATTTTCAATCATGCTAATTTATTATTAGATAAAAGTTTAAGAGAAATGGGAGTTCAAGAAGAGCCGCCAAAAAATATTAAAATAGATAAAGGTGACTTTGGGAGCTATGTTGAACAAGGTTATTTTTTTATAGTAAAAAATAATTCTAAAGAGCCTGATTTTTCAGAAGTGGGATTGGAGTTAAAGACAGGGGGTTTTTTAAAAGCTACAGGAAGAGAATGGAAACATAAAGCAATATTAGATGGTTATGTAGTTAAAGAAGATATGGCATTAGGGGCATTGAATTTCAAAACAATAAAAAGTGAATCATTTGAAACGAGTTCATTTTTAACTAAAAACCAACACATTCTTTTTGTATTTTATATTTATTCTGAAGATATTCACCATATTGATAAAAGAATACATTTAGTTAATTCCTTCAAATTTTCAGGCCTTGATGATTATGATCAAGCAAAAATCCAAAATGAATGGGGGACTATAAAAAGCAATATAGAGGCGAAAGGTGCTGACAATTTATCTCAAGGAGACACCCAGTATTTACAAGCAAAAACCAGCGGTACAGGTGGGCAAACAAATACAGCTGAAAAGCCAAAATCCAGAAAGCTTGTATTTTCAAAATCATTTATGCATGACTATTTTAGAAATTTAGAGCTACAAAGAACAGGTAAATACAAACAAAAAAAGAGGTTATTTTCATCTCCTACTGAAGCAAGAAATTTATCACTTCAAGATAAAATTTTAGAAAAATTTTCCCCCTATTTAGATAAATCAGATAAGGAATTAATTAAAATATTTCGTATAAAAAATTTTGACAGTAAACAAAATCACGCAGACCTAGCAAAATTAATGACAAAATTTATATTTGATATCCCTGGAGATGAAGAAGACATTAGCTCTTATTTTGATGAATTTTCTAAATCGAATATTAAAATAAAGGCAGTTGTTTTAGACAAAAACTCTACTCCAACACAAGCAACATCATTTCCTGGATTTAAATGGGTAGATTTATGTGAGGAAGAATGGGAAGTATCGGATTTGAAGGATTTATTTGAAACAACGAAATTTCTATTTGTATTTTTTCAAGAAATTGATAATGATATTATTTTAAAAAAAACAGTACTTTGGCATATGTCAGATGAAGATGTTAATAAAACAAAAGTTGTATGGGAATATGCTAGAAATATCGTAAATAAAGGCAATATAGTAAAAGAATATAAAACAAATAAAAAAAATGAGATTTCCAGAGTTACGAATTTACCAGGAGCAATAATAAGCAAGAAATTAAAAAGTAATGTTCACGTTCGACCACACACTTCCAAAACAACAGATACTAACACCTTGCCAGTTCAAGATAAATATACCAAGGCTTATGAATACACAAATTATAGCTTTTGGTTGAATTCTACTTATGTAAAAAATGAAATTTTTCTAAAAGAAAATTAGCAGGGGTAGTTTTTTCATAACCTATCCAGAGTAATTATTAAATTATCAAAACCTTTTGGTGGATTTCCATATTTGGAATACTTCGAATAACTTCCTTTTTTTATCCATGAACTAGTGTTGGTAAATCTATTTTGATTGTCACATTCTTTAACCATTTCATCATGGTTATATATATAAATATTATGTTCATTGATAAAGCATACATAAATATTCTTATCTAAATATTTTTTATCAATAGTCCATCTTCCTTTGAGTTGAATCATCATATGACTTCCATCAGAATGCAAAGCTATAAAATCAGCTCCTTGATAATCATCAGATAATCTTAAGCAGTTATAACCATAGTCAGCTAAAGTTGAAGCAACTTTTGTAAAGTTATAGTTTTCTTGCTGTCTAGAATTTAGATTTTTATAAAGTACTTTTTTCATAAGGCCAGTTTACACCTTTCAATGTCTTACTATATTCTAAGGTAAGGTAAGGTAAACTAATCTTATGAAAATGATTCCCAATAATCTATATGAAAATACTAAAAGCAATGCTGAAAAAAAAGTATTTATTCTTCTTAAAAGTATCGATTTAGGTCAAGGCTGGGTCGCATATCATTCATTGAATGTTGCAGAACATATATTTAAAAAATGGGGTGAAATTGATTTTGTTATTGTTGGCCCCAAGGGTATGGTTTGTCTTGAAGTTAAAGGTGGTGGAGTCGAGGTAAAAGACGGTATTTGGAGGTTTACAAATAGATACAATAAAACTGAAAAAAAGTCAGAAGGGCCTTTTGACCAAGTCCGTAACGCTCATTATTCCTTATTAAATATGTTTGAAAAAGATAAAGTTTTTCATGATATTTTTAGTGGCAGCTTAGAAAAGAAAATTAATACAGGTTGGGGTGTGATTTTCCCAGATACCACTTGGAAGGAATACTCACCAGAAATGCCTGAAGAAATTATATGTGATGAAAATTTCTCTAAAAATCCAGAACAATTTAAAAAATATATTTCTCGGTTATTTGATTACTGGATTAATAAAGGTCAAAAATTACCTACCTTAGAATTAGATAATCCTATTTTTAAAAAAATTACACATTATTTAAGATCAGACTTTCAAACCTCCCCCTCACTAAGAAATAGATCTGATTATTTATACGAAGATATGGTTACCCATACGATAGACCAACTAAATTTTATAGAAGGCCTTGATGAAAATGAAAGGATCATTTGTGAAGGTGGTGCAGGAACTGGAAAGACATTGATTGCTATTCATACGGCACGTAATGAATTATTAAATGGTAAAACTGTATTGCTGGTTGCTATGGCAGATATTTTTACTGCCTACTTAAAAATTCAACTAGAGCCCTCCCCCGCGCTTAAAATTTGTACGTTCTCAGAATTAACAAAGTCTCTTGATTTTTTTATTAAAAATAAATTCGATGTTCTAATAGTAGATGAAGGACAAGATTTGATGAATATGGAAAATTTAGATACTTTTGATAAGGTCGTTAAGGGAGGTATTGATAAGGGGAGATGGCGTTTTTTTATGGATAGCAACGCTCAATCTGGAATAGTTGGAAAATTTGATCAAGTTGCTTTTGATGTTCTGAGATCTAATTCATTTATCTTCGAATTAAAAAATAACTGCAGAAACACTAAACAGATTGTTGAGGAGGCTCAATCAACTACAGGAGCACATATAGGTGAAACCGTTATAAAAAGTGATGGTCCACAAGTCTTTTATTGTAAAGCTAATAACAAAGAAGATGAAATAGAACTTCTTATTAAACAAATAGAAAATTTACGAGATGAAGGTATTGATCTTGAGGATATGGCTATTTTATCCCCTGTCAACCGTACGGAATCATCTGTTTCTAAATTGTCGCCAAAATGGAATAATCGAATTCACACAATTAACAATAAAAATATAACCTCACCACCCTCTTCATCTATACTCTTTAGTAAGATAAGTGAATTTAAGGGATTAGAAAAAAAACACGTCATGTTAATCGACACTAATCATTTCACAAATAACAATATCTCACGTAGGTTGTTATATATTGCAATGACACGGGCCAACATTGGATTATGGGTTGCAGCTAGACCAGAATTTAATAAAATGTATATGGAACTACAAAAGCAAAATATGGGGAATATTTAGCTAAGTGAATGATACCAAAGCATTTCAGAAAGAACGTGAGTTACTAGTAAGCTACCTTAAAGAACAACTTCTAGGTCCTTGTGAGGGTGAAAATGAAGGGTTTTATAAGGATTCAGCTAATCAGCTTCCTTATCAAAGATACGTCATGGGTACTCTGTACCCGCAAGTTACAAGTGATGATGAATATATTAACGAGGAAATTAATACGCAAGAAATAGTAAATATATCATCTGATTCTGATGAGGTTGATGACTCGCCAATGAGTATGGTTTTTCAAAGATTACCTGCTTCGATAGGCATGAGCTTTTATGTGAAAGACTGCAAAAAAATTGAGATTGATATCTGGGGAGCACAATACAAAAGAGTTGATCAGGATTATATAGACTCTCAAAAAGGTATTTTTGGTGGACGGGGCATCGGTTTAGCTGAGAATGATCGAATTTTAAAAAAAAGATCAGGAAAATATCCAGAATTTATTCGAATACCACTAGCAACGGAAAAAAATCCAGAGACTTTATCTTCCAATAAAACACAAACAATTAAATCTCTAAAGGGAAACGCTGAGCTTAAAATAATTTGGCGCTCTCTAGGCGGAGGTTCATTAATTACTATTTCAATGTTAAACCCTTTGAAGCAAGAAGAGGATGCCAGGACAGAGGTAGAGTCATGCCTTTATCAGGTGGGCTTTAAATGTAGGCCATCTTCAGGATGTTTAACTGAATACCCTTCATTAAATAGGCTATCTTATGATGACGAAGAATTAGAGTTAGCACTGCAATATAAAAGCAATATAAATTACGCTATAGGACATGGTTGTTCTGTTAATTGGGATGATGAAGCTAGCACACCTAATTTTATAGAAACGACATTTATGCCCACTCAAGAGGTTAAGCCTCAGGATTTTGACAGTGCAGAAGATTATAAAGACCTTGATGTTCTTTCGCTAAAGTTTTTAGGGCAGGAGGATATTGATTCAACAATATTAAATACCCAGTTAGAAAAATTTATTACAAGTTACGAAAAATGGTACAAAAAAATATGTGATGAAGAGGTTGATAAGAAATTTGAAGTTGCGAAAGAAAGAATTACAAATCGCGTTGCAGTCGCAATTGGTAGAATTAGAGATGGAATTTCTATACTAAAAAATAATGAGCAAGCTAGACAAGCTTTTGTGATGGCAAATCAAGTAATGCTTAGACAGATGGTCCATGTAGAAATGACCGAATCCGGAGCAATTAATCCTTACAAACAGCCAGATTATAAAGAGTCTAAAGTATATGCTTGGCGGCCCTTTCAGCTAGCATTTCAACTGTTAATTATAGAGTCTTTAGTTAATGAAGGTAGTAAAGATAGAGATACCCTTGATTTGATATGGTTTCCGACTGGTGGTGGAAAAACTGAAGCTTACCTTGGCGTTGCTGCATTCGAACTGATTTATAGAAGACTCAAATTTGGTGAGAAAGGCGCAGGTACTGCAGTTATCACGAGATATACGTTAAGACTATTAACATCTCAACAATTTGAAAGATCAGCAACTTTTATTTGTGTGTTAGAAATGATGCGAAAAAAAGAAAAATTAAAATTACTGGGAACAGATTCTTTTAGTTTAGGTTATTGGGCGGGTCAAGGTATGACTCCAAATAATTATTTAGATGCGCACGAAAAGTATGGAATTTTGAGAAATGATGAAAGTCCTAAAAACCCTTTTCTGCTTCAAAAATGTCCTTTGTGCGCTACACCAATTATGCCTAATTATAGGTCCGAAAATTCTGCTGATTATGGTGTAGAGGTTAGCGAAACTTCTTTTAATTTCAATTGTATTTCTGATACTTGTGATTTACATAAAAATATACCTATTTCGGTTGTTGATGAAGATTTGTATGAAAATCCACCTAGCTTTTTAATTGGAACAATTGATAAATTCGCAAGACTAGCTTGGGATAACCGAGCCAGTAATATATTTTGTCCCGACAAAAAAAGGGCCCCTTCACTTATTATTCAAGATGAGTTACATTTAATTTCAGGGCAACTAGGTACTATAGCTGGATTATATGAAGCAGCTATAGATGTAATCATTAGCTCGAAGGGGGTTCGACCTAAATATATTGCGGCCACAGCAACCATTAGACGTTCTGCCGATCAAGTTAAGAAATTATATGGAAACAATGTTAATATTTTTCCTCCGGCTGGTCTTTCTTTCGATGATTCTCATTTTTCAAAAATTTCAAAAAATGCTAATGGGCGAATGTATATTGGGGTAATGGCTCAGGGGCAATCTCCTATTCTGTCTTTAGTGAATACATCAGCTGCATTGAGTCAATCTGTTAATGATTGCCAGGGTTTAAGTGATAATGCAAAGAATTCTTGGTACACTCAAGTAATCTATCATAGTAGTAGAAGAGAATTAGGAAAAACCATATCTTTAGCTGGCGATGACATCCCTATGCGCATAGACGCAATTTCAAGAACTAAAGAAAGCAGACGTGAGTTACTAAATATTCAAGAAATGTCATCAGTTATTAAAACGGAATTGCCAACAATCTTGTCAAATTTAAATAAAGATCGTGGCGATAAAGATGCAATTGATATTCTTCCATGTACCAATATGATTTCCGTTGGTGTCGATGTGAGTCGTTTAGGCTTAATGCTAATATATAGGCAACCGAAATTAACGTCTGAATATATTCAGGCTTCAAGTCGTGTGGGAAGAAATTCAAAGTATGCTCCGGGCATCGTTGTTACACTCTACTCAGCAAATGCACCAAGAGACAGATCTCATTACGAAAGCTTTAAGTCATACCATAACTCATTATATCGAGCTGTTGAGCCAACCAGTGTTACTCCTTTCTCACCCAGAGCTCGTGATAGAGCTTTGCATGCCGCACTGATAATAGTCATGAGGCATGCTGGAGGATTAGGCGAAAATGATGCCGCGACAAACTTTAATCCTAAGAATAAAAAAATAGAAAAATTAATTAAATGTCTATTAGATCGAATGGTTAGCTCAGAGCCTTCAGAGAAAGATGGTATTAAAATAGATTTAAAGCGTTTAATAGATGATTGGCTTAGTATGGCGCAGTCAAAAGAACAACCTCTCCGCTACGAAGCAAAGGGCAAAGGTTTTAAAAGCCTGCTCGTCCGATTTAATACGAAAGCAGCGATTGCAAATAAAGGCTGGCCTACCCAAGACTCAATGCGTAACGTTGATGCCGAAGCGCTGCTTGAAGTGCTAGGGACTCATTGATTAATGGCAATCTATAGAAAAATTAGGCGCTCTCAATATGTTTACCCTTCTGGCGTCGGAGCTCTTTATGATGTCAGTGATGAATCTTTAATAGCAGCTGATATATCTAAATGGCCACCTAATTATGGTGAAAGATTAAACTTAAAAAGACTAGAGCAACGTCTTCGCGTAGACCATTTTAAAATGCCAGAGAGTTACAGTGAGATGGGTAGTAACCAAAAATCGTATAAATTAGGAAAATTACCCTATGAAAGATTTCCTAAATGGTTATTTTGCAGGACTTGCGGAAGAATGGTTAATTGGACAAAGTCGAAGGAGAGTGGCGAGATACCAAAGTGTGAAAATTCTGAGTGTAGAAAAAAGCCTAACCTAACACCTATGAGGTATGTCATGGCCTGCACTAAGGGGCATGTTAAGGATGTTGATTGGCATTATTGGGCACATTCGGATCCAAAGAAAGAATGTAAAGTTAAAAATAAATTAAACTACAAATCAAGGGAAAGATCTGGTGGGCCAGCTCTACCTACTGTCATTTGTGAGCATTGTAATGCATCGAGAAATCTACTCTACATAACATCAAAAAAAGCCGGACTAGCTATGCTAGGTATCTCCTGCGGAGGTTTGCAGCCTTGGGAAAGTGATTGGAATAATGATGTCAAATGTGATGGAGAAATTCGTGCAGTCCAGAGAAGTGCAAGTAATTTATATTACCCTAAATTAATTTCAGCACTAGACATTCCTCTAGGCCAGGAAAAGCAAGCAGAAAATAAAGAACTTGAAAATAGTATCAAATCTCATTCTCTTTACTCGATGCTTTTAAAAAAACTTCAATCTAGTGAGGGAAGTGATTTTATAGAAACCCTTGCTAATGAAATTGCAGATACTATTTCTTGTTCATCTGATGACGTTTTAACTTTAGCGAATAAAGAGTTAGGAGATCATGGGGATGAAAAAATTACTGAACAAGTCATAATTGATGAATCAGAAATCTTATTCGAAGAGTGGCAAGCCCTCACCAACCCTTCTAAAAACAATAATAGTAATTTTAGTGCACAAGAAGAATTCTTAGGAGAGCATAAATGGTTTTTTGATTTAAATGAGGTATTCGATAAACTGGTATTAGTTACCAAACTAAGAGAGGTAACTGCTTTAAGAGGATTTCATAGAATAACCCCTTCTCAAGAAGAATTTGTCGCCGTCGATTTAGGAAAAAAAATTAACTGGCTTCCTGCAACAGAGGTATTTGGTGAGGGTATTTTTATATCCCTAAATGAGGAATCTATAACTTCTTGGAGCAAGGAAAATAAAGCTGCAATTACAGAAAGACTTCAGGTTATGCAAAATAAATATGATCAATTGCAGTTAAATTTCCTTCCTCAACCCACATCTAAATTTGTATTACTTCACACACTTGCACACTTACTAATTAGACAACTTGCTTTTGAGTGCGGTTACGCAGCTTCTTCATTACGAGAAAGAATTTATGCATCTGATAAAGGCACGCCAATGTCGGGTATCTTAATTTATACTGCAGATTCTGATGCAGAAGGATCGTTGGGCGGCCTTGTTAGACAAGGAAATAAGGATCGATTTATCCCAACACTAATAACAGCACTTGAACGCGGACAATGGTGTTCAGCAGACCCGGTCTGCCGAGAACTGCCTGGGCAGGGATTGAATGGCCTTAATCGAGCAGCATGCCATTCGTGCACCCTGCTTTCAGAAACCTCTTGCATTAGTCATAATTCTTTATTAGACCGTATGTTGTTATTAGGTAACGATGAAAAAAACCACAATTATGGATTCTTTAGTAAGATGATAGAGAAATACTTAAGGAAGACACTGTAATATGAGAATGCCAACAGAAGCAGATATGAGCCAAGAGCAAACTGACATTTATATTGATGCACCTTTAGATGGCAAAGTTATGGTGACAGGCCCCCCTGGAACTGGAAAAACTGTCATTGCATTTCTTAGAGCGCTTACAATTGCTAAAAAAAAGAAAAAAGTAACAGTAACAATGTCTCAAAATGTATTAAAGCAATATACATCGAATGCAGCAAAAAAAGAATTTAAAGTCTGTACGATGCATGGTTGGTGGAAAACTTGGTGGAATAATTTTGCTCTACCCGTCACTGGTTCTTCATCAGTAACTAAAGGAAAGATGGGGAAACAAGATGTTATTTTTTTGCCTGGGTGTCAAGGAATGAAGCGAGCAAAAGTAAATGAGCTGTTTGGAACTCCATTTAAAAATAATCGTGGGATTCCTTGGAATTTTCGGGATAAAACATGGTGTGTTTGGAAGGATTATTATGAAGAGAAAACTAACCTTTTTAAACCTTACGTTACTTTAAAAGATAACTTACCTAAGATGGGTGAATGGGGTGAGGACGGTTATTTAGATCACGACTTTGAAAAAATTATGGAATATCTTGTTAAAAATAAAAATAGCTTAGATATAGATAAAGTGAATTGGGGACATTTAATTATTGACGAATCTCAGGACATGCCACCAGAACTCCACATGACATTAAAATTTATATCATCACAGATTTTTAAAGAGACTGCTGCAAAAGATGCTCCAGCACTAACTTTATTCGCTGATGAAAATCAACGTTTGCAAAAAGATAACTCAACCATTAAAGATATTCTAGAAGCACAAGATATAAAGAACGATCGTCATTACACATTAACTAGGAACTATCGAAATACACTAGAAATAGCTTTGTTAGCTGCAACCTTTTATATTGGTAAAGGAGGAATTCCTGACTTACCTCAAAGACGAGGAGATAAACCAAAATTATTAAAAGATAATATGCAAGATACTATTGAATTTATTTACACCTATGCAAGAAATCATGAAGACCAAGAGATAGGTATTTTTGTTCAGAACCATGGCCAAAGAAAAAAATATGCTAAAGCAATGAGTAAGAAGATTGAAAATGAATCTAATAACACTAAGCCAATTGAAGACACTAAGCCAATTGAAGAGAAACTCACTGTTCAAAGTTATGACTTTGATGATCCTGATTGGAAAGAGGCAGATAACTTAAAATTTGATAAGGGTGGAGTTATATCTATTTTTACTAGGCATATGAGCAGGGGCCTTGAGTTTGATGCAGTATTTATTGTTGAAATGCAATCTATTAAAGTGGAGCCTGCTCATATAGATGAATTCAGGATGTCGATGTATGTATTGACATCAAGAGCAAGAAGTAATCTTTTTTTAATGCTTAATAGTAATGATGATACCGACCCAGTAATATTGTCTTATCTCCCTGAGAAAAAAGAAGACTTAATAAAGTACCCAGATGATGAATAATAAAAAAGATAATAAACCTGCTGATATGTTTCCACCAATTGAAGACACTAAGCCAATTGAAGACACTAAGCCAATTGAAGACACTAAGCCAATTGAAGACACTAAGCCAATTGAAGACACTAAGCCAATTGAAGACACTAAGCCAATTGAAGACACTAAGC
>Ga0315339_1003132_pt1 | contig 11879 bp, 10 predicted proteins | sample ASW17metaG_FD_204514 | JGI IMG/M metagenome (GOLD analysis project Ga0315339, IMG submission 204514) | Ammonia-oxidizing marine archaeal communities from Pacific Ocean, United States - ASW #17 | ecosystem: Environmental > Aquatic > Marine > Oceanic | place: USA: California | collected 2016-12-05
ATCTGTAAAAAGAAAACCAATTAAAAAGAAATCTGTAAAAAGAAAATCAATTAAAAAGAAACCTGTAAAAAGAAAACCAATTAAAAAGAAATCTGTAAAAAGAAAATCAATTAAAAAGAAATCTGTAAAAAGAAAACCAATTAAAAAGAAATCTGTAAAAAGAAAATCAATTAAAAAGAAACCTGTAAAAAGAAAACCAATTAAAAAGAAATCTGTAAAAAGAAAATCAATTAAAAAGAAACCTGTAAAAAATATTAAAAAAAAAAAAATAGGAAATAAAAAAACTAACTTTTCTGAAAGCGTATTATTAAAAATAATTAGGTTCCAGGAAAAATTAAAACCTGAATTTAATTATAAATTAAATTTAAATTTTCTCCCAATCTTAGAAAAATATATACAAGGATTTTTTCAAAAGATTGATGACAAAATTGTGCATTATAAAATTTTAAAAAAAGAAGAAAAAAGAAGAAAAAAGCTTGAAGAAGTTGAAAGAATAGAAAAGGAGAGAATTGAAAAAAATAAACAAATTAAAGAAGAAGAAGAATTAAAAACTAAATTTAAAGAAAAATCTTTAAAAGAAGAAATAAAACTTGAAAAAGAAAGAGTTAAAGACATAAAATTATTTTTACGTCAAGAACAAGCGATTATAAGAAAAGAACAATCAGAAAAACAACGTCAGTTTTTAAAGCAATTACAATTAGAAAGACAAATTGAAAAATTTAGAATTAGAGAAGTAAAAGAGCTTGAAAAATTAGAAAAAATTTCACTAAAAGAAAAAAGAGAGGATTATGCTGGATTACAAGAAAGAATTGAAAAGTTAAAAGATAAATACAGAATCATACGTGATCAAAAAATTAAAGAAAGAGTAGAGGCTCTAGGTGTTAAATTACAAGGAGACGAAGATAGAGAAACACTACTTTTAAAAGAAAAAGAATATACAGTAGCAAGACAAAAAATTGAATTTTCACTTGAAAGTTTTTATCGAAGTGCAAGTAGTTTAGTTTTTCAGTTAAATAAAAGGCATGTTACTAGACATATGTCTATTTTTAGATGTGTAGATAGAAGATTTGAAACGAGTGAAATTTTTATAAAATGGGATGAGTCAGCTGATGAAGAATGGTTACTTTTAATTTATATTAAAAATAATTCTCCTGATGAAGGAATTATAATTGAAGATAAATCTAATCCTGAAAAAAATTTATCATATGAATTTAAATCAAATGAAATTTTTAAAGCATCAGATTTAATGGTAGATTCTTTAACCCAACTTATTGCCAGAACTCGACTAAAAAAAAAATGAATTAAACACTTAAATTCTTAATAAGTTTTCCTAATTTTGGTATTGTGTCATTTCCTTTAATTGTAGGATGTATTTTTTTTATTTTTTTTAAATCTTTTATTGCTTTTTCGTACTCTTTTAATTCAATAAAAATTTGAGCTCTCCCAGATAGAGCTCCGAAGTGTCTTGGTTCTAAGTGCAAAACAGTGTCAATATCACTTAAAGATCTTTGATATTGATTCATAAAAAATAATAAGGTGGCTCTTTTATTCCATGCTTCTGCCCAAGAAGGGTCAGTTATAATAATATTAGTGAATACTTGTAAAGCATATTTAAAGTTTCCCTCATACATTGAATCAGTTCCTAGCTTTAACTTATCTGTAAGGCTTTCATTATTTGGATGTTTGTGCCAAACAGCCCAAATTTTTTTCTCTAATAAATTAGCATTATTATAATCATATGTTTTGCTTAATCTATAAAACAGTTTATCAAGTTTTTCTTTTTGTAGAATTTCACTCTCCGCAAAAGATGTAAATAGAAATAAAAATATTATTATTAATTTATATTTAGTCACTAACATAAACTGAAACACCTCTATTGTTTATATCCACATCAAATTTTTTATGTAGAGGCGGAAAAGCTCTTTGTGAACAATCCAGTCTGTCACAAGTCCTACATGATACTCCAATAGGAATTTCTGTTTTTTTGTCACTTATATCAATATTTTCAGTATATATAAAATCTTTAGCATATTTAGCTTCACATCCAAGTCCTATTGATAAAATACTTTTTGATTGTCCAAATCTACCAACACCTTTCTCTACAGTTCTAGCTATGCAAACATATTTTTCTCCATTAGTCATTTTGCTAACAGCTGCTTGAATTATACCTGGTCTTGTAAAAGCAGAATATACATTCCATCTAGGACAAGCCCCACCATATCTTGGTATTTCTATACCTGATAGGGAGAATCTTTTAGAAATATTTCCAGCAACATCTACCCTTAACATATGAAAAGGTATTCCTGGTAAGTTTGGATCTTGTAGACAAGTTACTCTATGAGCAACTTGTTCAAAAGAAGTAGCAAATGTATTTTGTAAAAGTTCTAAATCATATTTTAGTTTTTTACACTCTAAGTGGAATAACTTATAAGGCATTAAAATAGCAGCACCACAATAATTTAATAAAGCTATTTGTGTTAATTTTTTTGATTCATTAGATGGAAATTTAAATTTTAATAAATATTCATTAATTTCATTAATTGCACCTTCATGAGCTATTTGAGCTGCTGCATATAATTTTTTTGTTTCTAAAGAAACATAATCACTTAATAATAATTCTTTTTTATTTTTATTATATATTTTTGAAAATGGTTTTCCTTCTTCTGGAATAACATCTTTAACAGTTATCGAATATTCTGTTTTTAAAAATTCACATAAAGCTATATATCTTGTTCTATTATTTTTTTGAACCTTTTCAAAAATCATATCTGCAAATTTTTCAAGCCTAGGGAAATAATTTTTATTTTCTTGAAGAAAATCTGAAATAACTTCTCCAGGAAAAGATGCTTTTCTACTGTCAATTATTTTTCCTGATAAATTCTCAACTTTATTTATTATTTCATGATCTTTTTTTTTAAAGTTATCTCCTAATTTTATTAAAGCTCTCGCAATTTTAGGATTAGTATTAACTAGATCTTGAACTTCTGGTCCAAGAATATCAAGATCTTCAAACAATTGATCGTCAAGCAATTCTGAAATGTTATTTGCTAAATTAAGATCAGATTTTGTTGTTAAATCAGATAATTCTATCTTTAGTTCCTGGCAAACTTTAAGGAGTAAGTCCCCATCTATTTTTCTTTTTCCTCCCTCTATTAAGTTTAAATAACTTGGTGAAATACCTAGCTGCTCCGCTAGTTTATTTGCCTGAATACCTAATTGTCTTCTAAATGCCTTTATTTTTGGACCAATTTTTAAATCTAATTGACTCATATTTTCTATTTGTAAATTTTGTCAATTATTATTTACAATAAATTATACTATTTTACAAGGATTTTAAAGATTTTAGTAGATATTGTAAATCTTGTAAATTATAAAGTTTACATGAACAATAAAAACAATAATAAAAATCAAGAAAATCAGCCTAGAATTACTCAAAAAGAAGATCAGAATCAGTACAACCAGTCTGGAATTTACTTGAGAGACGATCATTGTGATTGGGGTTCAAGTGGTATGAATGAATTCACTAATGAGTATAGTGAAGACAAATAAGACCTCTACATAATTTTTCTTTAAAATTTAAAACCAGGTATAGAATAATGAGCTCGGAAGCAAAAGTGTCATACGATTTAAAAAGATTTGCAGGAATCAAAAGAGATTATACATTGGATGATGTTGAAAGATTAAGAGGTTCAATAAAAATTGAATACTCAATATGCAAAAATCAATCAAAAAAACTTTGGGATCTTCTTAATAAAGAACCTTACATAAATACTTTAGGATCACTATCTGGAAATCATGCTGTTCAACATGCCAAAGCAGGTTTAAAAGCTATTTATTTAAGTGGATGGCAAGTTGCAGCTGATGCTAATAGTGCAGGCGAAATGTATCCAGACCAATCTTTATATCCTTATGATAGTGCGCCAAAATTAGTTGAGTCAATGAATAATGCTTTAATAAGGGCAGACCAAATTCAACACATGGAAATTCAAGATGGGGATATGCAATTAAAGGATAAAGTTGATTATATGTTGCCTATAATTGCTGATGGGGAAGCAGGTTTTGGCGGACCATTAAATGTATTTGAATTAGCTAAAAAGTTTATTAAAGCAGGTGCAGCAGGTGTCCACTTTGAAGACCAGTTAGCAAGTGAAAAAAAATGTGGTCACATGGGTGGAAAGGTATTAGTTCCAACAAGTACTATGATAAAAAATTTAAAAGCAGCAAGACTTGCAGCAGACATAGCTGATGTTTCGTTAATTATTTTAGCAAGAACAGATGCTAATGCTGCAAAATTAATTACAAATGATTATGATGAGAATGACAAAGCATTCTTAACTGGTGAAAGATCCCCAGAAGGATTTTTTTATGTTAAGCATGGAATTGATCAAGCAATATCTAGAGGCTTAGCGTATGCCCCTTATAGTGATCTTATTTGGTGTGAAACTGCTCAACCAAATCTAGAAGAGGCTAAAAAATTTGCTGATGCAATCCATAAAAAATTTCCAGGCAAACTTTTAGCATATAATTGTTCACCATCTTTTAATTGGAAAAAGCATCTATCTGATAAAGAAATTGCATCTTTTCAAGTTAAAATTGGTGAAATAGGTTATAAATTTCAATTTATTACTCTTGCAGGTTTTCATGCCCAAAACCTTGCAATCTTTGAACTTGCTGAACAATATAAACTTAAAGGAATGGCGGCTTATTCAAAGATCCAACAACAAGAATTTTCTAGAGAAAAAGATGGTTATACAAGCGTTAAACATCAAAGAGAAGTTGGAACATCTTATTTTGATGCAGTATCAAATACTATAAGTTCTGGAAAAAGTTCCACTACTGCGATGGAAGGCTCAACAGAATCTGAACAGTTTTAATTAGATTTAAGTTTTTGAATTTGATCCCAAGCTGAATTTATAGCTCTCATTTTTTTTTTACTTTCTTCTATTACCTCTGAAGGCACTCCTTTATTTACTAAAAGGTCGGGATGATTTTCTTTGCTTAATTGAATATATTTTTTTCTAATTGAAGATAAATTATCTTCAGGGTTGCTTCCCAAGACAATATAAGGGTTTAGTTTGTCTGAACTCTTTCTACTTTCTTGTATAGAATTAAATTGAGATTGATTTAGACCAAAAATTTGAGCTATATGTTTAATCATATCCAATTCAGATTGACTTACATTTCCGTCAGATTCAGCTATATAAAAAAGTATATTAATAACTTCTTCTAATACACTTGGATTATTTTTATAAATCTGAGATATTTGTTTTGCATAGGGTTCATAACCAGTACTTTCTTCTTTAGCTTTATTAAAAATTTTACCTACTTGTTCAATTTCATTTTCAGGAATTTTTAATTTATCTTTTACTGCTATGAGTTCCTCTTTGCTCACATGGCCATCCACTTTACTAAGTTTTGCAGAAAGAACAATTAAAGATAGTGCAAAAATTTGTTGTGGCTGTGCAAAAGAATTAAATCTTGAAGTGTTAGATCTTGCTCTAGATATTTTTCCTCCAATTAATGAACCTAAAAGCATTCCAAAAGGACCACCTAATGAAAAACCAACCATCCCACCAATTAAGCTTCCCCAAATAGACATATTAATTAATTATCTTTTATTAATTGTTTTTTATTTTTTAGATATAAAAAATAAGCAATGATTTCATAACCTATTGAAAATAATTGAAAAATTATTGGAATTTTGAAAAAATGATAAAGAAATTTATATTTTGGAATTTTTTTCCATAGTAATAAAAATGCTTTTGCTCCACCTGATACCTTATTACCTTCTTTAATGTGCAACCTTCTTAAAAGAGCTTTATTATTTTGAAGAGTTTCTTTTTCTGCATATTTATTTTGTGTTATATCCACCCACTCAATTTCTTTAATATTTTGTTTTTTATATAAATTAATTTCTGCTCTACAAATACTGCAAGATTCATTATAAAATACTTTCATAAATTAAACTTATTAATTAATTATTCTTAAAATTAGTCAAAATTAATTAGTTTGTACATGAGTGAATTTAAACTATTGTAAAATAAAATATAAGAATTAAATCAATATTATGAGTGATTTTTTTAATAAATCTGACATAAGTCGAAAAGATGCTGAAAATATAGTTTCAGAGGCTCTAAGTAACTGTGATGATGGAGAGCTTTATTTAGAAAATTCAAAATCAGAGTCTATTGTTTTGGATGATAATAAAATTAAAAGTTCTAGTTATAGTTCAGATCTTGGTTATGGTTTGAGAGCAATAACAGGAGAAGTTGTTGCTTATTCTCACTCGAATGAGATATCTAAAGATTCATTAAAACAGTCGAGTGAAAATTTGCATTCAACTTTAAAATCGAAAAAAGGAACCTATAATCATGCTATTACAAAGACTAATGAAAAATTTTATGAAGATATTAATCCTATTGAAGAAAAATTGCTTAATTCGAAGCTAGATCTTCTTAAAGAGATTAATAATTATACAAGGGCAAAAGGAACAATAGTTCGTCAAGTCACAGCCAGCTTTTCTGGAGAAAATAAATCTATCGAAATTATTAGATCAGGCGGTGAAGTATTAACTGATGTAAGACCTTTAGTTCGTTTTAATGTTTCTGTAATGCTTGAAAAAAATGGAAAAAAAGAAACTGGAGTTTATGGTATTGGAGGAAGAAATTCTTATGACGAATATTTAAAAAATGATAATTGGAAAAATGTATGTGATGAGGCTTTTAGAATTGCATCTATCAATTTAAAAAGTAAACCTGCACCTGCTGGAGAGATGAAAGTAGTTTTAGGACCTGGATGGCCAGCAATATTAATTCATGAAGCAATTGGACATGGTTTAGAAGGAGATTTTAATAGAAAAAAAACATCTGCATTTCATAACTTAATGGGACAAAGAGTTGCGAGCGAAGGAGTAACAATTGTTGATGATGGAACTTTACACAACAGAAGAGGAAGCCTTACAATCGATGACGAGGGTACACCTACAGAAAAAACGGTCTTAATAGAGAATGGAATACTAAAAAACTTTATGCAAGATCGATTAAACGCTCGATTAATGAACACCAGATCTACTGGAAGTGGAAGAAGAGAAAGTTACAAACATATAGTTTTGCCAAGAATGAGAAATACCATGATGTTAAATGGGAAATACTCTCAAGAAGAAATGATTAAGGCAGTAGATAAAGGAATATTTGCCGTAAGTTTTGGTGGAGGACAAGTAGATATTACATCAGGTAAATTTGTTTTTAATTGTACAGAAGCTTATGAAATTATTAATGGCAAAATAGGCTCACCTATTAAAGGAGCAACCTTAATTGGTGATGGACCATCAATTTTAAAAGAAGTTTCATTGGTTGGAAATAATATGATGCTTGATCCTGGTATTGGTACATGTGGTAAAGCGGGACAAGGAGTTCCTGTTGGTGTAGCCCAACCTTCAATTTTAATAGATAAAATGACAGTTGGTGGAACACAACTATAAATTCTATGGTTAAAGATCAAGATTATTTAAAAAAAAAAGCATCTTTTTGCATAGATTTTGCTAAAAAATTAGGTGCAACTGACTCCGATGCATTTGTAATGCATTCAATTTCTGAAACAGTTAATTTTAGAAATAAAAAATTAGATGAGTCTGATAGGTCAGATAATTTAGGGGTTACCTTAACAACCTATATAGGTAAGAAAAAATCTAATATTTCTTCAACAAATCTTTCTGAAGATAATATTAAAGATTTAATAGAAAGATGTATCGAAACAACAAAAATTACACCTGAGGATGAGTTTAATTCTTTACCAGACAAAGATTTGCTGGCAACAAAAATTAAAGATTTAAATCTATATGATGATGATCACATAGCAAATGATGAAAAAATCGAATATTTAAAGGAAGTTGAAGAATCTGCTTTTAAAAAAAAAGAAATTATTAATACAGAAAGTGGTTTTTGTGAGAGTAAATCAAATTTTATACTGGCTAATAGTGATGGCTTTTTAAATGGGTATAGATCTTCATCATTCTCAGCATCATGTGTTGCTGTTGCTAATAGCAATGGAAATATGGAAAGAGATTACGATTTTACAAGCGCATGTCATTTACATGATATGGCAAAACCTGATCAAATTGGATCAATTGCAGCAAAAAAAACAATACAAAAATTAAACCCTCAAAAAATAGAAAGTGAAAAAATTAGTATCATATTTGATAGAAGAATTTCAAAGGGAATATTAAGCACTTTAGCTAGTGCGATATCAGCTTCTTCAATAGCAAGAGGTACTTCGTTTTTAAAAAATAAGCTAGATGAAGATATATTTTCAGACACAATTAATATTTTTGATAAACCTGATGTGATCAAAGGTTTAGGTTCAAGATATTTTGATTCAGAGGGAGTTAAAACAGAAAAGTTAAAATTAGTAGATCAAGGTGTTTTAAAACATTATTTAGTAGATACATATTACGGAAAAAAATTAAATCTTAAATCAAATGGCAGAAGTGGTGGAACTAGTAACTTATTTTTTGAAAATGGTTTAATTTCTTATAAAGATCTTTTAAAATTAAATTCAAGAAGTTTGTATATTACTGAAACAATAGGGCACGGAAGTAATTTGGTGACTGGAGATTATTCAGTGGGGGCCAATGGTTTTTTGGTTGAAAATGGAGTTTTCAAATATCCAGTAAGTGAAATTACTATTGCTGGAAATTTTAAAGATATATTTAAAAATATAACATTAGCTAATGATCTTGAATTTAAGTATGCAACTAACGCACCTACCATGCTAATTGAAGGAATGGTTGTTGCTGGAAAATAAAATTTTTTTAATTATAGTTTTTTAATCTATATTCCCAATTCCCTAATCTGGAATATTTAACTTTAAGAATTAGTCCTATTTTTTTATCAAACCAAATATCAAAATCTAGTTTTTTATCATCAGAAAGATTCATATCTGTTGATTTAAGTTTATAATGTTCAGTATCAAAAATTTTACCATAAAGTTCAATTTGTTCTCTTGAAATAAAAATAATTTTTTGTTTTTTTATACTACCTGATATTGGACTAATCTGACTATCTGTTTGAAGTAAATTGTGATTCCACCAATTACCAACAATATTACTTGTTTTAGCTTTTCCATTATAGGAAGAGCCTTTGATTATAAATTCATTATTTTTTTTATCTAATTTTAGTATAACGAATTTTTCTTTTTTATTTTGTTTTGTTTTAGAATTAAAAGATACTAAATTTTCTTTATTATATTTTTCTTCTCCATGGCCTTCAACCTTAAAAACAGTAGCACCTAATAACTTTACAATAAATTTAATTTCATTTTTTATTAGAGTTATATCTTTGTTTCTAGTAAAAAAATAATGATTGTAACCAATAAGTTCATTATTTCTAAAAATTTCCATTTCAATTTTTTTAAAATTTTTATAGTGAGAAGTATTAGCATTTTGACTTGAGCTAATAATGAAGAATAAAATAATATTAATAAAAAGTTTTTTCATAAGATACTAAGAATAATAGACTTTCTTTTTTTGTGGAAGTGTATAATTAATAAAATATGTTTTTATCTATAAAAAATGTTCCAAAAGTTTCATGGAGCTCAGATAAGCCTTTAAATTTTAAACCTAAGATTTCTACTTTCTTTTTTTTATGTTTGGGCTTAACTTTGTTTGGATTAGGAGAGGGACTATTGATAGTTTCAGCTTCAGGAGCTTCACCGTGGAGTGTTTTAGCTCAAGGTATTTCATTAAATATAGATTTTTCAATTGGAATAATTACTATATTTATAAGTATTGGAGTTCTATTTTTTTGGATACCTTTAAATCAAAAACCTGGAGTTGGAACAATTCTTAATGCTTTAATTATTGCTTTAATGATAGATATTTGTATTAAGTGGGTCCCAACTCCAGAGACTTATCTTTCTCAAATATTACTAGCTGTCATAGCTGTACTTATAGTTGGATTAGGTGGGGGCATTTATTTAGTTGCAAATTTAGGAGCAGGACCAAGAGATGGTTTAATGGTAGGTTTACAGCAGAAAACAAATTTACCAATAGCAGTGGTTAGGGCATTTCTTGAAATCACAGTAGTTACTATCGGATGGTATCTAGGAGGAATAGTTGGAGTAGGAACATTATTGTTTGCTTTTGGAATAGGGCCTGCTGTTGCTTTAGGATTATTTATTGTAGGAAAAACTTTTAATTAAAGTGGGTTTTCTGACTTTTCATTTTTTTTTCGATCATGAGGATTAAGGATAGCTTTTCTTAATCTAAGAGATTTAGGGGTGATTTCTAGCGCTTCATCAGTATTTAATATGCTTAGTTGTTCAGCAATTGACATTTTACGAACTGGGGTGAGCACTACGTTTTCATCAGTTCCTTGAGTTCTCATGTTAGTTAATTGTTTACCTTTCATAACATTGATAATCATGTCACCAGGCTTTGGAGTTAATCCAACAATCATTCCCTCATAAACAGAGTCATTATGAGTAACAAACATTTCACCCCTTGCCTGTAAATTAAATATTGCAAAAGCTACTGCTTTTCCAGTAGCCATGGAAATTAATGCACCATTTTTTCTTCCATCCATTTCACCCTCAAACTTTCCATAATCATGAAATATTCTATTAATTACACCAGTACCTTTTGTTAGAGTAAGGAATCTACTTGTGTAACCCATTAAGCCTCTTGTTGGTGCATGAAAGATTAAACGCTTTTTATCTTTTCCTGTATCTTTAAGATCAATTAATTTCCCTTTTCTTCTGTTCATTGAATCAATTATTTTTGATGAATATTCTTCATCTAGATCAACAGTGATTTCTTCAATAGGTTCTAGCTTATTTCCATTTTTATCTTGTTGGTACAAAACTTTTGGAGGACTTACTGTCATTTCAAAACCTTCACGTCTCATTTGTGTTAGTAATATTTCAAGCATTAACTCTCCTCGACCACTAATTATAAAAGAATCTACGTTAGTATTTTGAGAAAAAGAAATTCCAACATTGTTTTGAGCTTCTGTAACTAATCTGTCTCTAATCTGAGTACTTGTTAATTTTTTACCTTCAGTTCCAGCAAGTGGAGAACTATTGACACTTATTGTAATAGACATGGTAGGTGGATCTATTGGTGTTGCAGGAATAGGTTCGTTTACTTCAAGATCACAAATAGTGTCAGCAACGTTAGCTTTTTCTAATCCAGCAATTATAACAATGTCTCCAGCTTCCCCAACCTCTATAGGTACTTTTTTTGTTCCCTCGTACCTAAAAATTTTAGTTAATTTACCTTCATCTACTTTTTCTCCTTTAAGATTTATTGCCTTAATTGGTTGATTAGCCTTTGCTGTTCCTTGAGATATTTTTCCAACTAAACTTCTACCTAAAAAACTATCTGCATATAATAAAGTAGATAGCATCGCAAAAGGTTTTGCCTTATCAAGCTCTGCAGGCTTAACATGTTCTATAATTAAATCTAATAATGGATGAAGGTTTTCTCTTGGTCCATTAACTTCTGTACTTGCCCATCCAGATCTTCCGCTAGCATATAAAACTGGAAAATCTAATTGTTCTTCATTTGCATCTAAGCTTACAAATAAATCAAAAGTCTCATCCAAAACTTCGTTAGCTCTTTGATCAGCTTTATCTAATTTGTTTATTACTACAATTGGCTTAAGTCCTTGTTTTAGTGCTTTTGCTAATACAAATTTTGTTTGGGGCATTACACCTTCTGCGGAATCAATAAGCAATAATGCTCCATCTGCCATGCTTAAAACACGCTCTACTTCTGCGGCAAAGTCTCTGTGTCCAGGTGTATCTATAATATTAACCCTTGATTCTTGCCAATTAATTGAAGCAGGTTTTGCAAGAATTGTAATTCCTCTTTCTTTTTCTAC
>Ga0315339_1003133_pt1 | contig 11877 bp, 14 predicted proteins | sample ASW17metaG_FD_204514 | JGI IMG/M metagenome (GOLD analysis project Ga0315339, IMG submission 204514) | Ammonia-oxidizing marine archaeal communities from Pacific Ocean, United States - ASW #17 | ecosystem: Environmental > Aquatic > Marine > Oceanic | place: USA: California | collected 2016-12-05
GTTCTCAGCGTGACCCTGTTCGAGAAAACCCCCATTCTACGGGCCTTCCAACACGTCGACTCCAAAGATCCATATCATGCAATCTCTAACCAACTGATTCTGTTCGACTTATAGCCGGACACTAGTGACCCGTAATATTGCTCTCACTTCGTGCTCATGTTCAAACGCTTTCCTCTTTCGGAAGAACGCGTCATTGACACCTGCGAATGCTTTCTCTAGGTCGAGGTACTGTACTCGGCCAATCTCGATGTCAGGATCGTTCGCTAGAGCTTGGCGGAGTTTTTGAAACGTCGTTCGAACCGCGATCGCTTGGCCGGCGTCACCACCATATACTCGCCACAGAGCTTCGGACTCGTACTCGGCTTCATGCCAACAACTTAGAAAGGTCTTCCTACGCTTGGTCGCACCACCCGTTTCCAGGTCCTGGAGCAACCGCCTCGCTTCCTTGGCAATATCGTCGTCAGTGAGTTCGCATTTGTGGCCTTCGGGTGGATTCCTGATATCCTCTTCGAAGAAACTCAAGTAGTGCTCATCCCAGAGATCCTTTCTGCGCTTGATGCCTTTCGCTTCCTCAAACGGATCGCTGAGTTTGTCTGCACGCGCGAAGAACAGAGAACGATCCTTCAGTAGCGCAAGGAGCTTCGCAAGACTCATGTAGCGCCAGAGAACCGCAGCGGGTTCCGGTAGTTCGTAGGGGAGCGGCATGAAATAGTTCCGCACAGCAGTTTCTTCGAGCATGCGCGAGCAGCAATCTCCAACATGGAGTGGTCGGCCAGCCTTGTCGTAGCCTGAGTGAGAGGTGTCCCCCGTCTTGAATGGCGCTCCACACTCTGCACATCGGTCGTGGCTGTTCCTTCGTAGCCTCGCTAGTTCCTGGGTAATTCGATGGGTCATTGGTTGCATCTGGTGTCCATCTCGGATTTGATGCCCGAGCCCAACTTCACGATCAACGCCTCAGCGGCGGAGGAATGGTATCTGGTACTCCGTCCGGCCGTCTCCAGAGCCTACTACGCCCGCGTGGAGATTCGTCACGCCATGCTGACCTCGTAACAAAGACGGCAGACATCGTCGAGCGCCTTTATGAAATAGGCGACGGAAGACATTCATATGGGTACGAACGTTGCATTCTTCGCATGAAACCGGCCGATTCCCGGCCGCGAGCCAATCAGCTCAGGGCCCTTCGACGAGTGGGTCGCTTATCTGACGGGCTTGCAGCAGAGCGGCTCAGTCGATTCGTTCGAAATCGTGTTTCTCAAACCTCACAGCGGTGATCTGAACGGCTTCTTCTTGATTCGCGCCGACACCGCCCGACTCGACGCCATGATGTCGAGCAAGGAGTGGGTCACCGATATGACCCGCGCCTCCTTGCACCTCGAAGGGACCGGAACACTCCGCGGTGTCACCGGTGAAGCGTTGATGGAGCGAATGGGTATCTGGAGCGATTCTATTTCCACCTGATAGGTCACCGGCAGGCGGCGGAACGGGCACAGCATGCTGTGCCCCTACGTTTTCCATCACGTGCCCGCGGCGCGGGCCCCACCTCTCAATCCGGTAGAATACGGCCGTGCGCAAAGTCTCAGTACTCATCTGCATTACGGTCGCTCTGCTCATCGAGGCACAAGCCGGACTCGCTCAATACAAGGCCCTGCTGGTCGACGGCCAGAACAACCATAACTGGCAAGAAACCTCACCGCACATCAAGCGGGCGCTCGAAAGCAGTGGCCTGTTCACGGTCGATATCTCCACGTCGCCCGCGCAAGGCGAGGACCTGAGCGGCTTCAAGCCGGACTTCGATGCCTACGCTGTCGTCGTGTCGAACTACAACGGCGAACCATGGTCACTTGAAACGGAAGCGGCGTTGGAAGCTTATGTTCGCGGGGGCGGCGGATTCGTTTCCGTCCACGCCGCGAACAACGCCTTCCCGGAGTGGAAAGAGTACAACCGCATGATCGGGCTCGGCGGTTGGGGCGGACGCGACGAGACCTGGGGACCGTACGTACGCTTTCGCGGCGGCGAGGTCATCCAAGACGCCACGCCCGGACGCGGCGGCGGTCACGGGAACAAACATGAGTTTCAGGTCGTCGTCCGCGACAGCGAGCATCCCATCACACGCGGCTTGCCGACGAAGTGGATGCACACCGAGGACGAGTTGTATGATCGACTGCGCGGCCCGGCCGAGCATCTGACGGTGCTGGCCACGGCGTATTCCGATCCTGCGACGCGAGGGACCGGCGAGAACGAGCCGATTCTGATGACCGTCAAGTTCGGCAAGGGGCGGGTGTTCCACACGACTCTGGGCCATCACGCGCTCGCGATGCAGTGCGTCGGGTTTATCGCGATCTTGCAACGGGGGACGGAGTGGGCGGCCACGGGCAAGGTCACCCAGGCCGTCCCCAAAGACTTCCCCACCGCGGACAAGACACGACTCCGCTGACATATCCTGGGAAGCAGTCCTTAATGAACAAGCATCTCATCGTTATCCTGACTGCGGCCATCGCCCTTGGCCTCCTCACCTCTTCCCGCGCCCAAGACTATGAGGCCGACGTGCTGCGCGGCTCGAAGAAGTTCTCCAAACGCGTCGTCGTGTCCGGTCTCCAACACCCCTGGGAGGTCGAGTGGGGGCCGGACAGAATGCTCTGGACAACGGAACGCAACGGCAAACGCGTGGTGCGAGTCGACCCCGAGAGCGGCAAGCAGTACGAGGCGGCCGTCATCGAAGAGGTTTCCGTGCCAGGTGCGCAAGACGGGTTGCTCGGTCTCACCTTTCACCCCGATCTATTGCAGGGTAAGGATCGCGACTACGTCTACGTCTCATATACGTACGACGACCGCGAACTCGGGGCGGATCCCGACGCCGTCTTCGCCGCGCCGGGCTATCGCTACCTGTACATGAAGGTCGTCCGGTTCACCTACGACGCAAAGTCCGAAAAGCTCATAGACCCGCGGGACGTGATCACCGGCCTTCCCGCGGGCAACGATCACAACGCGGGACGCCTGAAGTTCGGCCCGGACGCGAAGCTCTATCTCACGCTCGGCGACCAGGGCCACAACCAATTGGGCAACAACTGCCTTCCGATCGAGTCGCAACGTCTGCCGACGCAAACCGAGATGACAGCCCGCGACTTCTCGTCCTACGTCGGGAAGACACTACGGCTGAACTTAGACGGCTCGATCCCGCGGAACAACCCGGAACTCGCGGGCGTCGTCAGTCACGTTTACAGCTACGGACACCGCAACACCCAAGGCATCGACTTCGGAGCCGGCGGCACATTGTACGGTTCGGAGCACGGCCCGCACACCGACGACGAGGTCAATGTCATCAAGCCGGGAGGCAACTATGGCTGGCCGCACGTCGCCGGGAAGCAGGATGACCAGTTCTACGTCTACGCGCGCTGGCGCGATGCGAGCAAGCCGTGCCAGGATCTGACCTACGACTTCACGCGCGTACCTCCTTCAGTCCCCTTCGCGAAGGAGTCCGACTACAACGAGCTTTTCATCGAGCCGATCACCTCGCTGTTCACGGCGGCCGGCGAAAACTTTGAAGACCCGCTCTGCGGCGGTATCCACTATATTTGCTGGCCGACGGTCGGACCCTCGAGCATCGAATACTACGAGGCGGGCGACACGGGAGTGTCAGGTTGGAAAAAGGTCCTCTTCGTCACTACCCTCAAGCGAGGCTCGCTCTACAGCATTCCGCTTGACGACTCCGGCCAGAAGGTGTCCGGCCCGATCACCAGGCACTTCCAGTCCGAAGACCGCTTCCGCGACACCACGGTCAGCCCGGACCGCCGCACCATCTATATCGCGGTCGATTTCGAAGGTTTGGCCGAAGCGATCGGCGGCGGCACAACGCAGGTGATGGACAACCCCGGAGCGATCCTGGCCTTTACCTACGAAGGCGAATCCGATACGCCGATCGAGCCGGTCAAGATGACGAAAGCGCAGCCGGCCCAGTCACCGGCCACGGAGCCCAGCCTCGTCGATGGACCACCGGCGCACTTCACCGCCGCACAGGCGGAAGCAGGCAAAGCGGCCTACACCGCGCATTGCGCCGTTTGCCACGGAGGAAACTTGACCAACGGTGCCTACGGCACGCCGCTCGCGGGCGAGTACTTCGCCAACAAGTGGTCCGGCAGGTCCGTGCAAGCGCTGTTCGAGAACACAAAGAAGAGGATGCCGCCCCCTAACCCGGGTTCGCTCGACGATCAGCTCTACCTCGACGCGTTGGCTTATATCTTCCAGGTCAACGGCGTCGAGCCCGGCGAGAAGCCGCTTTCCAAGGATCCAAGCGCGCTGGGCTCACTCGCGGTCCCTTAGCCGAGCACACTAACGTGCCATCGCCACGACGACTGAAGAATGTGTGTATGTCGGCTCGCTGACACGCTACTACCGGGACGACTGGGAAACCGTTGTCCAGAAGCTGGGCCGCGAAGAAGGTCTCGACGTCCAGATTGTACGGGCTGACGCGTCACACGAGACGGAGAATCTATCTGAGGCTGAGGTTTCGGGACTGGGGCCAAGTTTGGGTTAGGCCTCATGATTCGGCTTGCGAAGAACAGTACTGAGTACAGCCTACCGATGAAGCTCGATTACTGAGAGTGATCCTGGACTCTCATTGACAGCCCTCGGCGTGGCCTCTATGCTGGGGGGGAGAGAGTATGCGCTCTCAGGAGCGTGTACTCGTTTGTTTTTTTAGACCTATGGCCAACACTAAATCCGCAATCAAGCGCATTCGTCAGAACGAGCGCGAGAGCAACGTCAACGGCCGCAACCGCGGGCGTCTGCGTGCCCAGGTAAAGAAGCTCACCAGCCCCCTCGAAAGCGGCAACGGCGAGGAAGCACAAAAAACGCTACCCGCTACGGTGAGCAGCATCGACCGTGCCGTGCAGAAGGGCATCATCAAGAAGAACAAAGCTTCCCGGATGAAGTCCCGCCTGACGCGCAAGGTCAATGCCTTGGCGAAACCCGCTTCCGAGTAGTTTCTCCTCCGAGTTTCAGATCGTCAATTGCACGACGAGCTGTTCGACGATGATGCGATCGTCGGGACGCTCCCGGCGCATGTCGCGGTCCGCCTGAAACAGCTTCACAAGCGCTCTTTCGAGTTCGGCTAGGCTGAACTGCCGGGCCATGGCTAGGATCTGGCGCGCGCGCGCGGGCCACATCCTGATACCGCGCTTCTGGAAGGCGCTGCTGATCTGGTTGGGATTGCCGAGCCCTTCCTCCTTCACGACCAGCGCCTGACGAAACAGCCCGGCGAGAAGATTGATCTGCATCGGCCAATACTCACCACTCTGGGCCAACGTATCGAGGACTTCGAGAGCCCGGCCGCGGTCCTTGCGGGCCAGCGCTTCGGAGAACTCAAACATGCCACGCTGGCGCGCCTCGGGCACGAGGAGTTCGATGTCCTCATGGCCGACCTGTTTGTCTTTGCCGGCGTAGAGCGAAAGTTTTTCGAGGTCGTTCGAGATGCGCGAGAGATTGTTGCCCAGCATCTCGACGAGTTCGGTCAAGGCGTCGGGGGCGATGGCTAGCCCGAGCCGCTTGGCGACACTTTGGGCGTCCGATAGTGCCTCGGCCGCCGATAGCCGCTCGAGATCCACTTGCACGGGGACGTCGGCGTAGAACTTGGCAACACGCTCGATCTTCTTCTTCTCGTCACGATTGGACCAATCGTAGCGGCCCGCTTCGAGAATGATCGTGACACCCGGCGTCGGGCTCGCGAAATAGCGCTTGAGTTCCGGCGGTGGCACGGCCTTGACACCGGCGCGGCGCAGCAGCCCGCCCTCGGCATTGCGGCCGATGATCAGCCGGTCACCGCCGAACAGCGTCAACGTGCGGGCGCCGTCTATCAGCTCTTCGATCGGGCATTCGCTGAGATCAAACTCCGCCGGGCCATCGCCCTCGCTGCCTTGATCGCCCAAGATGGCTTTGTAAACCGCTTGGCGGCAGCGGTCGCGATAGAACTGCTCGTTGCCCAGGAAGAGGTAGCCGGCGGCGGGAGGGGTTTTGCGGAGATCCTGAAGTACTTGTCGCGGCTTCATGGCTTGCTAGAACCTTTCGAGGACCGCCGAGACGATGCTGCGGGCTGCCGCCTCGCTGGTGCGTACCAGCGCCAATTCCCTCTCTTCGAAGTAAGTATCGGGGTCGGTACTGACCTCGTAGCGCTCACGGTGCTCGAGATTCGGATTGTCGTACAAAATCTCACCCGTCCTGCGATCCCGCAAAGAGACCCGGACCTGTGTGATTGTCGAGATACTCGTGGCGCGGCCCGAGGCGGCGTCGAAGGCAGCCGGGAAAACCAGCACGTTCACAACGGTCCCGATGAGGACCGCATCGGCCAGGGCTTCGTTGGTCACGACTTCGTAGCGGGTACGGCTAATGAACTCCCGTGTGACCGCTCGTGTGAGGTGCTGCTCGACCTTGAACTCGACCGTGTGGTTCTGAAACGGGGGGATCGCGATGACGCCCACGGTGTCCGGCAGGGTGTCTGCCCTGCCCGCGAGTTGGTATCCGCAAGAAGCCCAGCTCGACACGAACGTGAGCAGGATAGCAGCGGCGAAAGCACGACCATGATGGCGAAGAACCATGGCGAGGGTAGGCTAGTGACAACCCGACGGCGATTGTGCGGGCCGGGGCGCTTCCTCTTCGGAGACCAGCGGATTCCGCCGGAACAGCCCCCCGATCCGCATGACGATGCCGCTTGAAACGAAAGAGGTAGCCATGGCCAGCAGTACGGGCTCGGAGAAGTTCCAGCCGAGGAAGATCAAGGTGGCGAACACGATCACCATCACCATCGAAGGGATCTGGAGCACACTGATGTCTTTCAGGCTCGTGTAGCGCCAAGTCGACACCATCAAGAACGCCAGCAGACCGATCAGCAGCAGCCACAGAATACCCTGTGGCCACCAACTCTGTAGCGGATAACCACCGTTGAAATGGACGATCGCGGCCAGCATGCCGGCGGCCGGGGGGATCGGCAGGCCGACGAAATACTTTCGGCCGGGACGCCCGGGGTTCTTCGGGCGAGGGTTCTGTTGGACGTTGAAGCGCGCCAAACGGGCTGCCCCGGAGGTCACATAGAGGAAGGTGACGAGATAGCCCACGGCCGGCAGGATGTTCGCCAGGAACGGATGGCCGGCCAGTTCCGGGGGCCGAATGCCCCAGGCCACGGCCAGCATGGCCGGAGCGACGCCGAAAGTGATCACGTCGGCCAATGAGTCGATCTCACGGCCGAAATCGCTCACGGCGTTGGTCAGCCGCGCGATGCGGCCGTCCATGCCGTCAGTGAAGACGCCCACGCCGATCGCAAGAGCTCCGTGATTGAACAGACGCGCGACCTCGTCGAGTTGATCCGGCGGCAGCGAAAGGGCCTGCACGGTCTTCATCAAGCAGTAGTAACCGCAGAACAGCGTGCCGACGGTGAAGATCGTAGGCAGCGCGTAGGTTCGTCGCCCCGTGTGACGGTTTCTGTGTCTCATGCGCACCCCTCCGATCTTCGCCGCGCCAGGATCGAGCTTCCGCCGCGTACTCGGTCCCCTTCGGCCACCGTAAGTTCCCATTCCGGGCCGAGGAAAACGTCGGTTCGGGAGCCCAACTTGATCAGGCCGAAACGCTCGCCCTTTGCGACGGCGTCGCCGATCTGCTTGTCGCACACGATGCGGCGAGCGATAAGGCCGGCAATCTGCCGGACGACAAGCCGTCCGTCCGGCCCTTCAATAGCCAGGGTGTTCTGCTCATTCTCCAACGAGGCCGCCTCGCGATGGGCCATCATGAAGCGCCCGGGCTTGTACTCTTGCTCGGTGATCTTTCCGGCGATGGGAGAGCGATTGACGTGCACGTCAAAGATGTTGAGGAAGATGCTGACTCGCCGGACGCCATCGTCATCAGTCCACACTTGAACCACCTTCCCGTCGGCAGGCGATACAGCTACCGGCCCTTCAGGGATCGTCCTCTCCGGGTCCCGAAAGAAGTACAAGCAGAACGCTGCGGCCAGGAAAACTGGGAGGGACCAACTGACGGAGAAGAGTCCACCCACCAATGCACCGGCCACGGAGAGCGCCAGAGCGTAGTAAAGACCGTCCTTTACTACAGGAGAGTGCATAGCCGAAGCGCTAATTATATCAGCCGTTTGGGGCAACGCCCGGGCCTAGAGGCGAGCTAGCTCGCCTCGGCCTCATGCTCGCGCAAGATGGCGTACATGCGGTCTTTGAGTTGTAGTTTGAGCTTCTTCAGACGGTGTTCTTCCACTTCCTCGTCCGTAGATGGGAAACGCCGGGTGCTGAGTTTCTCGAGCCGACGATCATAGTCGGAGTGCTCTTGCACGAGGGTCCGATACTCCTCGTTGGTCTCCATCAGACGAGCGGTGAGGGCTTCTGGCGGCGCTGTTTCCATCAAATTACTCCTTGTCACTCACTGCAAACGTCGCAGTGTTAGGGGTCTGGGGAGCGGAAGTCTCAATCGGTGACGGCTCCCGCTACTAGCATAAGGTCGGTTACTCTTGCCACAAACCTTACCAGATGTTTCCAACGGATTTCAAATGTCACTCCACAGCGCCGGCTCGCGCCGCTGACTTCATGATAAGGGCATCGTCGGCGGGATCCCGGTAGTAGTCCCTCCGCCGACCGACGACGGCAAAACCCATCCGCTTGTAGAGCCCGATGGCGGGCCTGTTGGCGGCGCGCACCTCAAGGAAGATGTCACCGGCCACTCCGCGCCGTAGCGCAGCCACGAGGGCCATCGCGACTCCCTGTCGGCGAGCATGGACGTCGACAGCGAGGTTGAGCACTTCCGTCTCGGTGGATACGGTGGGGCGGTGCACGAGGAATCCCACCAAGAGTCCGTCGATCTCGGCGACGAGACCGGAGTGGGACTCAGCGTGCGCAAAGCCCCGCTCGTAGTGCGCCGCGCTCCATTGCGCGGCCGCGGGCGAGGCGTGCTGAATCTCCAGCACAGATCCAACATCTCTCTTTGCGAGCGGACGGACCTGGATGTTGGGCATGGGCGGCAACAGGTTTTGCTTGGTTCGGCAACGGCCGGAGATTGCAGCACGTCTATGATATGCTGGCCGTGAAATCGGCGGCGTCGATATCCTCCCAGGTCCTCCGCCGGGGACAAACATCTCGGGAGAAGCGATGCGTAATGTCTCGGCGATCTTTACGTCGGCGGTCCGCTCGTACCCTTACGTTTTCGTGGATTTCCCGTCGGCGCTCCACGCCTCGTGCCGAGACGTACTGGGACTCGCTAGTTCGATCTACCTGATCTCGACGCCCGAAGTCGTTTCGCTGCACCTTGCCCGGCGGCGTGTGAACGAATTGCTGAACCTGGGCGTGAGCCAGAAGAACATCCACTTCGTCCTGAACCGGGTGGGCAGCAAGAAGACCCTGAACGTCGAGGACGTGGCCGAGGTCGTCGGAATCCCCGTCTTTAGCAGCTTGCCCAATGACTATGCCGCCGTCAGCGACGCCTCACTCAAAGGCGGACTGGTGCCCGACGACACACGCCTGGGGCAACAGATAGCTTCCCTAGGAGTGAAGGTTGCCGATATCGACGAGGACACCGCGGGCAAGAAAAAACCGGCCGCACCGGCAAATGGAAGAGTCTGCTCGACTTCTAGCGGTACTTTAGTGGAGTAGTCGGACGGGTCGGATTCTTCCAATTCGATACCTTTAGGGCGCCAGGCGAGGAGCAGAGCTTCAGGTTAGAGCGGCAGAATTTCATCGCGATCCGGGTCGAATTTGAGCCGACGCTTCTGAAGATAGGCGATGTTGCCCAGGTGCGAAGCCTGCGCCGAGCGATGCCCCACCCAGACGTCGCCATTGGGCCGCTTGCGGCTTCGCACACAGTCCACGAAGTTGTTGACGTGATCGACCGTCATGTCGCCTTCGGCCTCCACGATCGTCGGTTCCACATCGCGGCCAGGTGGATAGAACTCGTACTTGCCACGGTCGATATAAAGCCGCCCTTCCGTCCCGATGATCTCGATGCCCGCGCCGCGCTTGCCCGGGGCGAGCGTCGCATCGAAGGTCGCGGTCCACTCGCCGCGGTATTCAAGGAGCGCATTGATCGTGTCGGGGGCTGTGCGCCCGTCCTTGTAGTGGTAAACGCCGCCCGCCGAGACCGCGGAGATCGGGTCGTCCTGCTCGAGCAACATATGCACGGCGTCGATCCAGTGCGTGAACAGGTCGGTGATCTGGCCGCCTCCGTAGTCGAGATAGGCGCGGAAATTGAAGTACTGCTGGGGATCATATTCACGCCACTTGATGGGACCCAGATAGCGCGCCCAGTTGAGATTTGACGGTTGCGTTTTGAGAGTGTCGGGGGCGAGCCGCAGATGGGCTCCATTGCCGTGCCACCAAGTCCGCGCCAGCGTGACCTTGCCCAGCCGGCCGGTGTCGAAGTACTCTTCCTTGGCCCTCAGGTAGTGCCGCCCGGAACGCTGCTGCATGCCCACTTGGCAGACGCGGTCATGCACACGCACTGCCTTAATGATGCGCGGACCCTCTTCGATCTTGAGCGTCAGCGGTTTCTCGACATAGATGTCTTTGCCGGCACGGGCGGCGTCGATCACGATGTCGGCGTGCCAGTGATCGGGTGTCGCGACAAGCACGGCGTCGACGTTCTTCTGGTCGAGCAACTCACGATGGTCGCTGAATCCCTTGGCGCGCGGGGCCTTCTCTTGCGCCTGGTCGATGCGGGAACTGTAAACGTCACAAACCGCCGTCACGTCAACGGAAGCATTCTTCTGGAAGGCTCCCATGACGCTGCGGCCACGGCCTCCGCAGCCAATCAAGCCGAGGCGGACGCGGTCGGCGGCGCCCAGCACGCGCGCATAAGAGGCGGCGCTCAGGGCGAGGGTGCCGGTACGTCGAAACAGGTCTCTTCGGTTGAGTTTGCTGACGGTCATCGCCGCCGATCATACCATAGGACTCGCGACGGATCAGACCGCCACGGGCGCTTGCTCGGCGCGAGGCTCGGCCCGCAGGCAGTCATGCGACTCAATCTGGTCGCCGCGCTCCGTGCCGGCCTCCGCGGCAGCTCCGGCCGGCAACTCGACGACACTCGACGCGCGCCAACTCATCCCCATGCGAAACGGCTTCAAAGCCGGCACCACTTTCGTGACGCATCGTTTGCGGTCAAGGAAAACCAGGTCGATGGCGAACTTCATCCAAAAGGTGTGAACCGCCTCGGTGCCAACGATCCACAGCCCTGTGCCGGGGTCGAGCCCCTCGCGGCCGAGCAATCCTTTGTTGCGCTCCGCCGCCGACCGCGCGACCTCGACGCTCTCACCGAGGATGGTCTGCTTCGACGTATTGAGTAGGCGAACCTTCTTCATGTTCCACGCGCCGCTTGGACGCCGACCAGTCCCTTCAAAGGGCTGTGTAAAGAACCCGATTCCGAGACGGTCGGGTTCTCCACACAGGCCCTTCAGTATGAACGGTCCGAACGAATCGAGGGCTACAGTAAATACCCGAGAAGCCCTCAACCGGCGAGTTGTTGTCGCCAGAGACGCCGGATTCTTTGGGCCCTCGATTCAGCGGGAGACTGAGTACGGATCGGCGCGACCGGCTCCAGACGACGGACGGCGAAATAGTCGCGCGGCGGGTGGAGGGGGTACGGTTCGAGTTCGCTGAAGGCTTTCCCTAGTTTCTCCTCGACCCGGTAAACGGCGTGATAGAGCCTACCGCGGTCTATGCCCAGTTTTCGCGCGCACAACTTCCAATCTCCGCCCAGCAGGAAGTAGTGGCGAAAGACCTGGTGGTCTCAATGGGTCGATGCAACACTTCACCGAGAGGAGAAGTGGATGCAGAGGAAACAGAAGGAGAGGAGGCGAGGGTACACGGCAGCAGAGCTGGCCGAGGTATTTGATCGCTGGCAACG
>Ga0315339_1003134_pt1 | contig 11874 bp, 7 predicted proteins | sample ASW17metaG_FD_204514 | JGI IMG/M metagenome (GOLD analysis project Ga0315339, IMG submission 204514) | Ammonia-oxidizing marine archaeal communities from Pacific Ocean, United States - ASW #17 | ecosystem: Environmental > Aquatic > Marine > Oceanic | place: USA: California | collected 2016-12-05
TGTATCGGGCCGCCCGAAGAAGCCGGATATACGTCAGCAATCGCGACCGCGAAACCAGAACCAAACAGACCGTTGCAATCAGGCAGGGTCCATATACATCCACACAGGATATTTGCGGCAATGTAACAAGGAAAGACATTTTGAGGGGAAAGTCGATCTCTGCTGCAGCTAACGGTCTCTCATTGTAAATGCGGCAGAGGCTGTCCTCCGCAATTTTTTCCAGCTCGAAAGTTGCCCCGTCAGAGCGCGCCACATCGCCCGAATGGACGAAATGTAGATCAGCTGTCGGTAGCCGAAACGCAAGAACGGAACCAACAGCAGAAGTTTAAGATCAACCCGCCTTTCGAACCGGAAAGCCGCCAAGGTATTCAGCCCGTCAATCGCGACGAGGAGTAAATAGCTGCCGACGACGGTGAGGGGTAAGGCGGAAAGGGCGACAGCGCCAGTCGTCGCGAGTGAGATGATCCCCTTTACTATTAGACCGATCAGAAGAATATCAACCACCGGAGACAGCAGGCTGGTCAGAAGGCTGAACCAAATGGCGTCGATAATTGAAATATAACCGACAGGTCGGCGCTCAGTGATGGCTCTTCGGTGTTTCCAAGACGTCTGTAACATGCCCAAAATCCAACGCAGGCGCTGTACAAGGAAAGGCCCCACCGTTTCCGGAGCCTCGGTCAGGGCACGGGCGTTTTCCTGAAAGCGAACGTGATATCCGGCGCGATGGACCGCAATTGTCAGATCGGCATCCTCAGTAATGGTGTTGCCAGAGTAGAGACCGGCCTTGCGAACGGCATCGGTTCGCCAGGCACCGATCGCGCCGGGAACAACCAGAATGCCATTAAAGGTCTCAAACGCGCGCCGCGACACGCTTTGGCTGACGAGATACTCAAGGGTCTGGCAAGCTGTCAGCAAATTTCGCCGGTTGCCAACCTCGACAAACCCGGCAACCGCACCGACCCGTTCATCGTGGAAAGGTTGCACAAGCCACGAAATGGCGTCGGGGCGTATGACGGTGTCTGCATCAATACCGATGAAAATCGGGGTATCCGTATGTATAAACCCGTTGTTCTGGGCCGCCCACTTGCCCGCGTTCTTTTGCGTAATCAGTTTGACCCGTGGGTCGGTCGAAAAGTGTTGCCGCACGATCGATGCGGTCCCGTCTCTGGAGCCGTCGTCGATGACGATGACCTTTATGTCCGGATAATCCGAGCGCAGTATCGATCTGACGCATTGCTCAATGACTTTGGATTCGTTGTAGGCCGGCACCAACACGGTGACTCCTGGTCGGAATTCTCCCTTGGGCGGCGGGGGTGGACGGCGCAGAAACGCGAGAACCAGATAGATCAACGACCGGATTGCGGCCGCGATCAACAAGACAAGAAACACGATGGTCAGTTTGACGTGCCAGAAGTTCAGCACGGCATAGGTGATGGCGTCCCGACCGGGTGCGGAACTGACAAAATCTGGGGACACGTCCGCAACATTCTGCGCGGCGAGGTCTGAAAGTGATGCAAAAACCAGACCATCATTCCGCAGGAGGCCAATGACGTCCGGAAGCGACGCGACAATTGCCTCGGCGTTTCCAGAGGTAAGGTCTAATTCAAGAACGGTCGTTCTCTGCCTCAGGGCAGCCGCGCGAACGCGTCTGATCAATCGGTCTTGATCGAATGTGCCGTGAAATGGTTCTATATCTGCAACAACAGCCAGATAGCCGTTCTGCTGAAGTATCCCGAACGCTTCCATATCGAATTGATCGCGCGGCAACTCGGGTCGTTTGGGGTGCACATGCACGAATGCCGTACGTTGCCCGGTGAGATATGCCAATAGATGTTGCGTGAAATTCGATGATAATTCTGCGACCATCGCCGAGAATGGCGAACTGGTTCTGCGGATCTGAAGCCTGGCACCGATGGAATGGCCTGCCTGTTTGATGTCCGCCAGAACTGGATCAAATTCCAGCAACTCGAATGGTGTCAGGAAAAACGTTGCCTCTATACCGAGTCGATCCAGCCTGGCCAAGAGGGTTTGCGAAACCTCAGACGGCGGCAGACCGCTGAACGTCAGGACCAGCCCAGGCTGGGGAAGGTCGCCATTCATAGTTAATTCGGCGGGTCTGGGCATCCTGTCATAATCTAGCGAAACCAGCCCGCCCGTGGTGGCATCCAAGGTGGCTCTTCGGTGCCCCTCGATCGCGACGCTGTTCCTGACGGCGAAAATTCCGTCTCCTGTGACCGCGACATAATCGGTCAGGTCGACTGGCGCATTCAGAATGGCCACAGGGTCTGTTTTGCTTTGGTTCACAAGCGTCCAAACGGCGGGGTCCTCATATCCCAACGGCCAGACCGCCAGGTTCTGCCCCGCACTCAGGAACTGAGTTTGGTTATAAAATGACGCCGCATCCAGCAACCAGATCTGATTGAGCCGCCGCGCCTCATCCAGAAATCGAACCCGCGTATTGGCTGCGTCGGCGCTAAACCCGATCTGGCCACCAAGGCGATGGGAGTGCAGCATCGCTTCGGCAAAGGAGACCATTTTGGGGCGCGCGCGACCGCTTTGCCAACTGGTTCCGAACGTGCCAAGCGCCACGACCAATTTCTCGGTTGGAATATGTTGCCTCGCCTGAACCATTACGTCCTGAAACCAAGGCTGTGGCGCTGGAAGATCACTTGGCTCGGCGGTTGTCCGAAACCCCTTGATCACCACCCGGTCCAGCCGTTCCACCACGGCGGGGTCGGCCCAATAGCCAGCGTCTGCCGTCCCGACAACGCAGGTTTCGCGGCTGGCCATTTCAGGAACGGATTTCCAGACCTCCAGAAATTGGCTCAATTTCGCCGGTGCTATGCCCGGCAACTCTGACAGGTCCAGGCACAGGCCGGTCGCATCGGTCTGCTCTGCAATCAGGCCGAGGTCCCGAACGAATATCTCTGTCAAAACCGGGTCGGCAAACACCTTTGAAGTGCCGTTGTTCAGGGCCGGGTTGCGCGGGCGAAGAATTGGATATGTCGTCGGCGGGTGCGACGAGCTTTTGCCATCGACAAGATCACGCAGAATGAATGGTTCCCGTTGCTGAAACAGGTCGCTTACGCCTCCGTCCGAAGCCGAAAACGTGAAGGCTTCGTAGAACAGACCGTCAAGGTGCCGACATCGGTTGCGAAGCCCCGCTAGAGCCAGAGGATCGCCCCAGGGCAGGTAGCCAAAGACCAGCCCCGTTTCTGGGCCGGAGTCCGCCGGACGCGCCTTACATTCTGGAGCTATCGTCGGAGCAAGTCCCAACATCCTGAACGTCGCATTGTCAGGTCCGACAGCGACAGTGTCCCCGCCCCTATCGTTTCCCTTCGTCCCGTCATTTGGCAAAGCCTGCAGATTATAGATCCGGAACAGGAAATCGAAGACCCAGAGCAGGATTAGAAACAGACTTACGAGCCCGATCAGCGGCCAGACCCAATGCCTGAGCCCGGTGCGGTCAGCAAAAACCTGGTCGCGGTCTGTTTGATGCTTGTCGGACGCCATGCAACTCGTTGCTCTTTTCTATACCCATTGGCCGCGCCCCGATCGCAAAACCAATCTGATACTGGAAAACGCTATCTTTCACGCTAAAAAAATTTGATAAGATGGCGATCATTGAATATGTAGTCATTCCGAGATGAAACAATCAACTCAAACTCAAAAAGCCCTGGGCTAATGATGTATTCCCGCCGCAGAGCGATTTTCATGGGGGGAGCGCTTCCGCTGTCTCTCGCCTCCGGGCCGCTGCAAGCCGGCCCAAGCGGCCCGAATTACCTGATGATCTGTCTGACCGATATCGGACAAGCGATACCAACCGCATTGCTCTCGCGCGTTCTTGATGTTTTCATTTCCCGCAGTCTGCCGCTGTCGTGCGCACTGAATTTCCAGAATTCCGAACCCCGCGCAATCGGCCCTAACTCTGACATCAGCCAACTTCTTGGTGAAACGGCCGCGACCGAGCCTGGTCTTTTCGAGATTATGGCGACTTTCCAGGGGCGTCAGCTGGCGCAGCGGTTCTATCAGATGCGTGACGCGGCAGAGCTGCGAAAATCCGTCGTGGACGGCCTGCCATCCGGCGCGACGCGGGCTGACCGATATTCCGTCACTTCGGTGTTTGACGGGTCATCCGGCAGGGATCTTGATCTTTCGGCATATCACTCCGCAGGATTTCGGGCGCACATCCGCCCCACTTTGAAGACAGAGAGCGCGAAGATTCAGTTTCTCGGGCGCAGTCAATTACGGATCGATGGTGGTCTTCGCATTGAGATGAATGCGGGCACCTGGGACATGACGGAACTGAACGCCTACCTGCATGGTTCCGACGATCAGATGGTGTCAATCTCGCTTGCGGGCCTGGAACGGGCGGACCCGGATCGTGCCCTGCAGCAATTGTCCAACCTGGCTGATGCGGTCGCTGATCTCGTCGACCTTGGGCACTCAATCGTGATGCGCCCGATTGATCTCATCATGCAGGTCGGTCCGCAGCCGGCACCAAGCATGGGCATTCTGCTTTATGCGCCGCCGGATACGTCGGATCCCGGGCCGCTTCGGGATTTCGCGCGGGATCTTGCTGCCAACAATATCCCGTTCACCGTTGCCGCGCATACCCCTGACAAGGCCCTTTGGCCCGACAGCAGCGAATTCTGCACCCTTGGCATGACAGATGCGACCGCCGGGCAGTCCGGCCACGATCTGGATTGTATTCTGACCAGCGGCAAGGCCGTTCTGCCCGACACGCATCCCTCGTCCGTCGTGCTACTTGCACCTGAAACGACAGGCGGATGGTCTGGACTGCGTGCGGATGGCCGTCTTCAGGCCGAGTTGCGCGGACAAGACAATTCGCACGGGGCCGAAATGATACCGGCCTATCCGGTTGTCGATCAGGTTATTGCCATTCGATCTGATGCCGTCGCGACCCGACTTCAGCGCAAAGCACTGGTGGCGCGCTTGCTTCCGATGCGCAGCGAAGGGTTGGCGCGGCTACATTCCGTCTCCGGTTTCGTTGATCACGTTCAGGCGGAAGATCCTGTTCTAGGCCATTTCCAATCCACTCGGAAACGGATCTTCACCGACCCGGCGCGGCATCTGAAGGTGTCCGGCGGCGAGCGTGGTCTGCTTTTGGAGGATGCACGACTTGCCTGGCGCTTTATCGAGCGGTTCACGGACGCGTCGTCGGGCCTTTGCGCGGGAACGGTTTACGATGGCAATGTGCAGCGCATCAATCGCGATGTCACCATGTGGGATATTGCCAGCCAGCTGCAGGGAATAATGGCCGCGCGAGACCTGAAACTGATCGATCTGGCAGAGGCTCAAAGCAGAGCCGACAGGTTGTTGGACAATCTTCCTGTGATAGACATCGACGGGCTGCGCCTGCCGCCTGCGTTTCATGCGCTGACCTCTGGGCCGGGCCGTGCGCCGGAATTTGATGTTTGTGATACCGGGCGGTTTCTGGTGGCGCTGTCAGCCGCCAGATCTGCCAAACTCATCACAAGCGCGCGTGCGCAAGAGGCGTTTTCGCGCTGGGACATCGCCGATGTTGTTCGGGACGGTCGTCCATTCAGTTTCCGAGAGGGCGACTGGCAAGATGGCCAGCTTTCCCATTGCACGCCCTACACCAGCAGGGGCATGGCCGCATTCGGACTCCGGGTTGCGCCGCCATATTCGCTGGCGACGGATGTCAGCCGAACCGAAGCCCAAATGCGATTGCTTTATCAGGTCGCGTTCATTGGCCACTACGGATCAGAGCCCGTCCTTCTGGAAGCGGTTGAACTGGGGCACACAGCGACGTCGAGTTACTTGGCCGATGTCCTGTTCAACGCCCAACTCTCCTATTTTGAACGCACCGGGCGGCTGAAATGTGCGTCCGAAACCCCGCTAAGTTTCAGCCCCTGGTTCACCTACCAGGGTCTTCGCATCGACAGACCCCAAGACGAAGCCTGGGTGATCTTGGCGAATGGGCCGCCAGAAACCCTGGACACAGAGGCATTTCGAGCCAAGGCCGAACTGGTCAGTTCGAAATCCGCCTTCCTTTGGGCGGCAGCCTATCCGCATCCTTACTCGACCCGGCTGTTGGAATTCGTCCGTGAAAACGCACGGTTGGAAGACTTTGGCTTTTCGGTTGGGATTGTCACCGAGACATCCAAACCCGTCGAGAATTACAGTGACATCAACACCAACGGCATCATTCTGACAGCAATCGCAAAGATGCTCTCGTCATCGGCCGGCTGAGCATATGAGATCGGCCGTAGCGATAAATATTTTCCGGTTGGTCTAACTACCGCCGCGGACGAACGGGACTTCGTATCCGCCCAGTTTTTCGATGTAGTGAACAATCGGAGTTCCGTATGGGTCGCGCAGATCAGCCGTACCACCGGAGGCAATGAACTCTTTCAACGCCCCAGCACCCAGCAGATGCGACGCCGCCAGCATCCCGCTTGTCGTCAGCGTAATGTTACCGACTGGTTGTCCGGCAAAGGCCTCAATTCTATTCAGCTCGATATAGGACCACATCAGCCGCATCCATTTCTCGACGGCAGCGTCCTGGACCCGTTTATTATTGAGAAAGTCCTTGATCGACCGGATGCCATCTTTTCCAGTGAAACCGCCGCTGTAGTCGTTGTCGTAAGCGTTGCCGTCATAGCGGACGTACCCAAGGTCAGTCAGCGCTGCCTCGCCAAACTGGTAGGCACCAATGAAATTCAGCGTATTGACCGACTGATAGTCACCGCCGGATTCCATCATCTTCAGGGCCAACAAGAATGCTGTAAAACTCTTGATCATATCACTTTCCTTTGGTCTCCCAAGAAGCCTAAGGGGCACTACTTGCTGTTCCCTTAATCCTGAGAAACCCACCACTCGATTTCCGATTTCGGAACTCCTTTAATAGAATTTAATCGGCGGAGTCGATGGTTATGTCGAATTCTCGGCGCAAAGCCGCCGCCTAGCGAGCACTTCCGAAGGCTTTGGTCGCCCTTGCGCTTCGTTCTTGGTTGAGTCTGCCGGTTTTCGACGGGAATTGCTGTCGGCGTCGCGGCGCTTGGGCGGTTTCAATCTCACGGACGCCCCCGGACAGGTGGACCGTACGAAGCAAACGACCGGTTCCTCCTCGCCGCCACCGCCCAAAACCTCTGCAAACTGGCCAGATCTTTCCCGTACCGCAGCAAACGTGCAAAGTTTGATCAGATAGGCGCTTGCGCTCTCATTTTCCGTTCACTTACTGCGATCGCAACACATTGTTTTTCAACAGAAATAGCGGGTTTCGGACTTCTGATGCGAACGACATTCTAGTGGGCGAACACCTCCAGCAGGCACCTTCAACACATTTCCATTATCGCAGTGGCCGTCCGGGTATCGTCCAAAAGAAATCCGTCGCATCACATGGGTGGAAAACAATAGGAAGGTTGTAGTTAAGCAACATGCGGTGTCAAAAGCCGGGGAAACTGCGACTCCGTGTTAAATCGTCTTGAAATCAGAATTTAATTTTGGAATGTGTCGTGTTTAAAGTCATTGCCGTAGGCGGCTTGTGGATTTCCATTCGTCCTTTCGGTTAGCCTTTTGATGCATGGACGGCCGGTGAGGCCAATGGAGGATACCCCATGAAACGCCTAAAACTCACTACACTGACGGGTTCGGTGTTGACCGCCTGCCTTTCGACAACCGCGCTTCATGCCGGGACGATTGATGCATTCAACGGGGCCTCTGGTTTTGGCATCGTTTATGTCGACGAGGGCGAGGGAGTTGTCGAACCTGGAATAGGCGCGGTGACCGGGGACATCAATAATGATGACTTTGTCGGCAACCAGTTTTCGCCAAACGGTGTGTTGAACTGTCTCCGCGCCAGCAAACCCGGTGCAGGTTGTGCTGAGGGACCCGGCGAGGGTAACCGGTACAAGACTCGATTGACCGGAAATGGTGCGCTGGATTTGTCCTTTGGCACCTCTGACAGCAGCGGCATCACCGAGTATTTCAACTTCGGCAAGACCACCAACATCACAGATGCCCGAATTCTGGGGTTCGATATGCAGCTTGGCACAGGGACTGGCGACGACTTTGTTCTGATGGATCCGTCGAACCCTGCTGCGGCTGTCTTGTTTGACAACCTGATCACGTTGACGGGCGCCAACGCGTTGGCTTGGGATTTCCTCGTCGGCACCGAAGGCCAGGCACCATTGCAACGTGTGTTCTTCCCCGACGGCCTGTTCGGCAGTGGCGGTCAAGAAGGCGATATCGGCTTTTTCAGCACAATGCGCGCCGGGTTTGAGTTCACCTCGAACGCTGATCGCACGATCCTGACAGCTGTCAACCTGATCAATCCGGTACATAATGCAGCCTTCGGCGACGGCGTGATTTCGCACAACATGCTGCCCGATGGCGTGTTCTGGGACGAAACCGTAACCGACCCGACCGACGAGAGCTCTCTGATCGCTTGGTTTGATCACCGCGCTGCGGGCGGGGCCGGTGGCTGGGTCTGGGGCGCAATGAATGCGGTTGCCGCCGACCTCGCTGTACGTCTTGATGCGATGGCTGCTGAGTTGGGCGTCACCGTCGCCGAACTTGGGTATGCCGAAGGTGCGGAAATTCCGGTTGCTGTTGTTGCCCTGATGGAGGGCGATGATCTGTTTGAGATTTTGCCGATTGAGGACCTTTCCAACCTGAACCTGAATTTCAACCTTGATGTCGGTGATATTGGCGGAACCGATTTCACGCTGCAAATCGTGCCAACATTTGCCCCGATCGTAATGGACAGCGGCAGCGAGTTTCAGTTCAACATGGCGGCAATCCTTGACGCAGCGAACGTACCTTACCTGAATGCAGATCCGGGATATTTGGCCGCTGTCGCCGACATCATGGCGCTGCCGACCCAAGCTGAACGACAGCTTGCATTGGAAAGCATTGGTTACAGCTTTCTCGGGGCATATTCCGGCCTGGCCTATTCCTTTGGATCCGACGCTATTTATGCGCTTGGATCGAGCCTGAATGAGGCTGGCGGCGAAGATGGTTTTGTGACTCGCGGTGCCAACTCATGGGCACTGTCAGACAACACCCAAGCCTTCGTCTCGCTGCTGGGACGCAACGCCACTTATGACCGCACCCTGAATAATGCGGGTTTCACGGCGTCGACGGCCGGGATTTATGGCGGGCTAGAGACGGCTTTCGGAGACGGGTTCAGCGCTGGTGTCATGGTCGGTGCACAACAGGGTGACGCAGACATAATGGCAGGCCGCGGCACACTGGACTCCGACGCCTACACAATTGCGGGCTTTATGAAGTATCGGTTCGGCAGCGGTGGCCAGTTTCAGGGCGTGGTCGGATATCAGGGCCTGTCCTTTGACACGACGCGCAACTTCTCACTTGGCCGCACCAATTATGCCGCGAATGGCAATACGGATGGCAGCACCATATTTGCAGCAGCCGAAGCCTCTTGGATGCAGCCGTTTGGTGCATTCAAATTTGGGCCGATGGCGTCCGCAGAGCACTACAAGGTTTCGGTGGATGGCTTCACAGAGACCGGGGCTGGCATCTTCAATTTGACGGTTGGTGATCAGGAAACCGACGTCACTGTTGGTCGGATCGGTTTGCGCGGCGAAACAGAGTTTTCTGCCGGCAGTAATGGGGCTGTACGTGCCTTCGGCCACGCGGCTTATGCCGCGCGTAGCGGCGGCAATGCTTCGGTGTTGACCGGGTTTTCCGGCTCAAACCTGCCGACCGCTTTGATGCCAGTCGATGACAGGGATGACACTTGGGTGGATATCGGCGCGGGCATCGCGTTAGAGATTGCCAACACCGGCACCCGGTCGACCAACGTCGGCATCAGCTATCGCGGAGCGTTCGGCGATACCTACGAAGACCACACCGCCAAGCTGTTCTTCGAAATGCGCTTCTAAACTGTGAAAGTCGAAACGCCACGCCTCTGGTAATAAAAGTCCGGAGGCGTGGCGAGATCATGGACCATCGCCTTTGATGCTGCTCATGGATGCCTTGAACCCATGTTGGCGCAGGATCTTCTGGTAATCGTGGGTGCAATAATAGCTACCACGGGCGGTGCGCGGAATGCAGTCTTTGGGTGGCGCGCGGAATGCGATGACCATCTTCAGCGCCCGGATCGCCAGATCCGTTTCATGCTGTTACCATTCAAAACCATCCGCACTACACGTTCGCGCTCTTTCGGGGAATACTTGTTCGTTGTCTTGCTCATGATGCTCCACCCTTCTCAGGTGTTGGAGCCTCCGGCAAACCCGGAGCGGTTCACTTCGGTCGTCGATCTGCAAGCCGCCATCAACCGCTTCATCGCCGAGCACAACGCCACCAAAGCAATACCATTCGTCTGGCGCGCCGACCCTGACGACATTTTTGCTGCCAGAAACCGAGGGTCCCAAATGTTGGATTCAATCCACTAGCGGCTGCGAGTGCCTTGCTGAGTTTCTCCGTCGCAGATTCCAATTCCCCGGCGATCCAGGAACCGTCGTGCCACTCTGAGATCGTTACGCGCTTTGAACGCGTCGATAACCAGGATCAGCACCTTTGCGCCAGGAATGATCCGCCGCTTGCAATGCTGTGTTCAGGCCGACCGAGATGGAACAACGGATAGAACGGCTCCCCGGATCAACACTGCGGTTTTTCAAACGAAGGACTCGCAGGCCGATCAACCAGAGGATTTTTTCAACGAATGAGACTCTCTTTGACAAGGTGAAAATTCCCGCCCGCCCCCTCAAAGCTTTGTAAAAATGCATATTTTCTTTGTTTATCCAGGATTTCCTATAACAATCGGAACAAGCAAAACGCTTTATACGAACCATCAGAAATAATTTCACCTAAAGGTAAAACCCTATGACCATCGTACTTCCCTCTAACACCTCCACCACCGTCGCCAGCGACCATGCGGTCGACATCACGGTGGCGAATTCTGCCCTTCTCGTGCGCGACGGCGTCTAACTTACGGCTGACGGGACCAATGCTAATGCCATCAATGCGACGGTTGCCTTTACCGATTTCATCGACGGATACGCGGTATCCGGCAACAGCCACGCAGTCCGGATAGCAGGTGCCACAGAGCTGACAGTTGGCGAAGAAGGCGTGGTTATCGCCGGTGCCATCGGCATAACCGGCTCCGGCATCGACAATGAGATTGTGAACCTTGGGTCTATCACCTCCAACAACGGGGGTATCTTTCTGGGGGGCGGTCATCATAGCGTCACCAACGCCGGGTCTATCAACAACGGCAGCGCCTCCGCGATCTATATCGCGGATGGCAACAGCCAGGTGTCCAACACGGGTGTCATCAATTCGGCACTCTATGGAATTAACATCGGGGCAAGTGAGTTCGACTCCAACAATTCAAACATCGCCAACTCTGGTATGATCATGGCGGGTAACCACGGTATCACTTTGCTCGGATCCGGTCCGACGATCTCTAACAGCGGCACGATCAGTGCAGACGGCAACGGTATCGATACAGTCAATTTTGCGACGAACTTTGGCTATGTCATCAGCAACACCGGTATTATTGCTGCCGATGGCCATGGCATCAATTTGGTAGGTAGCGGCGAAAACAGCCTCGACAATCAGGGGGCGATCACTGGCGAGGATTATGGTGTGATCCTTTACGGCGGCGACAACAGCATCGCCAATTCGGGTACGATCAGCGGCAATACCTATGATGGCGTGCAGTTTCTGGCCGGCGGTAGCAACAGTTTGACCAACAGCGGTACTATTACTGGCGAAAACCGGGGCATCTTTTTTGACTCGGCCGATAATACCGCCACGGGCGTTGGTGAGCAGCCCCACTTGAGTGGTCCAAATTGAAAGTTAGTGCATGATTGGCCTTTGGTCCATCGGAACGATGGCCTCTGGCGCAGGTGGGCGATA
>Ga0315339_1003135_pt1 | contig 11872 bp, 6 predicted proteins | sample ASW17metaG_FD_204514 | JGI IMG/M metagenome (GOLD analysis project Ga0315339, IMG submission 204514) | Ammonia-oxidizing marine archaeal communities from Pacific Ocean, United States - ASW #17 | ecosystem: Environmental > Aquatic > Marine > Oceanic | place: USA: California | collected 2016-12-05
CGTGCACGTGCCCACGGGACGTGTGGTCCAGACCCTGACGCGCGAGGCCCGGAAGCCCTGGGCGGAGCGCACCGAGGGCGGGGCCACCGCGGCGGTCATCGCGCTGCAGCAGGATCTACTGCAGGTGCTCGATCAGCAGTTCGTGAGCGGCTTCGCGCCCTAGGGGCGGTTTCGCACCCTCTTGCGAGGCAAGCGGATCACGAAGTTTGCGCCGATCCGGCGCCCGTCCCTGAGCAGTTCGATCGTTCCGCCGTGCTGTTCGGTGATCACCCTCGCCATGCAGAGCCCCATGCCCGTCGCTCCTTGCCGAAGAGACGAGCCAGGCTCGAAGAGCGTGCCGTGCATTTCCTCGGAAACGCCGGGACCGTTGTCGGCGATCAACAGCTCACACCAGTCATCGGCCGCCGACAGGCTCAGCCGCACCCGGGGTTTCGGAGTGCTTGCTAGCCAGTCCATGGAGTTCTCGAGCAAGAGGTGAAGCAGCCTGTGAAGAGTCGCCGGGCGCATTCCGACGCGCACGAGCTCGAGCCCTCCGTCGGATAACTCCAGGCGGATGCCAGCCGCCATCACCACCGGCTTCACGAGAATTTCAAAATCCGCGAGTGCCTTACCAACCTCGATGACATGGCGACCCCGCGCCACGCCATTGGAAAGCCCGGTGAGAAGCACGACGCGCTCATGGACCGACTGGAAACTCTCGAGAACAGGTCGATGCCCGTTCCGTGAAACGTCAGCGGGCCGATTCGTCGCCCGGATCGACTTCTTCATGTCATCCAGCAACGGGCCCAGAGCCTCCCCGTTCTTCGCGGCGCAGCGCCCGGCGGCAGCCAGCTCTGCGAGCGAGGCCACAAGAGCATCCTGTCCCGTTTTCTCACGAGCATCCCGCTCGCGTGCACGCCTGGCCAGACCACGCAACCGACTGGCAATCCTTCCCGTCGCCTCACCGGCGAGCTTGTCGATCTCATCTGCAATGGACGGACCCTGGTCGGTGACGGGGGCGCCAACCCGGCGTTTTGTCGTCGCCGGGTGGCGGACGGCCTGACGTTCTGCTTCCACGATCTGCAGAACCTCGTAGACGAGGCTCCTCAGGTCATCGAGAGCCCGGTTGTTGATGAGGCCCTCGCGATTTGTCTGGTCGCGCAGGTCTGGATTTCCGTCGGCCGTGATGAAAACGGAGCCGACGACCTGATTGTTGCTGAGGCGCACGGTGGGATTGTTGACGCGACGCCGGTCGAGACGAAGCCAGTCGTCGTGGGGCTCGCCATATGGCCAGATGCGAAAGTCGTCCCGATAGATGCTCACGCCGGACCACTGCCTTAACCAGGCCCGCACGTCCATCTTCGGCCCGACTCGAGCCACGGCCTCCGATTCCAGATCGAAGGAATGAATGCGCACCTCGACCGGGCCACAACACAGATCTTCCCGACCACTCCAACGTCGTCGCAATTTCCGGCCGTCGTTGAAACGCACCTCGAGCGTGCGATCACCATCGAAGATCACCTGAATGCGGTAGGGAGACTTCTCGAGGTAGCTCTGCCGTAAGACATGGCCGTAGTCCGGAAACTCGTCCGACTCCACCTCGATACGAAATGAACTGTCGTTCAGGAGAGGTGAGACGAGACGCGAGAGCCGGCTACACAGCCGGCGGTACGTACGCTCCGTCCAGAGCTGTCGTAATCCGGTCAGTGTCAGAATCGTGCCGTGCTGATCGATCTCACGGGCCTTTCTGAGCTGCCACTTGCTTTCGATCTCGTGCAACATGAGTCCGTCGTCTGCAAATGCATCCCAGTCAAAACCAACGCACACCTCGTCGCGCCCACCCCGTGGTCGGGTGATGAGTTCACAGGCTGCCCCGAGCTTGTCGAGGGCGAAACGTCCCACGCCCTTTTCTCCGAGCAGTCGCCGCCCACCTTGCGTTCGACGCATGCCCTCGCGACCTTTTCCCGAGCTGGCGGGCTGCATCCACCGACCGAGCACCGTGTCGATGTCCATCCCATCGCCGTCATCCGTGATCGTGATGCGACCATCCGGCCCGCTTGCACCCTCGAAACGCACCGTGACAACCGACGCATCGGCATCGTGCGCATTCTTGACCAGTTCACCGATGGCCACCACCTCATCACTGATGAGCTCGGCGCCGAGAATTTTCAACAACCGTGCTCGTGGCCGGAAGGCAGAGGTCCCGGATCGCGCAGGCTTACGGGCGGGCGATGGGCCGGTCTTGCTCATCGGGGTTTTCCCTTCATCTCCAGGGTCGCTCGGAAGCTCTCCGCAATGGCCCGCGCCATCACGGGAGGCACCGCATTGCCGAGCTGGACCCACTGGTCGGAAACGGAACCGCAGAACGGATGATCGTCTGGAAAGGATTGCACCCTGGCGGCCTCGCGCAGGGTCAGTGCGCGCGCCTGGTGCGGATGCACGTAGGCATTACCATCCTTCGCCAGGTGGGCAACGATCGTCTTGCAGGGTCTTTCACCGTGCAGCTTCAGGTACTTGTCATCGAAAACGTCCCGGCGATAACGCATCAGATCAGATCGTCCATGTCGCTCGATGGCATCCACGCTGTCCTCACCCTCGGCGAGCAGCCCGTAGAGTTCGATGTCGCGAGCATTGTGATCGCGGGCCGCATGATTGAAGACGAGCCCATCGGCCTCTTCCGCTGGCGCGAGGATCGAAAACTTTGAGAGATATCGGCGGGCGCGTGGATCTTCACGTGCGTTGCTCTCGGTCAGTCGAACGACGCCCTTTCCTTCCCCGGACGCCAGGGGCAGCAGATCATAGATTGCCTCGTCCAGCGTCACCGGCGGCAACGCATCCAGATCAAAGTCGCGCCGGCGCGTGTTCTGATACTCCGCCGGGGGCCGACGGGGCAGTTTCAGATCTTTCCGGGCGGCCACGATGAAGAAACGTGAGCGGTCCTGAGGGACACCGAACTCGATCGCATTGAGGTTCCAGATGTCCGTTTCGTAACCGGTGGCCCGCTCCAGCTCCCTGGCAGCTTCTTCGATGTACGAGGCTTCTTTTCGCCGGAGACTCTTCATGCCTGGCACGTTTTCGAGCAACACCAGACCCGGTTTCAACTCGGCTGCTGCCGCCACGACACAGGAGAAGAGGTCGTTGCGTCGATCTTCCTGCGGAATGTAGTTCTTCTTCGAGCGGCGCGAACGGAACCCTGCCGACGAGAAGCCCTGGCAGGGTGGTGCTGCGATGAGGACGTCTGGCCGGCGTCTTCCGGTGAGGCGCCTGAGCTCTCCTGGCGCCAGCTCATCGATATCACGTTGCAGCACGCGGTGGCCCGGAGTTTCGGGATGGTTCACCCGATAGGTCTTGAGTGCAGCGGGTGCCCGGTCGACGGCGAGGTCGACCCGGAAGTTCGCTCCGGAGAAACCCTGTGAGAGTCCACCGGCACCGCAGAACAGATCGACGACGGTGGGTGCGCCGGACTCCCGCGCTCGCGTGACCTCGCGCTGTCGGTAGGTTGCACAGAGTTTCCGGAGACCGCAGCTCTCGCAGAGGGGCGTCTTCGATTTGCACGTCTTCCGTCCGTGAGCCACGAGGTTCACGTGGAGCGGGTACCGCAGGCCGGGCGGCACGAGATCGGCCAGCACCTTCTGGAGCTGCTTGTGATCGAGATTCGCAAGCTGCGGCCCGAGTTCCGGGTAGATCCCGATACGCGTCAGGATCCGGCCCACGTGCGTGTCCGACGGGAACACGTCGCGGTCGAGGGCGTACATCATGACGCAGTACGCGCTCTTGCGGCTGATCTCGGGCAGACCGCACAGGAACCGGGCCACCTTTTCGTCCTCCCACTCCCGGGTCGGCTCGAGCGTGCAGGACCCGAAGGCGTCCACCAGGGCGTTCAGCGCCCCGAAGAGACTGTCACATTTGCGCTCGGCCAGTCCGCTCGAGCGGATGAGGCGGCGAACCCGATCGCGGCGCGCCCCGAGCAGGGCATCCCAGTCGGGAAACGCCTTCTTGAGCGCCTCGAAGGACGCGATGTAGGCACTCTCCCGGGTCTTCCGGGAGAGGATGATGTAGACGAGCTCATCGACCGGATCCCGAGGGTTGCCGTGGTCGGGGCTCCCGTGCAGGAGAGCCAGCATCCGGGACACCTCCCTCAGATGACCCAGGCCTTCGTCGAGCCTCTCGCGCACGTCGGGGAGACTGGCGTCCGCGGCCACGTGGTCAAAGCGCTCATGTTCCTCGAGAATGTGGCGGAGGATGTTCTTGCGCCAGGCCTGCACGACTCCGGGGAATGCTTTCGGACGGTGAAGAAAGTCCCTGCGCTCGCGGGGCCCCTGAGGCCATCCGTTGCGGAGGGAGCTGCCGCGTCGGGGCGTACGACGGCCGGAAGGCTCCTCGCGAGCCGTTGTAAGATGTGAAGGCGTCATGTGAGGGACCAGTCTCTCAAACGAGGCAAGCCCCCCGGAGTGAAAGCTGGACCGCGCCTTGCACGAGAGGTGCGTGTGGGCACCTGGTCAGGCAGCTTGAACCCGTCAGCCACTTGCATGCTGGCGTATCCGTTTCCAGCAGGCATCCCTGTCCAGCAGCTGCAGCTCCTCGAAGACCGCGTGCTGGAGCTGTCTCAACCGCGCCGGTGTGCCATCACTCTCCTTCCACCCCTGCCGACCGTTGTCAAAGAAACCGTCGAACTCATCCCGGCTGTTCTTGAGAGTGTTTCGGAACTGGATGAGTGGCCTACCGCATCCAAGCTTCTCGTGAAAAATGTCATAGGCGGCACCCCAGGCGCGGGCGCCGGTCTCGTCTGGCGGCAGAGGCTTCCCCCTAACACGTGCCTCCGAGAAACGGGCCAGAAAGTAGCCGACCTCGACCATCTCGCGCGATCGAGACCTGTATTCACCCCTCGTCGTCGCCATCGGCCGCCTCTCGCTCTTCGATGAAGTCCAGGGCTTTCAATACCTGCTTCGTCTGCTTTGGCGAGGGAATGTGGGTCCACTGGTTCTCGGCGTATATCTGGATGGTCGTGAGACAGCCTGTCATGGCCTGCCAGGACTTGAACGGCAGCCCGTGGGAGTTGAAATATTTGCTCAGCTGCCGGAAGGTTGCGGCGAGGTCAGCGGCCGTCATCGCCATCACCCGCTCCTGACGCCGGACTTCCAGCTCGGACAGCTGCCGCACGACCGAACCATCCCTGAAGGCTCCGACGTTTGGAAGCGAGAGTCCTTCGCGCAGGATGCTCATCAGTTCGTCCGGGACCTCCACGGAAAGATTCTGGACGGCGGCCCAGCACTCGGTTTTCTTCGCCCATTCGGTGACGTTCTTGCCCTGACCGAAGGCCATCTCGGTGATCGAGTCGTGGACAACCGGCATCCACTCCATCAGGACACTCCGGATCAGCGGTGAAACCTCCTGATCTGCCCAGATCTGGCCGAAGCGGATCCTCCCGCTCGTCCGATAGGCAAGAAGTGCAATCGTGTAGGTCACGGCGTTGGCCCGGTAGGCAGAGAATCCGATCTCTCGCGCAACGCTCTCCGCCGTCTTGTAGAGAATGACCCTCGCGACGATCCTGCGATACGCCTCCTCGTCGACCGTCTCGTCGGTGAGAGAGGTCATGAACTCGACGAAGTTCTTCTGCCCGCCCCGGCTGACGATATGTGGCTTCTGGTTCCAGGAGTTCTCGGACCGCGCGAGGAGCGCCTTGTCTATTCTCTGCTTCCTGGGCGTACGCACATCGAAGGCCTTCTTCCTTGCCGGCGTCGTACCCTCACGGGACCTGGCCACCTCCCACTGACCTCTCGCACGCTCGTAGAACCACCTCGTGGTCTCGCCTGGCGCCCAGACCCGCTCCGAGAGCTGCTGGAGCAGGACGTGGAAGGGGTGGTTGGCCGAGAAGTCGGTCTCGTTGACCTTGTTCTGCGTGTTCGAGTAACGACTGATATTCGGAACGAGGGACTCGAGGTGCTCCGCCGTCACGATGGTGATCTTGGCCTGTACGCCAACACGCGACAGATCGCATTTGTCCTGTTTCTTCGCGCGATGGATCGAGGCAGTCGTCTGGCCACCGTTCACGATCTGCAGTCCTCTGAGCTGGGTGATCCCCTGGCTTCCGTCTGCACGCTCGCCATAGGCGATTCCGGCAACCGTCGCGGAGATGCCGTTGTTGAAGGCAAAGAAGTGCTCGGGATCTTCCTTGAGGGTCTTGCGGATGCCCTTGTTGACCTTTCCTCGCGCCTGGAGGAAGGAGCGAACATTGAGCTCCAGCAGACGCGCACCCAGTTCGTCGTAGAGGGAGTAAAGCAGCTCACCTGGAAAGATCGTCAGGAGGCAATGATGGTCTTCGGCCTGAACTCCGGAGTCGACGAACGGCAATGGCTCCTCGATGTGGTCGAGAAGGTCGATCGTCACGTCCTCGTAGGGCAGCCCTGAAGAGCACACGCGAGCAAGCCGCACGTGATCCCAGACATCGAGCTTTGCAGGTGGAAGATCTTCGGGCTGCTCGAGGTCGGCCTTCCTGGCGATTCCGTTGACGAGCACGATCACGCGCAGTTCCGAGATGCTCTCGTGATGCTCGTGGAGGGTCTGGAACATGTCCGCAGCCGCGGAGGACTCCTCCATTTTCTCGTGCCGTGATTCACGAGCGGAGCGGAATGCATGGAGAGCCTTGTGAGCCGCCGTGGTGACCTCGGCCGCCGGGATGTTCGGCGACGACTCCCCGGGAGTCTCTCCTGTGTGCACCGTGACGACGAGATCTGCTCTCCTGTCCACGGAACTGATTCCGTAGGCATTGAGCTTCGCGTTCCTTCTCCCGACCTTCTGCTCGAAGTAGGCCGGGTCGAGGTCAGGAAGATCGCCCCCGTCCCCGAGACGCTCCAGAACCTCGACCGTGAATGCCTCCTCCCACGGCGCGGCCGACTGAACCTCGTCGCCGACATCGACGTCACCGAGCCGACGCTGCCTGACGCTTTCCTCGAGTGCCACGATGAACTCGAGGAAGCGTGAATCCTTCTTCTCAAGAATGGATGGTGTCATCTGTCTCCTCGAAGATCTCGTGAACTCGTTCGTCAGTGATCACGAAGGGGCGAGCTGCATCGATCGTGATCTCGTAGCGAACCTTCTTCACGCCATCAGGAACCTGGTTGCGCAGCAGTCGGGGGAATCCCTCCGTGACCTCGTGATGGATGAGACCGTTCAGCTCGTACATCGTCTTCGAGTAGAGCTCCGCGTGTTCGTCGAGGTAGCCGACCTCGAAGAGCCCCTCGTTGAATCGTTCGCCAGGGGACGCAGGGAGCCCCTCGCGGATCGAGTTCACCATCATCGGGAGGGTGACCCCCGCGGCATCACCCGCGTGAACATGAACGACCGTCAGCACGAGGGTTTCTATCCCGGCCTCGTCGAGCTGCTGCACGTTGCTGATCGAGATCCTGTCCGGGATCACGGCTCGGGTTGTCTTGACCTCCAGGGCACGTCCGGGGAACTGGAAATCCTGGTGTGCTTTCTTGCAACCGCGCCACGCCTGGACGCTGCGAAAGGCGTCGATCCTCGGCAGGAACACATCCCGCAGCACGAGCAGTTCCCCGAAGAGGCCAACTTGCGCCTCCGGCGAGAGACCGTCGGGCTCATGCTTCTTGAGAAAAGCCTGCCAGCGCACGAGCCGAGAATGGAACGCGACCACGGCTGCGTGTTCGTCCGTCGCGGTCTCGAGAACCGCCCGCACGTCCTCGCAGAGGACGTAAAAGATATCGCTGAAGCGCTCCTCGGTGAGCTGAAGATACACCCTTACCCGGGACTTCGATCCCGATTCGGAAGGTTCGACATCGACGCGGAATCCGACCGACTCGGGCCACTCGTCCACACCTCGCAGCGAATCCGCATGCAACTCGAGCAGGAGGGCCGGGAGGTCATCGCTGTTCCGACGGGCTGCGAAGGCGTCCACCATGAGGATGGGCCCGATTCTCAGCTGTGTGTAGAGACCGGATGTCTCCGCGACGTTGATCCTCTCGACGATATCTCGGTAGGTCTCCGTCACGCCAGAACTCCATCCTCATCGGCCTCATGCGCTGCCTCGTCCTGGTCGTAGATGTTGTTGACGATGTAATCCACCGTCGAGGCCCCGCTGGCCACGCTCGGAAAGCTGATCACAAACGAGAGCGTCGGATTGTCGACACCCTTCTCGGCCTTCTTATCATCGCGGTTTTCCAGCGGATAGAGGATCAGCAGCCCCTCTTCTTCACTGCGCTCATATCTGAGAGAAAGCCCGCCCGGGCGGGTTGGCTGATTCTCGGATCTTTTCGGGTTTTTTCTCCAGCCTTCGAGGGTCTCATCCAGGGCCCGGTCTATCTGTTCCTTCCCGAGCCCGGTCTGTTCGTCCACCGGGCTGCTCGAGATGCCGGTCCGGAAATGGTCATTGTCCATGAACTCTTTCCACCTGGCCAAATACTCTGGAGAATCCTCTTTCCCGCTGATGCCCCACTTGCGTATGACTCGCTTGATCTTCCTGGCATTGCCGAGATCACACTCTTGGCCAGCGCCTCCGGAGACCAGGACGCACCAGCGAACGAGCCTGCCAGAAGCATTTTCCTTGCTGATGTAGTCTCGGATTCTCCCGGTATTCACCCGGAGGGCCCTGGGGTGCTCCTTGTAGTCATGGAGGAAGGCAAGCACGGCATCGGCCGGCACGTCACGCCAGGCATGTTTATTTTTATTGTCCTTTGGCGGTTCGAGGGGGGCTCCGTCCTTCTCACACGCCTGCGCGAGAGTCTCTCCCGCCTTCCAGTGCCGGTCGATGACCGACTTCTTTCGCGAAAAATCAATGGTCTGGACCAGACTGCCCTCGAATGAAACGCGCAGCGTGGTTCCGTGACGCATCTTGACGGCAGACGTGACCATCAACAGCGGGTGCGAACAAACCTTCAGGCCAAAGTCCTTCGGTGATCTCCTGAGAATTGCCATGTGATCGAACTCCTCGCGGAGTTCTTCCGTGGCACCCGCAATGTGCTTGAACCACTCCTGGAGATCATCGGTGGCATAGAGCCTGCAGAGATCGAGGTAGCCGGGCCGATACCCGAACCAGCGCCCCATCTGCATCAGCGTGTCGTACATCTTCGAGCAACGCAGGAAGTAGCTGACCGAGAGACCGTCGAGTGTGAGCCCTCGGGAGAGCTTGTCGCCCCCGATGGCGATGACGCAGAGGCCTTTCGGATGCTTGTCGTAGTCGAGATCTTCTCCCGACTTTCCGTGGATCGTTCTGACCTCGATGGCCTCGGCAGCATTGCGAAGCTCTGCCTCGATCTCTTCCCAGGAGTGAGCCGGATTTTGAAACATCGTCGTGTCGGGGTGCTCGATATCGAGCCCCCGAAGCGCCTCGGTGGTCACTCGAAAGTCCGTCTCCCAGAGCGTGCGAAGCTCGTCGCGCAGCGCGGCGTCAGCGGTCCTGTTTCGCAATCGGCTCCGGATACCCTGAACTTCCTCACACACCTGCTCGTAGATCCGATCCTGGACATCGACGAAGCGCGTGACATGCACGAGCATCGAGCTGTGCTTGTCGCCATCTCCGCGCAGCCGGCGGGCGCAGCAGCCGAGCAAGAAGGAGCGGATCGCCTCGCGGAGAGAGTCCGGGACAGTATCCTCTCCGCGGTATCGGGGGACGTGAGCTTTCCTGTGACTGGCCGGGATCCAGTAGTCGTCCGGAGTTTCACCGATCTCGGTGTCAGTGATCTCGCGCAGGATGGGCAACGCATCCTGGCCCGAGCCATCGTCCTTCTCCGTGCCAAAGATCAGCGTCGGGCCGACGTGACTGGAGGGAGTCGGCAGTGAGACGATGAAGCTACGGGGGAACAGATCCTCCCCGATCAGCAGCTTGTCTTCCGGGTCCGTTCCCGCATTCAACAGATCATGGATGAGCACGTTCGCGAACGGTGTGGCCGTGTATCCGACGTAACTGTTCTTGTCGAACAGCGAGAGGAGCTTGCGGATCTGCTTGTTGATCTTGGTGGGGTCGTGGTCATCATCTGGATCGCCACTGACGTCCAGTGCGCCCTTCTTCGTGTCGATCGAGCAGATATCGGACTCGTCATCCACCACCAGCAGCGGCACATCCTTGACGTAGCGCCGTCCCTCGCTGTCAGGGCTCGAGGCGAAGTCCACGAGGTAGCTGAGAAGGTTCTTGAGGATCGATGCGTTCTTTTTCACTACGAAGACGGAACTGTTGCAACCCGGATAGATGTGAATTCCCAGGTGGTTTGCTACGCCCTTATTGAAGTCACCCTTGCGTGTGGTTACGGAATTGGGACGAGGCTTCAGCGGCGTGATGAGCTCTACACCACAGCTTTTGGCATTGAGTCGCTTTCGATCCGTGCGATCGGGTTCGTAGTGGTATCCGAGAATGCCTTCTTCGACGCGTACCTGCGTCTGCCGCCGCAAATTCTCGCTCACTCCCGTGAGGATGACGATGACCTTGTAGCCCGCATCGGTGGCCTTGTTGATGAGCCCGATGTAGTGAGCGGTCTTTCCCGATTGCACCAGCCCGACGACGAGTCCACGGCGGTCCCAGGCTCCATCACGTTCGGGATTGCCGATGAACCCCAGAACACTGTCCGTGGAACGGTCCAGTCGGGAGCGGACCCTGTCACCGAAGCCCTCGTGCTTGAGGTATTCCTCGTAGCGTTGCCAGAAATTCCACGGGATCTTGCCGCGCCGCTGCGGGAGCCACTCCTCCCATCCTTCGTCATCACCGACGAGCTCGCGCTCTTCTCCGATCACGGTCTGGAACCGTGCTTCGAGTTCATGCGTGAGCTTGTCTGCCTCGGACGGGGGGAATTCGGCGAAGAGGGGCTGATCGCAGGCTTTCTGGACGCAGTTCCTGATGATGTCGGTGTCCAGCGTGGGCAGCTCGGGGTCGTTGATATGGATGCGGACGAGACTTGCTGCGAGATCGGACACCATTATGTATCTGTCAGTGTTCACCGGATCTGTTGCTCCCTCATCGCGCCGATGATCGCCTGCGCAGCGCGGCCCCTAAATGCTTCGAAAGTCGAGACCAGCTCCCAGCTGTCCTCGGCTGAACAGCCACCGTTGCGGAGAACGTCCAGGCAAACCTGGATGTACTGCTGGATCTTATTGTCACTCTCGCCCTCGAAGGGCCCGGCGACCCCGTCCTGATTGTCGGCCATATCGATCCAGATGGGCTGGATTGGCACGGTCTCTTCGATGAGACGAAGAAGGATGTCGAGCCGCTTCTGCCCGTCCGACGGAAGCGCCCCGATGAGTGCCTTGAGCACCTCGTTCTTCCGGTCGATGAGATACTTGAAGCGTCCGTCAGCCGGTTTGACGCAGCACCAGGGCGAATCGTGAGTTCCCGGCTTACGACGTCGCGTGCGTGGCTGCCCGCGTTGCGCGTAGACTTTCTTTGCCTTCTCGCGCACGCCCTTTGCCAGACCCTGTAGCCAGCTCCTGACGGGCGCCGGGGCCAGGGCGGTGGACTTCTTCACATCGATCTGCCACTCCTGGTCCATGGAGTTCGGGATGTCGAGGCGAATCCGCGCGAGCTTGAAGTGCTCCTCCTTCTTCCAGCCGCTGTTGCCGGGACCCAGTCCCAGCCAGTCGCCGGCGATGATGAGACGCCGGTTCCGGTAGAGATAGAAGCCCTGCTGGGCATTCCAGCCCAAGGGGCCGCTGGCCTCTGCGTGCATCTTGACGCTGTGCTTCGGGTCGGTCTCATCGAAACGATCGCGATGGGGAAGTACGAATCCCGTGACCTCCACCTCCTGAAACTTCTCCGTGTGCGGGCCACCGCGAAAGCGATCCGCGGCAAACCCCTGGGTTGCCGGATGGTTTTCGACGAAGGGGTCCCAGGGTTTGATCGGGTTCTCGTTGAGGAAGATCTGAACCCGGCTTGTGGGCGGGTCGGCCAGGA